>Ga0209308_10001722_pt1 | contig 19830 bp, 19 predicted proteins | sample COGITO_mtgs_1204_3_FD_184806 | JGI IMG/M metagenome (GOLD analysis project Ga0209308, IMG submission 184806) | Pelagic marine microbial communities from North Sea - COGITO_mtgs_120405 (SPAdes) (version 2) | ecosystem: Environmental > Aquatic > Marine > Epipelagic ...
CTAGTTCGTCTCCAAAATCAGCTCCAAAATCAGCTCCAAAATCAGCTCCAAAATAGGGACCCAAATCGGCTCCCAATTCAGGAATATTATCCGACGTCTCTGATAAAGAAATTGATTCTAATAAGTAATCAATTATATCACTGTTTCTGTCAGTTATGTAAAGATAGGTATAAATTAAAGGTATCTGTCCGGACTGTTCGTCACCGTGACCATGACTATAATTAGAATATAAATATGAATTATACAAAAACATAAAATCGTCTAATAATGGAAATTTATAATTAATTTTAGTTAAAGCCGTTTTTAAATCGTGGCGACATAAAGAACAAGTATAAAGTTTATTTTGAAAAGATTGTTTTATACAAGACGAATGGAACATATGTTTGCAAGGTAAATACATAATTTGCTTATTTAAAAAAGATTCCAAACAAATTGGACATTCATCATTGTTTTTTGAATTGTTTTTAATAATAATTCGGTCATAGAGATTAGCTGAATCAATTAGAAGTGAGGATTCCATCTCTATTATTAATTATATCTATTAAATATACACAAATAATTTTTAAATATATATTTAAAATAAAATATTTAAAGAGTATACATGGTTATATAGTGTGAGTTGTAAATGGGTCTCACAAACCAAAAACAAAACCTCATGCATGTTTAAAGCTATATTACAGCTTTTATACATTATATAGTGGCAACATAATTCATGCTTTACTAAAAGATGAATTGACCCAGTCATTATATTATGACCAATATGATACTAATTTTTTTCTCTTACTCTCCTATCTCTTACTCTCCTATCTCTTACTTTCCTTTTTTATTTTGTAGGGCGGCGACGGACAGCAAATAAATGGCGGCAGCGGACAGCAAATAAATGGCGGCGACGGACAGCAAATAAATGGCGGCAGCGGACAGCAAATAAATGGCGGCAGCGGACAGCAAATAAATGGCGGCAGCGGACAATTATAAGGGAAGTATAATTTTTATAATATAACAAAATTCATAATATAATAAAATTCATAATATAATAAAAACATTTAAAATAAATAATAAAACAGGGGTTTTGTCCGAGTGGTTAAGGAGTTGGATTTAAGACCCAATGCTACATTAGCGCGTGGGTTCGAACCCCACAGACCCTATTATTTTATTATTTCCCTTTTTATGGTTTTAAATTTTAAAAACTTTTTATTTTTTATTTTTCTTTTAAGAAACCTCCTTATAGCTCAGTGGTAGAGCGGAAGACTGTAGTATTTAAAAAGGCATCTTTAGGTCGTTGGTTCAAATCCAGCTGAGGAGAGCTTTGTATATGATTACTAGTGCCCGTATAGCGTAATGGATAACGCGCAAGGCTTCTAACCTTGAGATTCAGGGTTCGACCCCCTGTATGGGTAAATCGTAATACATATATCAAGTGCGAATATTTTATAAAATTAATATAAAGATAAGAGCATATATAATATTAATAATGGAAACAATTTTTAATATTATACATCCTTTTTTTGACAAGACCCAACCCCAGTCTCATACCCAGACTCGGTGGCAATGTCAAAAAAAAGAAAATACCTTATTATATAAATGTATGCATAAATGCGATGAATTTATCATTACATTGTTACCTAAAACCGCTGAAATTGAAATCACCGTCCCTTTAAATCAAGTGCAATATAAAAATAAATTCACGAATGTAGACAGTGCAATTGATTATGTGAAAATGCATTTAAATTATTACGATAATATGTATGATAATTAATCCGTGGATTTTTATATCCTGGTTTTTACCTGTTTTGAAAAAAATTGAAAACTTTTTTTCAAAAATTGTCTATGTAACACTTTACTAATACTGCAACTGCAACAGCAAAAACAACAATAAACCTAATTTTACGGACGATAATTAATTGCGGACGAGCTGGTCAATAAAAGATGGACTCATCTGATAAGAAATTCAAGTCCTTTTTGAAGCGCAATAAATTAGACATCCAAGATTTTCAAACAGACTGTTTTCGATGGTGCTACGGAAAAGAAAAGAATACCCCGTCCTCCGAGTTGACGGATGACGCAATTCCGCCAGAAATAGCTCATAAACCAGGTGGCATTCTCGCGTTGGAAATGGGGCTAGGAAAGACAATTATTATGCTCGGCTTAGTTAAGTGTAATATAAAAAAGCAAACACTTATTGTGCTGCCGCGTTCATTGTTAGATCAATGGGAAAAAAATGTGATGTTGTTGACTGGATGTAAACCCGTTGTTTATCATGGTTCAAGGCCCAAGAATATGAAAATGACACTATCTCAGCTTAAATCGGCCAGTCAAGTAATCATCACCACTTATGGCCAAATTTCAATGCCATCGGTCAAGCAAACAATACGAGGACGGTCATTATCCCTCTTGCATCAAATATCATGGGATCGTATTATATGCGATGAAGCGCATCATGTCAGTCACCATAAAACAAATGAATACAAGGGCGTTATTGCCTTGAAAACCGCCATTTGTTGGCTTGTTACTGGCACACCGATTCAAAATAATTGCAAAGAACTGTATACGATGTACAGTATATTTGGTTTAACCTATAGTTCAGTCTGGTATACCATCAATGAGCGATATAGCGAAGCCGCAAAAAAATATGTGTATTATAATACCAAGGCTGGTGCTGGGATAAAGTTACCAAAATTGCATGAAAACACGATCTTTGTAAAATGGGATAATGTATCCGAGGAAGAATTCGCATGGCACCTTCATTCCTTGTTAAATTTCTGTAATGTGCCGCAAAAATCAATAGCATCGACTATTGAAAAAGAGACCGAGGATAAAAAATCATTGCGTATGAAATATTTAGCTCGATCACAGCAAGTATGTGCTTATCCGCCAATGTTATCTCGTGTTATTTCAAATTTTACCAGTATATTGACAACGAACACAAGCGAAAGAGATAGCAGCTACCCAAGCGAAATGAATGTGAATGACATTTATAACTCGCAAAGCAAAATGAAGCAGCTGCTAAAAACTTTATTAGATCGTAAAGATAATGGATGCGGTAAAATCGTCTTTTGTCATTACTATAAGGAGATCGATGCAATTGAAGAACACCTCCAGAGTACATCAACCCTTCGTATCGCCAAATTCGATGGTCGCGTACCGAATGGTGAAAGAGCAAGTATACTAAGTAAACCGGTTGATGTTCTGCTAGCTCAAATAAAAATGTGTCGAGAGGGGCTGAATTTGCAAGAGAATTATAGCGAGGTTTACCTGCCTAGCCCACACTTTAATCCGGCAACAGAGCAACAAGCGATTGCCCGTTGTTGGCGAATTGGACAAAAAAAAGAGGTGCATGTGTTTCGGTATATCCACGACCAATACTACCCACAATCGCAATCGCACCCGCGTGTGCAAGATGAAGAAACATATCCGAATGATAAAAATAAAACCAATGCCGATGCCGACGATGATGCCGAATACAACAAACTTACAATGGACATGTTTGCTGCTCAGTTACATGTAAAAAAACAAAAATTCGTCGATAATTTAAGCGCAAACGCTACAACAACCAGCCAACGACAAACACCTGATCCGACCTACAAAAGCCTTATCCCCGCCCCCGCCTTTACTAAAAAAATGAGAATAAAAAAGATGTAATAAAAGTTTATACTGTATTTTTTATACTTGTATTTTCTTTATTAATACCGAATTCCATAATCTGTGAAAAAATATCACCGCCAGAAACAACTGGATCGATATATTTGGGCGGCAATAAACATTTAACCCTATCTCCACAACAACACTGCATAATATTATATAAATAAAAACGAAACCAATGGTCACTGCGTAATTTTGCGTTTAAAATTTCCTGTTGAAACATCTTATCAATTACGGAAAAGGCCGTATTTAAAAATAAAATGATATTTATCGTATTTTTTTTCTGTTTAAACAATTCATTTGATCTCTTTTTATATTTAACGAGTACATCAAACACTGAAGCCTTGTGTGGTTTCTTGTTATGCAGATTACGTGGGCTATGCGGTCTTTTGTTATCGGTTGTATTAGAATATTTTTTCATATATGCGTTAATAAACCGCAATTCATTTTTAATATGTTTTAAATCTGTCAGTGTTTTTGCTTTATAATCGTCTATTTTTTTTATAATCGAAAAAACATTCGTGTTATATAATAAAGGGTAATTATACCGAATTTTTTGTGGTACGATATCTTGATTTGTTTCTTTGATATCGGCAATATTCAATTCAATGCGTACCATATTATCCCGCATATTATTTATAAGTTCATTTTCTGCCTGTAATCGTTCTTGATAAACATTATTCAACATTGCGTTTTCTTCATTTAATATCCATATTTTTTTTTTCATTTCACGATCACGATCACTATCATTCCGAAAAACACCATTTTCACTAGCCTTTTCATCGTAAAATGTTTCAATATTACAAGATTCTCTTATTTTTTTCTTTTCCTTTTCACAATGCCTTTTCATATTTTCATTAATTAATATGGGGTTACTAAATAGTAACACCTGTCCTGATTGAAATTCAATAAAAGATTGAAGTTTATCATATTTATATGAAGATATTTTATGCGATTCGGCCGCTCCTTCTAATCTGGAATAATTAATAATAGCTAAGAGAAATGTAAGTAGGCCAGATAAGCCCGCCAATATATAAGGGTTCAAAATGCCTTGTAAAACAGTAAGTATTCCTGAAATAAATAACGCTGGAAACATAATCATATTTAATAAAGTAACAATATGTGTGCGCGTTTCCATATAAATTGTTTTTTGGCCTTTCACATAACTTGCCAAAATATCTAATGCGGACGAATAACGATGTACAATATCCTGTGAATATGATTTATTAATATGTTTTCGCACATCATTATACGATAGTTTTTTATAGGAAATTCCGCAACCGGATTCTTCAATAATCCCATTGTCGTCATAGCTATCACCATAGCTATCACCATAGCTATCACCATAGCTATCATCGCCGACACTATTAGTACCGACGCTACTAGTACCGCCAATATCAGAATCACTTGGTTCACTACCAATTAATGTATCATCAAAATCTTCATATTCTTCATATTCTTCATATTCTTTATATTTGTCATTATATTTTTGATAATTATCCTTACCATACATATTTGAAGTATAATCAGGCGGAATATCAATAGTTACATTATCAAAATTAACGGTATTTGTCGTATATAAATCTTCACCGTGTGATTCGCGATAGTTTGATTTGTGTTTTATACTATCATTTTTTATACTATCATTTTTTATACTATCATTTTTTATACTATCATTTTTTATACTATATGATATATTATTTGATGACATATAATATATAAAAATATATTATAAACCAATCAATTTGCAATATAAAAATGATAGTATAAATTTTTACATCAATATTTGCTTCAAGTTAGCAGTTAAATTATTATGCAATTCCATACCTTCTTTATTCCAATTACTGCCCGCACGGTAATGTAAAAAGACATTATCATATAATTCACAATAAAAATTGCCGTTAACATTCCGCACATCTTCTTTAAAAAATGTCACTAATTCTTTATAATTTTCCAACAATTTTATATTCGCGGGCATTTCGGTTTCATTCCACGAACAACTCCACAAATGTTTAATAAAATAAATAGTCTTTGTATGAAAAGTTTCGTCCTTTTTCCAGCGCAAATCATCGGTCAATGGCATGTCGTCATCGCCAATTTCTCGTTTCAACCATTCCTCTGTCATGCTACCCGTATCACCGCCGCGACCCTGCGCCCAATTAAATAAATGCGGTGCTTGTATTTTTGTAAAATCCAAATAACACAGTCCGGGCCAGATATAATTCAAATTATATTCTAGTCGACTTTGTAAAAGCACTGCACACGAATACCGAAAATAAGTATTCATATCTAAATAATCAATCAAAAACATATCGCTATCAATCAATAAATATTTATCTGGATGCGTCACTTGATATTTCACAATATGTTTATTAAAAACATCCGCATGGCGATGTTCAAGATTAACATGATGATCATTGGGGATCATAATACATTGAATATTCAGTTGTGCACAAGTTTCGGCAATTTTCTCTCGTAAAGTTATATCGCCGCCATTTGTTGAATCTGGGAAAGGCTTGGCGTCATTAAAAACAATAAATTCAAACCCGCCTTCGCCTTCAGGTACTTTCAAATATTTGTTAAAAGTATGATACTGCATTTCAATAAAAGATGGATTATTTACTACTGCGGTGATAATCTTCATAATTATATTTTAAGCATAAATAGCTTTATATACATTAAAATATAAAATATAAAATATAAAATATAAAATATAAAATATAAAATATAAAATATAAAATATAAAAAGATAAATAGATAAATAGTATAAAATAGTTAATCATGCAATTTATAACTGCCGAAATTATGGGCGGACTAGGTAATCAGTTATTTCAAATATTCACTCTCCTTGCATATAGTTTTCGTCAAAAAATCCCGTTTTATTTTTCGACTGAACCGATTCATCATGGGCAACGCAAAAAGACTTATTGGGACACACCTTTGCTTGACCTCCTGAAAGAGTTTGTCAAAACACCACCACTACAAGCCCCGCCTCAAATCATAAGAGAACAAAATTTTCATTATCAACCGTTACTTGTATTATCCGACGAACACATAAAACTCTTTGGCTATTTTCAGTCGTTCAAGTATTTTGAAGATCAAAAATCATCTATTTTTCAGCTGCTTAAAATGGATGAAACACAAGCCGCTATGAAAGAGAAATCCAATAATACATATGATTATGAAAATACAATCGCGGTCCATTTTCGGGTTGGTGATTATGTTCAGTTGCAAGCATACCATCCCCTGATGACCCTAGAATATTATACAGCGGCCCTTAATCAATTTCTCAAAGATCAGGCCCAAACCCAAGACCAATCCCCCACCCCCGCCAAAATATGGCAACTACTTTATTTCTGTGAAGAAAACGATCAGTCCTATGTAGAGACACAAATGATTAAAAAACTCCAAGAAAATCCAGATTTCAAAGATAAATTTATATTTAAATGTATTGACCATCAATTATCGGATTGGGAACAAATGATTGTCATGTCGCTATGTAAACATCAGGTTATTGCAAATAGCAGTTTTAGTTGGTGGGGGGCTTATCTAAGTTCTTGTAGAGAGAGAGTCCAATCTAAAGTGTATTATCCCACCACTTGGTTTGGTCGAAGCATGGGTCATAAAAACATGTCTGATTTATTTCCGCCGGATTGGACTAAAATTAATGTATGAATTTAATATAATATATAAATAATAAAAATAACATAAATAATAATATAATATTAATACTATATTAATAATGAAAGTGTTAATTATTAATTCGGGAATACATGAAAAAAATAAACAAGGCATCATACGACTTTTAAATTTCTTACAAGAACAAAAAAAGGTCGAATATAAAATAGGCACAACTGCCGATATATCAAATTATGATGTTATTTATAATCCATCGGAAATAATTAATACCGCAAATTATCCCACAAAAAAATTCATATTTGGTCCACACTTTTCAGTATTTCCAAACCATGAACAACTACATAAATTACAAAATAATGTCAATAAAAACAGTATCTACATTCAACCGAGTGAATGGGCATCCCAAACATGGCAAAATATGGGCGCTGAAGAAATTATACCGATTAAATCATTTCCATTTCCAGTTGACACTGAAAAATTCGCACCAGAATCACATCCACAATCAAACTCAACAATAACAAATACCCGAAACAATGTATTGGTTTATTACAAGAGTAGAAGTCAGCATGAATTAAATCAATTAAAAAAGTTTATTGACCAACAAAAAATAACAAATTATCGCCTTTTTAGTTATAGACAGCGCTATCATGAAAATGACTACCTTACTTATTTGCAAACATGTAAATATGGAATTATTTTAGGAAGACACGAAAGCCAAGGCTTTGCTATAGAAGAAGCATTATCATGTAATGTACCGTTGCTTGTTTGGAATGCTCAAACGATGAATCAAGAAGAGGGATGTAATTATAATGCGATACCATGTACAACCATTCCTTATTGGGATAGCAAGTGTGGCGAATATTTTCATCATTTATCAGAACTCCCCGCCGCATTTCAAACCTTCCAAGACAAATTAACTAATAATCAATACAATCCACGACAATATATTTTGGATAATCTCTCTACAGAAAAATGCGCAGAGAGATTTATGGAGTTAACAAAGTTTTAAGTATATAAAATATAAATATAAATATAATAATTTTATAAAAACACTGGATATTACTATCTTGGATAAAATGCCATTTAAAAGCCATAGTGAATATTGTGGTATTTTGGAACATGTTTCCTATGAGTTAGGAACCAAATATTTAAAATTGATTTACCAGAACCATGTAAATTAATTAAGGGATACTTGGATTTACATAAGGATACAATTCATACAGATATTAAAATACATTTATCGCAAACATACGGAGAACATATAACAAGATCAAATCTATTTTTTATATCAAACTATTGTTATACCGAAATAGATAAAGAACACAATAAAATGTATTCAGAAAAAATATTGTCAAAAACAAGTAATGGATTTATTACCTGGCAAAATGGTGGAAATAAAGGAGCTTATCCAATCGAATCATGCAGCAACATAACAAGCAAAATTATAAAGAATATAGAAGAAGAAAAACCACAAACAGATACAGGATATGGTATACATAAAAATTACCCTGCACATTTTTAAAAATAACGTGATTTTTTTGCAGCAATATCAAACCACACCAACTCCATTTTATCTAAAATATTATATTGAATATTGTTATGTTTAAAATAATTATATAAATCGTATTCAATTGAAATCTGACTAGATATCATCTTTGGCAAATCTATATTCTTATAATAATCTAATAATTTACCGGTTTCAATACTAAATAAACCAGTGTTAAAATGTAATTTATTATTTCCAATTGTAAATAAGTTCCGCAGGTTCTCTAAAAAATTATTAATAAAATTAAAATTCAATAATAATTGCCGCGGCTCAAAATGAATGAACCAATCATATTGTGCAATAATGTCTTTACAATATAACCATTGTTCGATTAAACCGGCACCTTTACTGAGCGCTCCAAATGTATTGTTTAAACTGGTATTTATTTTAACATTATCTGGCAAAATGGCCAATATATCACGCGGCAAACTATCGCCAACTTTTATCGAATTATCCACAAGGTAAATATCCACGCCATGTTTTTTTAATATATCATTGTATTCAAAAAACTTAGTCAATCCTTTGACATATTGTTGTATTCTTTCATTGCCTTTATTTGAATTAGGATTTGCTGGATAACAGCAAATCGGTAGCATACATAGTATTTTTTTATTAGCAGACATAATAATAATAATAATAATAATAATAATAATAATCTATTTAAATTCTAATTAAATTTTTTAATTAGAATTTAAAACCAATAATATAATAATTATATAAAAATATGAAAATAATTGTAACAGGTGGATGCGGATTTATAGGCCATCATTTTGTTGAACATGTACATAAAAATACAGATTGGGATATTATTATAATTGATAAGTTAAGTTATGCATCTAACGGATTTGAGCGATTGAGAGATACAGAAACAATAAATGACAATAGCAAAAATAGCAGAGTAAAAGTGTTTACAAGTGATTTAATATTGCCGTTGTCTGATGGTCTTATAAAAGAAATTGGCACTGATGTAGACTATATTGTTCATATGGCTGCCGAAACACATGTTGATAATAGTATTAAAGACCCAAAATTATTTATAAAAAATAATATTGATAGCACCTTTAATTTACTTGAGTATGCTCGTAATTATTTACCAAATTTAAAAACATTTTTTTATTTTAGCACAGACGAGGTGTTTGGTCCAGCCTTAGGTAATACTTTATATAAAGAATGGGATAGACATAAACCTACTAATCCTTATTCGGCCTCAAAATCAGCCGCTGAACAAATATGCGTTGCTTATGAAAATACCTATAAAACGCCACTGATGATTGTTAATGTGATGAATGCTTTTGGTGAAAGACAACATGTTGAAAAATTTATTCCACTGTGCATTAAGAAAATAATGAATAATGAAAAAATTTATATTCATAGTTATCCGGATAAAAAAACATCAGGAACTCGTTTTTATATACACGGTCGAAATATTGCGGAGGCAGTTTTATTTCTTATTAAAAACGGGAAAATTGGAGAAAAATATAATATTTCAGGAGAACGAGAAGTGAGCAATCTCGAAATGGCGCAAATGATTGCCAAGTTTATGCATAAGGAATTAGATTATGAAATGGTTGATTTTCATAGTGATCGTCCAGGACATGATTTACGCTATGGCTTAGATGGCACCAAACTATTTGAGATGGGTTTCAAATTACCATTGAATTTTGAAGAATCCTTGCGTAAAACAGTTGAATGGACCCTTCAAAATCTAAAATGGTTGGAAGAATAAAATTTATAAAATTGTGTTCCAGTCAATTTTAAAATGTTTAATATTAACTAGATAATCAGTTCCTTTATATCCATCAAAATCAAAATTAAATAATTCTAATTCTTTTTTACATTTTTTATTTACCATATTTATCATTTCATTATTATAATATGTTTTGTAATTTCGTGTATTTGACCTATTTAATATATTATTTGAATACGTATAGTTGTTATTGGTTTTTTTAGATAATTCTTGAAACCCTTCTTTAAGATTATCATATATAATAGCATAATCACAACAACAATTTCCATTATCATCAAATAATTGATGGTATAAAAATTTTTTAAATAAAGGAATATGCCATTCTACATCAGGATTACAATAATCACTTATTAATTCATTAAATTGTTTGTTAGGTAATTTTTTAATTACACCTGCATCACCATCACCCCATCTAGATAAAAAATATGATTTCAATAAATCAAAAGGATTTCTAATTATAGTAAATTTTATAGGACATGATAAAAATAATTCTGATTTTAATAAATATGTATCCCAATTATAAGTACAATTTTTTTGAATAAACTCTTTACTTAAACAAGATGGATGTTCAGCATGATGTTTTTTAATATTAGTTACTTTGCAGTATTCATCTTGAATATAAGTTCCACCTGTTTTTGGTATATGTATAAAATATAAATCCATATGAATATATATATAAAACAATATTTAAATATAAATCCATATGAATATATATAAAACAATATTTATGAGTATAAATTATGTTATTGCAACTTACAATGGAAAATGTAGAAGAACACATCAGTCTCCATTACCAGAAAATGTATTACAATGTCATTTAAATAAAATTTTAACTTTAAAAAATAATTTATCTCAAATTACGATTATGAAAGCAAAATCAATAAATTTTTATAAAAATTATTATGATATAGATAAAATTATAAAAGAAATTAATATACCTGTTGTAATAATCGAATGTGAAAATTTTGGTTATTCTTTAGGACAATGGTTAAAAGCATATGAAATATATAAAAATAAATTTGATTATTATTTATTTATAGAAGATGATTATTGTCCAGGTATGAATAATTTTGATGAAATATTAATAAATTGTTATCGTGAAAAATTTACAGATAATATTGGATTATTATGTTCGTTGGTGGAGGGTTCTTTTAATTATAAATATGCAGGTGGTTATCCAATACATTTTGAAGGTAATGTTTTATTAAATAATCAAACATTAGAACAATTGTATAAATTTCCAAGATGGAATGGAGAACCTAGAAAATGGTTAGATTTAATAAATAAATCAATTGACCCTAATTTTAATTGGGAACAACAAAGAAATGGATATATTGGAGGTTATTATCAAGTTACCTTTTCGCATTTATTTACATTATCTGGTATTAAACATGAAGATTATTTAGATATTGAATACAATAATTATTTATTACAATTTCCATATTGGAATGATGATTATAACTCACACATTGGTGGAAAAATCGTTTTTTTTAATAAAGGACATAGTATTAAAAAATTATATTCTATTAATGATATTGTTAACTCTCCTATAATACCCATACAATTATATGATAATAATAGTATAAAATATAATTTAAAAATTTAAAAATATTAAAATATAATACAATAAAACAAAATGTCCTATTTAAATATTATTAAGTCGTACACTTGTGAATGTGTAAATGTATTAATTATAACTGAATCAACACCTAAATCAAGACCTGAAACAATACCTGAAATAATAAATTGTATTTTGGAATCATTTAATCTTAATGATATTAAAACATCAGAAAAAATTTATTCACATTTAGATAATTTAATGGTAAAAAAACATATAGATGTATTAACTTATAATAGTAATAATGTAATATCTAATAAAGACGAGAGAGTTTCTTTTATAGATTCTTCAACAAAACTAAGAGAATATTATGATATAATAATTATCGATTATGAAGGAACAATAATTAGTGAATTTATTAATAAAACAAATATATTTATTTTAAATTATACTACAAAAATAATTTATAGAAATTGGTCAAATATAACTAAAAATAATACTACGATTTTATTAAATGAACCATCTGAATGGTTTATAAATTATAGTAATAAAATTCATTATTATCATGAATTAATGTATTTCATTGATAAAATTATAACTAAAAATAATATACAATATGTTATGATTAAATCTTCTTGTCTAGGATGTATTAGAAATAGAAATCATATTGTTTTTTGTGAAAAAATTCACATTGCTGTAAATAAAACAATGCAAAAAAATATATCAAATATAGAAAATGAATTCAAAAAATATAAGATTTATTTAAATAAAGTTTCAGAATATAGATGGGAATTACAACTTGAAAATTATGTTACTTGTGTAATACATTTTTACGATATTATAAATGATATATGTTATATAAATAATATCGAAATAATGAATGTTTTTGAGATTGGTAATACAAAAAGATATACATTCGGTCCATTAAGAGTATCATCATTAGAATATCCTATTTCATATTTAAAAAGAAGTTATGGTGAAAATGTTTTTAACCAATTAGAACATAATAACATTATTATAAAAAACTACAAATTTTTATATGATTCTTATTATAATCAATGGTCATCTTATACATCAAATTATTGGAAAACCCTTCAAATACAAAACTTATATAATGTGTATTCAACAATTAAAAAACAAAATATTTGTTGTTGGATTGATTGCGGAACATTACTTGGTGCAGCAAGAAGTGGAAGTATACCATTTTTTGACGATGATACAGATATCGGCTGTTTTGAGAAAGATATTAATAAAATTAACCAATGTTTAAAGAATGTAAAAATGTCATCAAGGATAAAATATGTAAATGATGGCAGACATTTTAAAGATTTTTTTAACCTAAAAATATCATACAATAAAAAAGAAAATATTAATTATATTTTTTCCGAAAATATTAATTTATGTTGTGAATTTCGTGTATATACCTCGTATGATAATTATTATATATCACTAAAAGATGATATTGTATCTAATGCTCATAAGGTTTCTGGTTTAAAACTGAAACGCGCAATCCCAAAACAAATATTTCATAGATTTACATCTATTATTTTAGGAAATTATATGTTTGATTGTCCTTTAGATTATAAAATATATTTAGAATCTCAAGCAAGATATGGTAAAGATAGTATTGATGGAAATCCTATTAGAGATTGTAAACCAGGCGTTATCGTATTATATGATGATTTTATATAATATATTGTCTATAAATGAATATATAATTAATAAATTTGTTGAAAAAATTTATTAATCATGTAAAGAAAATATGCGGACTTTATGATATAAAAAGTCAATATATAGTTTGGCAGAAAACTAAGTAAAGATAGTAAAATATATATAAAGATATACAAATATATACAAATATATGACTACCAACAATAAATTTTTATACAAAGATATTGTTAGACATGATGATGATATACTTTATATGGCTTATTATTTTCCTCAATTTCACATTTCTCCTGAAAATAAATTACACAGAGACCAACCTATTCATTATACCGATTGGGATATTATTAAACAACATAATCACTCTTTTACGCCACTTGATTACTATGATTTAACAGACCCCCTCGTTCTTGATGAACAAGATAAATATGCAAATGAAAATAGAATAGGTGCTTTCATTTTTTATCATTATTGGCTAGATAATTCAATGGTTCTTAATCATCCAGTAGAATTATTTATGCAAAAACAAAGAAAAACTAAATTTATGTTATGTTGGGATAATGAAAGTGGATTTCTAGGACAACAATCTTATGATCAACCAGAAAAACACGCTTATCAATTATTACGATATTTTAAAAATGAAAACTACTTAACCGATAAAAATGGAAAGAAACCATTTACAATTTATTTAACGGACAATATGGATACTAGTTATTTAGGCAGATTTTGTAAATTTTTAGAAATGCATAATGTTTCAATAAAAATAGGACACAATTATTTCAACAAAAATACCACTCTTCCTGACTGGAGTGAAATGGCTGTTGAATTTGCCCCACATGAAATAGGTGGTCCAAAAAGGTCAAATTTGTCACAATATAATATTAAACCAGACAATATTTTTTCATCTTGGAAAACCGGAAAGGAGTATTGGCAAGGAGCAATTACAGCTTGGGATTCTAGAGCACGTTCTAATTCAAGTAGAACACACCAAGCAAGGTGTGATCCAAATAAACCAAATGGAGTTGTAAGTGTGGATGCATTTAAATCACAACTAAAGACAATAAAGGAAAATATACATCCATTTAATAAAGATAAAATTATTACTTTATTTGCCTGGAATGAATGGTCTGAAGGCGCGACTCTCGAAATAAGTAAAGAATTTGGTGATAAATTTATAAAATGTTTGTAAAAAGAACCATATGAGAATATATTTAAATCACGCTATCAGTAAACTGATTTAATTTATTATATTATCATCTCGATATCTCGTAACATTAATAATATATTAATATATTATAACCGAATATACATTAAATTATGATTTTAAAACATTCTTAATTTTAGATGTGCTAATTTTTTTAGTATATGGAAAATATACAACTTTTACGTTATATTTTGATAAATCTTCTTCATTTTTTTGCCATTTTTCATTTAAATACCAATCATCTCCTACAAATAATATATTATATTTAATCTTATTGTATGCTTTTACTTTATCATGGTCATCTTGTGGAATTACTAAATCTACATATTTACAACTTTCTAATATTTGTTTTCTATCTTCATATGAAATTATACATTCTGTATTTTTATATTTAACTTGTTCATCTGTAGTTAATCCTACGATTAATACATCACACAATCCTTTTGCATTTTTTAAAATTTCTATATGACCTACATGAAATAAATCATAAACCCCGCAAGTATAACCAACTATCATTTTAATAATTATATTTAAATAATTATATTTAAATAATTATATAATTATTGTAAGAAACTAAGTAATTAGGAACATTCGTTTTTTATATTTAATTAAAATTTATACAATTTTTTGCCACACTATATTATGACTCAAAGCAAATAAAAATTTAAATTTAGTTGTATCTAGTTTATCTTTTATAGCATTTGATACATCTGAATAACCATAATAAGGAACACCTCTCTCTTTATGTTGGCTATATGGAAACTCAATATGACAAGCACAATCATCCATAACAAGAAAACCATCTTTCTTAATCATCTCACTATAATTTTCAATATCTTTGCAAACGACTTCATAATCGTGACATCCATCTATAAATATTATATCATATTTATCATTGGATTTTTGTATAACAACCGGATCTTGTGAATACCCTTGTATTATATTTATGTTTCTAGTATCTATCCCTAATCGCGTGTAATTATTTTGAATACAATTATAATAATCTAAATTTTCGTATCCAGAATATTTATCTCCAGCCGTAGATAAAGGTGTTATTCCTTTTACAACACCATCTTTTTTTACACCTTTGAACATTTAAAACGCCGACTTTTTGCATATTACTCTTATGCAAATAGGATTTTCATTTTTATATTTAGCAAAATTTAAATCTTCCTTAATTAAAATAATTTCAAATTTTTTTAAAGTAAGTAAATTTTTTAAATAATCAATATCTGTATAATTTCTATAATGTGTTTTTCCGTGAAAAACATTATCATTTTCACTTTTTTTGCTTCTTGTTTCTATAGCTAAATAACTATTAACATTTATTGTATCTAAAAAAGAAATATGTTGTTCATTTGTTATACTATGAAATGTAAAACGTGAATAAATTAAATCATACTTACTTTTATTAATTGTTACAAAATCATCAATGTAAAAATTTACATTATTTATATCAGTTTGCAAAAAACCACAATTATCTACAGCATCAACATTTGATATATTTGATAAAGCAATACTATCACGCCCATTACCACAACCACAATCTAATATGTTTAATATATTTTTATCTTTAAAATAATCCATAACAAAAATACAGAAATCAGAACAATTTATATTTATATTATTATTTGTTGAATAAAATGTTTCCCAATATTTCTTATCGTTAAAATCCATTATATATTATATATATATATATAATGGCTGGTTCAAAAAACAATCAAATAACACTAAATAAAACACTTATGTTTATTATAAAATTGTTAAACGATAATAATATAATGAATTGGTTTATTGGGTATGGTACTCTTTTAGGCATAATAAGAGACAACTCGTGTATTGATGGAGATGATGATATTGATATAATTATAGATAAAAGTAATTATGAGGTAGTAAAACAATTGTTGATTAAAAATGGTATAGAATTGAGTTATGGTTTTGGAATTAATAAATCAAGGGACATTTTAAAAACAAAAGGAAACAATAACTATTGTACCGTTGATTTTTATATGGCATCTATTGATGGAAAAGGCAATTTCAATGATACCTGGGAAAAGGTAACATGGAGTGAATGTTATAACGAAAAAAACGAATTAATACAGCATATGTGGAATGAAAATATACTATATTTACCTTTTAATTATGAAAAAAAACTAATAAATAGATATGGTGAAAATTGGAGAATTCCTCATAATAGTAAAGGTCCCCTACCACGTAAAAAAATATTGTAGATATACACTTTAAATATTTATTACATTCCTGCAAACTTTAATCTTCAAGAATGTAAAAATGCCTAAATTAAGTCGGCGTTTTAAATGTCCAAAGGTGTAAATAATAATTGTATCATGGATTTAAAATATTTTGTATGTATAAACCAAAAATCATTCATTCTTACACTTATGTCTCTATAATCACTAAAATTATTGTTGAATATTTTTCTACTATTTGTGGATATTTAACACCATTATTATTTTTTCCAATAGTTAACAATGGTTTTTTTATATTTGAATCAATTATAGTTTGAATATTTGTAAAAATGTTTAGGTCTCATATCTTGTATAATTATATAAAGGATTGCCTAGTTCATTTTTATATGAACTATGAGGTTTAAATCTACCTCTAGGATTACCTCTAATTTCACATCTATCATTATTAGGAGTAGGGTCTTTTATATAATTTAAATAACTAATTTTTTCTTTTCCAAAATAGAGTATTACATAATTATAAAAATTATGTAACGAACCTCCCCATTTTGTATCTATTTTAATTGTATTAATTTTATTTATAAAATCGTGTATTAAATTCGCTCCTATAAATTGTATTTGGTCCGCAATTTCGCCTGTTGATTTTTGATGTAATAAATTCCATTGAGTTAGTATTTTGTCCTTGCTAATCCTAGAATAATCTATATCTTGTTTAAAATATAAATCACTTCTTAAAATTAAAAGATTGTTTGTTTCATTTATCAAAAATTCAGGAATTTTGTTTAAGGCATTAATATAATTTTCAACTTGGTTTTTTCTATTGATAATAAAATAGAAAAAATTATAATCTTTAAAAATATCTTTCGCAATCTTTTCGTATTCATTAGTATAAGTTACAATAATAACATTAATATCATTACATTTCAAATTCAAAGGTTTAATAACATGAGTTATTATACTTTCATATGCTCTAGTTTGAATATCTATGGAACAACCTCTACATATATCACCTCTTAAAAGTATTATCATATTATAATATATATATATATATTATAATATTATAATATGATAATAATTATACCAATTGGTGGAATTGGACAAAGATTTAAAGAAAATGGTTATGAAAAACCTAAAGCATTAATTAATATTTATGGAAAACCTATAATATCATACTTATTAGATAACTTAAATACTGATAATATTGATTATATATTTATTCCATATAATAAAGAATATAAAAAATATAGATTTGAAGATTTATTGATTAAGAATTATCCTAAAATAAATTTTAGATTTTTTTGTCTTGAAAATAATACAAGAGGGGCAGCAGAAACAATTAATATTGGTATAAATAACCTTAATGAAGAAAGAGATATTCCAGTATTATGTTTAGATAACGATAATTTTTATACTTGTGACATAATTTCACAATGGAATGGTGAAAATTGTGTTTTTTCCTTTGAAGATGAAAATGAAAATCCAATATATTCGTATGTAAAAATGAATGAAAATAATGAAATAATAGACATAAAAGAAAAGGACAAAATTTCCAGTAATGCTTGTACTGGTGCTTATGGTTTTAATTCAATCAATCATTTAAAAAAATATACATCCAAAATTATTGAAGGAAATATAACTCAAAAATCAGAATTTTATACAAGTGGTGTGATAAAAGAAATGATAAGTGAAGGTCAAATTTTTAAAAACCAAACTATATTACATTCAAATTTTATATGTCTAGGAACCCCTTTACAATTAAAAATTTTTTATAATAATTATCCTTATAAAAATTGCTTTAATAATGAAATTGTGATTAAAAATAAAAGAATTTGTTTTGATTTGGATAATACACTTGTGTCTTTCCCTACTATTATAAATGATTATACATCTGTAAAACCAATCCAAAAAAATATTGATTTTTTAAAATATTTAAAACGCTTTGGAAATACTATTATTATCTATACTGCCCGAAGAATGAAAACACATAATGGAAACATAGGTAAAATTAATTCAGATATTGGTAAAATAACATTTGAAACACTAGATAAATTTAATATTCCGTATGATGAAATATATTTTGGAAAACCATACGCCGATTTTTATATTGATGACTTAGCATTAAATTGTTTTGATGACTTAGAAAAAGAAATGGGGTATTATAATAATAAGATTGAACCGAGAGATTTTCATACTATTAATTTAGGTAGTTTTGATACAATAATTAAAAATGGTGATTTAAAAGGGGAAAACTATTATTATGATAATATTCCACAATGTTTAAAGGATATATTTCCCTTAAGGTTATCAGGAAACATTAAAAATATTGTAATGGAAAAAATTCATGGTTTGACAGTTACAGATTTATATTTATCTGAAATGCTAACAAAAGATACATTGACTCACATATTAAATAGTATAAATCGGATTCAAAATTGTGATATAATCAATGATGATATTAATATATATGAGAATTATGCTTCAAAATTAATAGATAGATTTAAAAATTTTGATTATTCAAAATTTGATATTAATAAAATTAAAATTAGAAAACTTTCTAAAAATTATGTCAATGAAGTCATAGAGCTACTTGAGGAAAACATTTCTTCATTTAAACCAAATATGTCACAC
>Ga0209308_10001725_pt1 | contig 19814 bp, 20 predicted proteins | sample COGITO_mtgs_1204_3_FD_184806 | JGI IMG/M metagenome (GOLD analysis project Ga0209308, IMG submission 184806) | Pelagic marine microbial communities from North Sea - COGITO_mtgs_120405 (SPAdes) (version 2) | ecosystem: Environmental > Aquatic > Marine > Epipelagic ...
TATCTTCAAAATATCGTTTCCTGCTTCGCGGGTTTGTTGGAAAATGATGCCTGGATAGCGTCTCGTGGAAGGCTTGATGTCATCCACATTGATTTTCTCCAACAACTTTTTCCGGCTTGTCGCTTGCTTTGATTTTGAGGCATTGGCGCTAAATCGCGCTACGAATTCTTGCAATTCTTTCTTTCGTATCTCGGCCTTCTTGTTTTGGTTGGCTTGCTGGCGCAGCGCCAATTGACTCGACTCATACCAGAACGTGTAGTTTCCTGTAAACAACTGCACTTTGCTGTAGTCAATGTCGGCAATGTGCGTGCAAACCGTATCTAGAAAGTGCCTGTCGTGAGAAACAACAATCACCGTGTTTTTGAAGTCGAGCAAAAAGTCTTCCAACCAACTAATGGTGTGCAAATCCAAGTCGTTAGTCGGCTCATCGAGAATCAACACATCGGGATTTCCAAAAATGGCTTGTGCCAACAATACGCGCACTTTTTCACTACCGTTCAAGTCCTTGACTAACGCATAATGTTTGTCTTCTATAATGTCCAATCCGCTCAACAACGCGGCAGCGTCCGATTCAGCATTCCAGCCATCCATTTCGGCAAACTCATTCTCCAATTCCGAAGCGCGCATGCCATCTGCATCCGAAAAATCGGGCTTGGCGTAGATAGCGTCCTTTTCTGTCATGATTTCAAACAGCCGCTTGTGGCCTTGGATGACAGTTTGAAGCACAGGAGTTTCGTCAAACTTGTGGTGATCTTGGGTTAAAACCGCGAGTCGCTTTCCAGGCTCCATGGTGATGTGGCCTGTGTTTGGCTCAATTTCACCCGACAATATTTTTAGAAAAGTGGACTTACCAGCGCCATTGGCGCCAATTACGCCATAGCAATTACCCTCGGTGAAATTGACATTGACGTCTTCAAATAATTTTTGTTTTCCGTAAGCAAGCGAAACGTTGTGAGCAGCTATCATAATATGTCGGTTTTTCTAAGCGGGTGCAAGAGTACAGCATTTCTACGGCCTAAGCAACCGAAGCTTCAATAAGAAATTTACACAACCAATTGACCAACAGCATCGTAAATGAATTGATCTATAATTTTTACCATTCATTTCAATCGAGTTGTAGCTATAGCTGCAATTGACTCTTAAGCCTATTTGAAGTGGATAGTTCGAGGCAGCTTAAAGGTTCCTATATCGTCCGAATTTCTTCCGATCAAGGAAACGCAACACTGCGGTTTATGAAAGTGGTTGATTAGCAATCATAGGTTTTGACGATTTCAAAAGGTATCGCTACATCTATTTTGATTTCTTCGTGCCAAATTAGTTGTCATGAAAAAACACTACGCTTTCTCTACGATCATCCTTGCTTGTGTTTCAATAATGTTGTTTCAATCCAATGCTGGAGGTCCAGCGCAAAACGGTAATCGAGCAACGGGAGCGCCAGGCGATGGAGGAAACACCTGTGTCACGTGTCATAATAATTCGGGTTCTTTTGGGAACGTCTCGATTGATTTTGAAATGACCAATGCAAGTGGAGCTGTTGTAGACGCTTACAAGCCAGACTCGGTTTATTCCGTTAAGATTAGCGTAAACAATAGCATGGGAACACCAGCTGGGTATGGTTTCCAAATGATTTGTTTGGACGATGCAAACGATGATAATATTTCAGGTTGGTCAAATCCAAGTTCAAATGCTCAGCTATCTACAAGTGCAGGTAGAAACTATGTAGAGCATGATGGAATAAGTTCAACAAATGTTTTTGCGGTAGATTGGACTGCGCCTGAAACTGCAACTGGAGATGTCACTTTTTACCTCGGAGCGAATGCTGTAAACGGGGCTAACGGCAACGGAGGTGATCGAGCCAAGATTGACAAGTTTACCATTACAGAAGCGCCTGCAGACACCATTCCCACGGGGCTGAGTAAGCTTGAAAATGAGACGATTGGCTTTTATCCAAACCCCGTGAGCGATGTGCTTTATGCGCGTCATCCAGATCAAAGTAAAGTCTTGATTTATCATGTGAATGGCGCGCTCCTTGGCGAAAGAAATATCGAAGGAAACCAACTCGATGTTTCCGATTTAGAGACTGGAATCTATTTCTTTCAGACACATCAAAGCATACAGCGAATTTTAAAGCATTAAATAATTACAGAAAAGAGGCTCAATATGGATTGGGCCTTTTTTATACGTAATTTTTAATTAAACGCTTGGTCATTTAAAAAGTAGTCGTAATTTTGACCGATCGTTCAATTAAAAAGATGTCGCCACGTACAACCGAGCAAAATGAAATGATTCGCCAAGAGCGAAAGGTCCAAATTTTGGAGGCCGCCTTGCATGTGTTTGCTGAAGAAGGATATCATTCCGCTTCAGTGAGCAAAGTGGCAGGCAAGGCAGGTGTTTCCAAAGGGTTGATGTACAATTATTTTCATAGCAAAGAGGATGTTTTGCGAGCGTTGATGTCTGAATTGTTCGATCATGCCATGTCGCTTTTAAAAATCGAAGAGAACGAAGTCATAACGGATGCTCGCTTTATAGAAATCGTGTCTCTTAGTGTCGATGTTCCGTTGAGAGAACCTCAGCGATGGAAACTTTATATGTCGTTGGTTTTTCAAAAGGATGTAACCGAAATGCTAATGACGCAAATGCGACCTCGAATGGAGCCCTTTATGAAATCGTTGTCTACGTATTTCATGAGTAAAGATTACGATGACCCAATAGCCATGATGCGCTATTTCAGCGCCATTCTTGATGGCGTTCAAATGCACTGCTTACTTGACCCAGAAAACTTTCCTGCCGAAAAGGCCAAAGCTTATTTAATCAAACAATTTGTTTAAGATGAAACACGTCATTACTCTCCTTCTAATTTCAATTTTTTCCCTAGGTGGCTGCGCTCAAGATCCTGTTGATATCATTCGAAAAGCAGAAGAAAAAATGCGCGGTAAGGAATCCGCCTATACAGAAATGACCATACAAACCATTCGGCCAAAATGGACAAGAAGCATGTCTTTGAAAAGTTGGGGTAAGGGCGATGAATTGAGCTTAATGGTGTTGACTTCACCTTCTAAAGATGCAGGAACGGCTTTCTTAAAACGAGGAAAAGAAGTATGGAACTGGGTTCCAAGCATTGAGCGATCTATAAAAATGCCTCCGAGTATGATGAGTCAGAGTTGGATGGGAACGGATATGAGCAACGATGATTTAGTCAGGGAATCATCAAATGTGCGCGATTACACCCATAAAATTGTTGGCGATTCAACTATTGAAGGTCGCAAATGTTGGAAGATTGAATTAACGCCCAAGCCAGAAGCACCAGTGGTGTGGGGAAAGCTTGTCTTATTTGTAGACCAAAAAGATTACGTCCAATTGAAAGCCGAACAATACGATGAAGATGGATACTTGGTCAATGTCATGAATTCCTCCGTCATAAAGGAAATGGATGGTGTGGTAATGGCGACAAAGTTGGAGTTGATTCCGGTCGAAAAAGAGGGTCAAAAGACGGTTATGACCATCGATAAAATCAAATTCAACGAAGCTTATGACGATAGCTTTTTTACAGTGGAAAACATGAAGCGAATGCGTTAAATTGGCTTATTATCAGCCGAAAAAAATTCTAAAATTCAGATCAAAATGATTCTTAAAAGCATGTGCGAAATAAACTTTGGGTCTAATTGGAAGTGCTGGAAAAGATCGACTTTAATAGCTAAATCCTACCGACCATGAAATTGTACCTAAAACTAGCATGGCGAAATCTGTGGCGCAACAAGCGCAGAACGGTCATCACCATGGCTTCCGTTTTCTTCGCAGTGATCATGGCTACCCTCATGATGAGTATGAAAGAAGGGAGCTACACCAATATGACCAACTCAATGGTGGCGTCTTATACGGGCTTTATTCAAATCCATGCAAAAGGCTATTGGGATTCTAAATCGATGGATGACAGCTTTGTCTTTAATGACTCGCTAAAAGCAGTTTTAGACGGAAATAAGAAGATTACCGGTTATGTGGAACGAATCGAAAGCTTCGCGCTGAGTGCGACTAGGGAAACTACGAAAGGGGCCATGGTGGTCGGGACTGATCCAGAAGCGGAAAAACGAATGACCCATTTGGATGAGCACATCGATTCAGGTGAGTATTTTCTTGCGGACGACAAAGCCGTTCTTATTGGAGCGGGACTGGCTGAATACCATAAAGTGAAGGTTGGCGATACGATCGTATTACTCGGTCAAGGCTATCACGGTACAAACGCAGCGGGCAAATACCCCATAAAAGGCATAGTAAAGTTCGGATCACCGGATCTGAGTAAACAACTGATTATGCTGCCAATTAAAGAAGCACAGCGGCTTTATGGGACCGAAGGAACCATTTCAAACTTGGTGCTGCTTATTGACGATGCCTCTGAAGCTACTGCTATAGCCAATCAATTACGAGGAGAAATTAGTCCGAATTTGGAAGTCATGGCATGGCCTGATTTAGTTCCCGACCTTGTAGATATGATAGAGGCTGACCGAGTGGAAGGATACATTTTTATGTTCATACTTTATATGGTCATTTCCTTCGGAATTTTTGGTACCGTATTAATGATGTTAGCGGAACGAAAGCATGAATTTGGAGTCTTGGTGGCAATAGGAATGAAACGGGCTAAGTTGGCTTTCGTAGTTTATTTGGAAGTGATCACCATTTCGCTTTTAGGTGCTTTTGTTGGCATTTTTGGAGCATATCCAGTTATCGGTTATTTCTTTTTAAACCCCATTCGTTTTGGGGGTGAAGAAGCAGGAAAAATGATGGAAGAATATGGCATGGAACCGATTCTTCAACCTTCATTAGATGTGTCCATTTTTATTAAACAGGCGGCCATTGTAGCCATCGTAGCTTCGATAATCGCCATTTACCCATTCATTTCAGTGCTCAGACTGAGCGCGATTAAAGCCATGCGCAGTTAAAACCTAGAATTATGTTGACGAAAATTGCCTGGAGAAATATATGGCGGAATAAGATCCGCAGCTTGGTAGTAATCATTGCCTTGGCGCTCGGATTGTGGGCTGGTGCTTTTAGTTCTGCATTTTATGAAGGAATGATGAAGCAACGCATCAATGATGTTATTGAATCGGAAATGTCTCATTTTCAGTTTCATGAGCCAAATTTTAGGGAAGAGCTACAAGCGAAATATTTCATTTCTGGAGCAGAATCGATAGAGGCCGATATGGCGAGTGCCCCGCATGTAATTGGTTCAACAGGAAGGGTCGTTGCTACAGCTATGATGGGTTCTGCCAACAAAAATGGAGCTGCTAAACTTATTGGTGTCGATCCCGAAAAGGAAAAGGTCGTTACCAAGTTGAATGAGAAGCTGATCGAAGGCGACTACTTCGAGAGCGTTTCGAGAAACCCGATTTTGATAAGTCAAAAAATGGCCGAGTCATTTCATGTTAAGCTAAAATCGAAATTGGTCCTTACCGTTCAAGATCTCAACGGAGAAATTGTGGCTTCGTCCTTCCGAGTTGTGGGGATTTACAAATCGGGAAATGGAATGTTGGACGAAGTCAATGCCTATGTGAGACGAAGCGACTTACCAAGCATTATGAGCTTAGACGCTCAGGATTATCACGAGATTGCTGTTTTGCTAGACAATCATGATCTGGCTGAACCAATGGCAGCTGAGTATCAAGAGAAATATCCCAATCTAGAGGTGAAATCATGGTTGGATTTAGCTACCGGTATGCGCTACATGGTTGAGGCCGGAAGCACCTTTGCTTATGTCATTGTCGGAATAATCCTGATCGCTCTGTTATTTAGTATCATCAACACCATGCTCATGGCTGTCATGGAGCGAACCCGCGAAATCGGTATGCTGATGGCAGTGGGTTTCAACAAGCGGAAAGTGTTTATGATGATCATGTTGGAAACAGTCTTTCTGTCAATGATTGGCGGGCCTTTGGGATTGCTCGTTGCTTTCTTATTCATACAAGCAACTGGAACAAATGGCATTGACCTGGGCGCTATGGGCGAAACCTATAATGAACTTGGATTTTCGGCCATTGTTTATCCTGAGTTGGCCCTCGAGAGCTACATTAATATTACCGTGATGGTTTTTGCAATGGCCATTTTAGCAGCTATTTATCCTGCGCGAAAAGCGTTGAAACTAAACCCTTCTGAAGCAATTAGAAAAATATAGAAATCGCCACTAACAAAACGTTAAGGGCTAAAATCGAGTTTATGAAATACGTAATTGAAACTACCGAGGTGTCGAAAATTTACGATGGCGTTGTTCCCGTGAAAGCTGTGGACGAAGTAAGCCTACAGATTGAAAACAATGAATTTACTGCTATCGTTGGGCCTTCCGGTTCGGGTAAAACTACTTTACTGAATATGATTGGTGGCTTGGATAGGCCTACTTCGGGAAGCATCAAAGTCAATGGTTTTGAATTGGCTAATATGTCTGAAAATGAATTGATCGACTTTCGATTGAAGCATATCGGTTTCGTTTTTCAGAGCTATAATTTAATTCCTGTTTTAACTGCGAAAGAGAACACGGAATTCATCATTTTGATGCAGAAGATCGACAAAAAACTGCGCGATGAGCGGGTGGAGAAATTGCTCAAAGAAGTTGGGCTTGGCGATAAAATGAACAGTCGGCCCACGCAATTGAGTGGTGGCCAACAACAGCGTGTCGCAGTGGCGCGAGCTTTAGCTTCAAAACCTGATTTTGTTTTGGCCGATGAACCTACCGCTAACCTCGATTCTAAATCAACGGAAAATTTACTCGATATCATGGCGCGATTGAACCAAGAAGAAGGAGTGACCTTCGTTTTCTCGACACACGATCAACGCGTTATCGACCGAGCTAGACGAGTAGTGACGCTTGTTGATGGCAAAATATCAAGTGACGAAAGGCGCTAGTCAAGCACACGGATGAAGCATTTACCCCCATTTTTTAAGCTTGGATTGATCCTGCTGCCTTTGGTTATTGGAAGTATTTACACCCAAGCTCAGTCTGATTCTACCGGCAAGTCGTTTACAGATATCTTTCAGCTTAGAGGATATGTCAAGAACATGCAGGGGTTTCAAATGGCAGATCTCAATTATGTTTCTCACTCAAATTTAATCCACAATCGATTGAATTTTCGAGCCTACGTAAGTCCTACTGTAACCTTTGGAGTGGAGCTAGAAACCGAGTTTTTACGGGAGATCAAGTCAATTTTAATCCAGTATTCGCACAATCGGTGAGTAAAGATCATGGCCTAATCGATTTGAATTGGGCATGGTTGGATGAGCCAGGGATTGTTGGAGTTTCGCAAATTGATCGAGCCTGGGTGAAGTACAATAGACAAGGCTGGGATATTACACTAGGACGGCAGCGCATCAATTGGGGGGTCAATACCTTTTGGAACTCTAATGACCTCTTAAACACATTTAATTTGGTTGACTTCGATTATGAGGAACGCCCCGGAACCGATGCTGTGCGAGTTCAACGTTATTTTAAAAACTATAGCTCCATTGACATAGCCATAGCGCCTTCAAAATATGACTCAACTTGGGTAGGCGCGGGGATGTATAAATTCAATAAGTGGACCTATGACTTTCAAGTTTTGGGCGGCTGGTGGAACGAAGATGTCGCCCTCGGAGTGGGATGGGCGGGTAACTTAAAAACGGCTAGCTTCAACCTATTTTCAACCGCAGAAAAATTTTCTAGACACAAGCGGTTCGGTCACTGCGTCCATATCATCTGACTACGTTTTCAAAGGTAATGTTTATGTGATGGCTGGCTTGATGTACAGCTCCTCGGGTTTAGACAAAAGCATTAATCCAGCTGCGTTGGCAGGGTCTTCCATTGCATCAACGGAACCACCAAGTGCAAAGAATTTGATGCCCACGAAATACAATGCGCTATTAAGTGTTTCTAAGCCAATAACACCCTTAATTTCAGCTTCATTGGTTGGTATCTATTCCCCTGGCGTCAATCTCGTATTTCTCATGCCATCAATGTCTGTGGCGGTGGCAAGCAATTGGGATTTCTCCGTTTTTGCACAGACCACCATGCTGGATAACGGCAGCTTTTTTAGAAACTACGGAACATCAGTCTTTGCGCGTTTAAAATGGGGTTTTTAAGGAAATTGAATATCCACGTTTCCTGTTGCCTTTTTGCTGTCGGCTTCCCATGCGGGTCCGTTTTCTAGCAAGCGAATGGCTTCGGCATCACAGGCGGCACACAAGGATTTTGTGACTTGAATTTTCTTCGGGATTCCATTTCGATCCAATTCAAAACTGAGTGAAACAGTTCCTCGAGGCATACCTTCAGAAGTCTTAATGTTCTTATTGACGTAGCTGTCGAAAGCTGACTTACCCACAGCGGGTTTGGGCGGAGTTTCTTCCAGCTTTTCTCCAGTTCGTTTTTCAGTACTTGAGATGTTTTCAGCGGCATAGTCTACCGAAGATTCTGTCACAGTTGCTGAGGCACTCGATTCTTTCAAACGAAGCGGCTTATCTTGACTTGCGGAGGCGGGCTCTGCATTCACGAATCCGTGACTTGTGGCATTTTTTGAAACTACAACCTCCTCCATTGCGATTATTGTATCGTCTTCATCGTTGGCTTTAAACTTTGACTCTTTTTTAGATTGGGTGTCCGTCCATGCATAGCTATCCGATTCGCTTTCCACACTTTCTTTTTGAATTGGAGTTGTCTTCAGTTCCAAATCAGGTTCGTTTGCTGCATATGTGCCGTTTTCGGCTGATTCATCTTCAATCGCTTTATAAGTTTCTTCTTCGGCAACGGCATATGCATTCGGGCTAATCTCCCCAAGCGTGTCGAAGACCAATTCATTTTGCCGAGGTTCATAAGATTTTGTTTCAACGGATTCATTTGCAACCTCGCCTACCTTAGATTCTGTGTTGAAAACAATGAAATAAAGGCTGATACCAATTCCAATGGTTAAAAGTACTGTGGCTGCCATTTTCATGGACGCCCAATTAAAAGCAGGCTTGATTTTCGCATCGAGACGATCATCCAATTCATCCATCGACTGCTGCATATCTGAGGAAAGCATGCTTTCAAACCCTTCGAGTGCTTCGTATAAGAACGGATCGCGTTCGGCTTCCAGCTCAAATTCATAAGCCTCGTCAGCGCTTTTTCTGCGCATGAAGTAGCTTTTGATTCGTTTTAATATTTCGCTGTCGTGCTTCATGATTTATGCTCTAGGCATAGCTTTAAATTTCTTTTACCGTTTTGAATGTTGCTCTTAACCGCGTTTATCGTAACTCTCAACTCATTTGAGATTTCCATATAGCTCCTTTTCCCAAGATAAAAGAGCTCAACACATGTTTTCTGCATGTCCTTTAATTCATTCAAACAGGTTTTCAAGCGTGCCTCATTGCGCTCACTTTCATCAATAGGATGCACTTCCATAGCCAATTCCATATCAGACTCGGTAATTTGTACATGAATCACCTTTTCGCCCCTTTTTTTCATTAGGCAGTGATTTTTACTCATTACATATAGATATGCTCTGAAACTCTTGATTTCGGTCTTGATATGCTGAGTCAAAAGCCGCTCGAAAATTTCCATCGTAGCGTCCTGTGCTTCGTGTTTTTCGCCCATGTATTTCATGCATACGCCAAAAACCAAGGCCATATTCTTCCGGTAAATTTCTCCCAGAATCTTTGTGTCTTGGGTTGATAAAAACGCCCGATAAAGCTCTTCGTCACTCAGCGTTGGCGCGTTCGCCACATCTATGAAAACATGTTTATTCAATCTTTCTTACAGGAAATTATGGAATTCATTCGCTGGGTGCATCCCCTTACCAAACCCCAAAAGTAATTGACTATGAAGAAGCTGAGTTTATTTCTATCAATTTGTCTCATTTCGAGCCTTACAATGGCACAAGTGGGCTCTATAATTAAAGGTCAAATTATTGACGAAATGGGGAATCCCATAGTCGGAGTGCGCGTTGTGGATATGGTAACCGCAGATTCGGCCTTTACGGACGAGTTCGGGGTCTTTCTATTGACTTCCTCCCGAGACATAATTTCCATTGAGGCGGAGAAAAAGGGTTTTGTAACAGAACGGGCTTCGGTCAAAGGAAGGACATTCTTAGAATTGAAAATGCGATTTGAAATTGAAAAATTAGAGGAAGAACCGCCAATGGAAATTATTGCTAGGGATCACGAGGAATCCATAGAAATAATGGGATTTAGCCCAGTTTCTCAAGGAGCAGTTTCATGTGATTCATATAAATGGAGCAATTCTTCAGAATCGAGACAGAAAAGCAAGGCTTACGGTAATAATGGAAGCTATAATGATGCGCTATACGTGGAAGTCAATACAGAATCCTATAGTGGCATGGCTGAAAATAATTATCGCAAAGTGTCTCAAGAACCCTTAAGCACGTTCTCGATCGATGTTGATCGCGCATCTTATTCAAACGTGAGGCGATTTATCAATCAGGGTCAGCTTCCGCCAGCTGATGCCGTTCGCATAGAGGAGATGATAAATTATTTTGACTACGAGTATGACGCCCCTTCTGGCGATGACCCAGTCAATATTTTTACCGAAATCACAGACAGCCCATTTAATGAGGGCAACCTTATACTCCATGTTGGTGTCAAGGCTAAATCACTGGAAAAAAAGGATTTACCACCGAGTAATTTGGTTTTCTTGATTGATGTTTCTGGTTCGATGAATCAGTCCAATAAACTACCGTTGCTAAAATCGTCATTGAAAATGCTTGTCCAGGAATTAGGGGATAATGATAAGGTTGCAATCGTTGTTTATGCTGGAGCGGCAGGTTTGGTGCTTGAGTCGACATCAGGATCGAAAAAGCGAGACATTAATGCGGCAATTGATCGGCTCAATGCAGGTGGGTCTACAGCTGGTGGAGAGGGAATAAACCTCGCCTATGATGTCGCCATGACCCAACTAATAGAACAAGGCAATAATCGAGTTATCCTCGCTACGGACGGAGATTTTAATGTGGGAGCCTCGTCAGATGTTGAGATGGAAAAATTGATTGAGGATAAAAGAAATCAGGGGATATTTCTTACTGTCCTAGGATTTGGCATGGGGAACTACAAGGATTCAAAAATGGAGATACTTGCCGATAAAGGAAATGGGAATTACGCCTATATCGATAACATAACTGAAGCCAATAAGACATTGGTGAAAGAATATGCCTCGACCTTACATACAGTAGCCAAGGATGTCAAAATACAAGTCGAATTCAACCCTGCGAATGTGGCTGAATATCGATTGATCGGATACGAAAACCGTATGCTTGAAAGTGAGGATTTTAATAATGACAAAAAGGATGCAGGTGAAATGGGGCTGGGACATGTTGTGACCGCCTTATATGAAATTGTGCCTGTTGGGAAAACATCAAAAAAGATTGACCCTTTGAAATACGTAACAACAGAAAAGGAAATACCAGCGGGAATTCTTACAAATGAAATAGCGACACTTAAACTGAGATATAAGGAGCCGAGTCAACTTGAAAGTAGATTGATTACCGAAGTAATTCGAAAATCGAACTCTCCGCTTAAATCTGCTTCAAATAACCTCCGATGGTCATTGTCCATTGCAGGTTTTGGAATGCTCTTGCGGGGGTCAGAGCACGCTGGAAACGCTAATTATGATTTGATAATTAAGTTGGCGCAAAGTGCTATTGGAAAAGATGATGACGGCTATCGAAGAGAAGCTGTTCAGCTTATGAAAAATGCTTCGCTTTTAGAAAAAACTACAGCTCAGCGCTAGGTGATTTTAAGCAAATCGGCAACGACAAAAGTGCTACCACCAACGAAAATTAAATCCTCTGAATGGCTTGCTTTTCTCGCAGCTATATAGGCTAACTCAACTGTATCAAACGCCTGAAACTTTAAATCCATTTCGTCAGCAATTTTGCTTAGTCGGTTAATGGGCATAGCTCTCGGAATATCGGGTTGGGTCAGGTAAAGTTTCGCGTCCTTAGGAAAGAGAGATAAAGCCTGCTTGACATCCTTATCAGCAACAAATCCCAGTACAAGATGAAGGTCGTGATAAGGGGTTTTAGATAACTGTTCGGTTATAGCTTGAAGGCCATCTATGTTATGACCTACATCGCAAATTACTTGTGGCTTGTCCTGGATTCGCTCCCATCTTCCACGAAGCTTAGTGTTTTTAATGACGTTTTGAAATCCAGCTAGAATGTGCTCGGCCCGGATGTTCCATCCTTGGTTATTTAACCGATCAATAGCTGTTAAAGCGGTTTGGAAATTTTCCTTCTGATAGGTTCCGTTCAAAGGACATTCTGGCACTTCATGTGGGAAGAGCTGGTCTGTGAATATTATTGGTGCATCCAATTGCAATGCTGTCTTGCGAAAAATGCCTTCCGTTTCTCGTTGTGATTTTCCAACGATAACAGGCACGTTTCGTTTGATTATTCCGCCTTTTTCCATGGCGATTCTCGCAAGTGATTCACCTAGAAATTGGTTATGATCCATACCAATATTGGTGATAATGGATAAATCTGGATTGACAACATTCGTAGAATCAAGCCGTCCACCCATGCCAACTTCAACAATAGCGATGTCAATTTCAGATTTCACAAAGTGATCAAATGCTAGACCGACATTCCATTCGAAAAAGCTAAGTTCCAGGCGTTCAAAATCCGCTTTGTATCGATTGACAAATTCAATCACGGATTCTTCGGATATTTTGTTTCCATTAATTCGAACGCGTTCTCGAAAATCGACTAAATGAGGCGAGGTTAACAGACCAGTCTTATATCCGGCCTCTTGAAAAACGGAAGCTAAAAGGTGAGACACCGACCCTTTACCATTTGTCCCAGCTACATGAACGGCTTTGAATTTTTTTTCCGGTTGATCGAGCATGCGCATAAGCGCTTTTGTGGACTCTAAATCAGCCTTATAGGCGGCTTGTCCAATACGTTGATACATTGGCAGCTGACTGTATAAATAGGAAAGGACTTCTGAATAACTCAAATTGAAATAATTGTATTGAAAACGGCATCAATCACCAAAGCCATTTTTGCCAAATCTAGACTGTCTATGGTATCCGTTGATTCGTGATAATTCTTGTTTCTATAGAATGCCGTATCTGTGATCATTAAAGCAGAGTAGTTGAATTTCCAATAGTTAAGATGATCCGAAAAGTCAATTCCAGGAAGTGCTTTCGGACCAGTAAATGTTTTGGCCGCTACAATAGATTTATGCTTGAATTTCCGGTTAAAGCTCCGAGCGAATTGACCAGATCCAAATTTTTTAACCACCGTAATAAAGTCGCCACGACTTCCGTAAAATAGTTTTAATGGCGCAAACGGATAATCCTGAGAAGCCTTTTTCTCATCAAAATATCCAATCATTTCCAAAACGATCATTCCCTTTACAATCACGCCTTCATCATAGAGTTTCTTAGCATGTCGAAAGCTTCCCATGTTTTCAGTTCTAAAATATGGAGGCTCTTCTAGTGTATAAGCAACTAAATCGATTCGGTAATCGAGTTTTACTTGATCAAGTAGCCGACTTAGTTCCAAAAGACCAGTGACGCCAGATGCGTTATCGTCAGCCCCAGGCTGTGTGCCACAAACGTCATAATGCGCGCCTATGATGATTCGCGGTGCCTCCAACGGACCAAATGAAGCGATCACATTTTTATACTCGCGTTCACCAACTTGATATGACTGAAAGCTTACATCTTCTGAGTAATCATTAAAAACATTGAAAATGTAATCAGCTGTTTGATTTAGCTGGGTTAATTTATCAAACCTTCTTGGGCTTTCTGTGCTGACCAGCGTATGTAAATGTTTGGAAATTAAAACGGTATCGGATTGAGCTTTGATGTCGGAAATAGCAATTCCAACCAACATAAAAAAGACTAACCTAGGCAACATGATGGTTTATTCCAATGTGAATACAAATCGGATTTCGCCTTTTTTCTCAGCGGGACCGTCTGGATCTGGATCAATTGTCGCTTTTCTTACCGCTTCTTCTACCGCTTTAATCATTGCGGCATTTGTGATAGTTGTACCCCGAACACCGCTCGTTGCGCGCACGTAATTGCCATATTTATCGAAAATTACCTCAACGATAATAATTCCGCTCTCTTGCCAGTTTCCCTGAACTCTAGGTCTATTCCGGAAACCTCTACCACCAAAACCGGTTAACGAAGCACCTCCACCGGCTGCAGTTCCACTTAAAGATGATCCAGTTGGAGCGCCATCCGGCTTTCCATGATCGCCTGGTTTATTGGTTGAGCCTTGACCTTTACTGTCATTATCTTCCTTTGTTTCGAAAGGATTAGAGATGGCCTTTTTTAAACGTTCGTTTAATTCGGGTTCAGGTTCCTTCACAGGCTCTTTGCTTACTTCTTTTGGTGCAGATATGGCAGAAGATTCCGTTTGTGTCGCTAGCTCTTCAAAAGCCTCTTCCGGACTTGATTCAACAGGATCGGTTACTGGTTCGGGAATTTCTTGGGGATCAGTGCTTTGAGGCTGAACCTCTCCTGACCCATAATCAACATTTCCTAAATCCAATTGAATGGGCATAGGCGAGTCATCTGGAATGGGATCGGGCATGGTAAGCCCAGAAAATAGGAAAATAAGCAATAAGGCCAAGTGGAACACTGCTGTTCCAATTGCGCCTTTTCGCTTGTTCTTATCTTGGAGAATACTCATTTTGCTTCTGTAGCTATAACGATGCTAAATCCATTTTCTTTTGCAAGAGATAAAAAACTTACCGTTTCACCGGTAGGAATTGATTGATCCACGTGTAAAATAAGATTTGGCTTATCAACTTCTGCCTTTTTGCTTTTCAGCAAGGCGCTCAATTCTGATTTTGACACCATTTGTCCGTCAAGTGAATAGCTCAAATCCTTGAAAATGGTCACATCGATTTTTGGATGGTCCTTTGTATGAACTTTTCCAGAAGGTAAATCGACCTTAACCCCGTAGGGTGATACTAAGGTTGAGAGAATGATAAAAAAGATGAGTAACAAGAAAACGATGTCCGTCATACTGGACATGCTGAAACTTACACTAACCTTATTTCTTGATTGAATAGCCATTATTCTGCGGGTTCTTGAAGAAGATCCATGAATTCAATTGTTGTAGCCTCCATTTTATATACCACTTTTTCAACTCTTGCTACAAGTACATTGTATGCAATGTATGCGATAATTCCAATTACAAGGCCTGCCACAGTAGTGACCATGGCTTGCATGATACCTCCAGATAGTTGTTCTATTTCAATTCCGGAATCCGCGATACGCATCTCATGAAAAACGACAATCATTCCTATTACAGTGCCGAGAAAGCCAATCATAGGTGCGGCTCCGGCAATTGTAGCTAAGGTGCTCAGACTTTCTTCCAATTTATAGACCTCTAGTTTAGCAACATTTTCGACTGCAGCGCCAATGTCTCCTAGTGGTTTGCCTATGCGCTTAACTCCCTTTTCGATCATTCGAGGAAAAGTGCCTTCGGTTTGTTTACATAAATGGTTTGCTGCATCAATTTTTCCATCATGAATGAAATCTCGGATTTGATTCATGAATTGAGGGTCTTCTTTCGAAGCCTTCTGTATTGCGAGAAAACGCTCAATAAAAATGTAAATGGCAATAACCGAAAGAATACCTAATGGTATCATGATATACCATCCACCACCAATAATGAGGTCGATAATAGAGAGAGTTTGCTCAATAGGAGCGGCCTCTTCAGTCGTAGTTAGTCCAGATTCGCTGGTGGGAATTTGGAGCAATAGATTCAATAACATGAAATTGTGATTTTATGAAGGCTAAGGTAGCCTTGCATAATGCCATCTATCGCTCTAAGAGCTTTACTTGTGAAAAGTCTTATGTTAATTCTAATGTAGGAAAATATCCATGGCAATAAAGGTGAATGCTCCAGCGACATATCCAATAAGAGCTAACCATGATATCTTCTTCATATACCACAAGAAGTCGATATTCAATATTCCCATAACGGCTACACCAGCGGCAGATCCGATAATTAGACAACTACCTCCTGTTCCAGCACAATACGCCAAGAATTCCCAAAATGAATGGTCGACTGGGTATGCTATTCCAGGAACTGCTTCTGCAGTCGCGGGTAATAAATCATACATACCCATTGCGCCAGCCACAAGCGGCACGTTATCAACGATTGAGCTCAATAAACCAATTACCATGTTGATTGCGTACATATTGCCAATAGTGTCGTTAAGAAACTGGGCCATTACGCGCAAATGTCCGGCAGATTGAAGAGAACCAACTGCGGCTAATATTCCTAAGAAGAAAAGAACACTAGGAGTATCCACTTTTTGAAGTACGCCTAAAACGGATAGTTTGCTTTTATCTGCTTTATTTTTCGAGCGATGCATAATTTCTGTGACCGTCCATAAAACGCCCAATCCAAGAAGAATTCCCATGTATGGAGGTAAATGCGTAATGGTTTTAAACACAGGCACAAACAATAAGGCTCCGACACCTAGGAAAAGAACGGTTTTTTGTTCCCCAGGTGTTGTTCTGTCCTCTAAGTGATGGCGCTCAACCATACCCAGCTTGCGTTCAACTTCGCCTTTTAAGGTAAAAGTGAGAATGATCAGTGGAACCGCTAAAGCCACCAAAGATGGAATCAGTAGCTTGATTACAATATTTCCTGCCGTTACTTGTCCGCCAATCCAAAGCATGATGGTCGTGACGTCACCTATTGGCGACCACGCGCCTCCCGCGTTGGCCGCTATAATAACCATGCCGGCATAGAGCCAAAGATCTTCTTTGCCTTTGACCAATTTTTTAAGAAGGGCAGCCATGACAATAGCTGTGGTCAAATTGTCCAAAGCAGCAGATAAGAAAAATGTAAGAACACTTAATATCCACACAAGCTTCACCTTGTTTGCCGTATTAATACGATCTGTAATTAAGGCGAATCCTTCATGTGCATCAATTAATTCAACGATAGTCATTGCTCCCAATAGGAAGAAAAGGATTTCAGCAATTTCGGCAAGGTGATGCTGTAATTCGTGAGTTACATAGTGTAGGGCATCGGTTTGCTGCCCATCGTTTAGCAACGCGTACTCCTTTAAATACTTAATAAAACCGACCGAACCATCCAAGATTACATCGGCATTTAAGGCGAATATGGTCCAAGTAATGGCTCCAATGAGCAATGCACTTGCCGCCTTATCAACTTTGATCGGATGTTCTAGCGCAATAGCTAAATATCCAATAACGAAAACAACAACCATTAAAATGTACATATCGCGAGTTTTAAGTTTTTTCTATATGAATTGTTTGAGTAGGGAAGGCGAATTCCGCCTTATGATGAGCAATAATCTTCATGATTTGAAGATTGATTTCTTCTTTAACATCCAAGAAAACACTGTAATCCATAGTGTCTATGAAATACATAACCATGATGTCGAGTGAACTTGGTCCAAATCCAGCAAAGCTTATTTTTCCATCCTGATTCGTATGTGGATGCTCATCGACAAGTTTTTGAAGATCGCTTACAATGCGTTGAATTTGATCGTTAGTGGCACTATATGTGACCCCGATATGGAAATGCACCCTCCTAAAAGTGCGCATGGACAAGTTGTCAAGCACGTCATTCACCATCAATAAGTTTGGAATGGTTAGATAGCTTTTTTCAAGTGTACGAATTCGAGTACTTCTAAAACCGATTTTCTCGACTGTGCCAGTTATACCCTTTACCGTCACTAAATCTCCAATAAGAAACGGCTTGTCAAAAAATATGGTAAACGATGCAAGTAGGTTTTCAAGACTTTCTTTGGCAGCAAGCGCTAGGGCTAATCCACCAATACCTAATCCAGCTACCAGCGCGGCAATATCAATTTTAAACACCGCACCTAGAATCACGAAAATGGATAATACAATTACCATGATTCGAATGATTTCGACCAAAAAATCTACGATTTGGTCGTCAGCTTTTGATTCGGTTAAGGCAGCACGATCAAGCAGTACGATGGCCAAAAACTTCGTAAATCGCAGAGCGATCCACGTGATTATAAAACAAAGGAAAAGCAGATAGGTTCTGTGAATAACCATTCGCACTCCAAATTCACTTCTTGGGGCCAAGTCCCACGAGGTTGGGAAATCCAAATGACTTGTGCATATGAATCCCACGATCATCATGATGAGCCATTGCAGCGGAGTTCGGACTAATTTGTGTAATTCTTCTTTGTCGAGGTTCGAGCCTTTCTTGGCAACCAAGCGGAAAACAAGATCACTAACCCTATGGGTAATGAAAGCCATGAAAAGTGCCCCAAAAATTAATGAACCGACTACCCAGAGGTAGTCCTGGACTGAATTCCCAAAATAAACCTGACTTAAGATCTCGTTGAAGTCCACCTAACTTATTTAAACGAGTTGATCAAGTGCAATTTCAAACGCAGATTTCGCGATTTTGGTTTTGCTTGAATTCTGATAATGAACTCGCTCTAAAGCATCACCAATAATTTTAGACGTATCACTGAAAATGGCTTCATCTGTAGGTTTGTATGCATCGCTCATACAGTATGCGAAAACTCTTGCCATTCCGCAATTTGCGATAAAGTCGGGCAAGAGACTTATTTTATCGTCTGTATAATCGCCAATTGGGCCAAAGAAAATCTGAGGATCTGCAAATGGAACATTAGCTCCTGATGAAATCACTTCCATCCCCGCATTAACCATTTCGTCCACCTGACCTTGAGTGATCAATCGAGAGGCTGCGCATGGCAGGAAAATCTCGGCACCCATGCTCCAAATTTTTTGATTCACTTCATCGAAGGGTATCAAATTAGGCGCATCAAGCACATTACCTTTTTTAGCTTTAAAAAGAGCTGTTATTTCCTCAAAAGTGAATCCTTCTGGATTCATTAAACCTCCTACACGATCTATGATTCCCACAACTTTGGCTCCCGCTTGGGCCATGTAAAAAGCAGCTGCAGAGCCAACATTACCCCATCCTTGAACGATTACTCGCTTTCCCCTTACATCGTTGTTGTGCCAAAGTCGATAATAATGTAATACTGCCTCTGATACTCCATATCCAGTAATCATATCAGCCACGACATAGCCACGGTCAACTTCAGGAGAATATTTAGAATCCGATAAAACCTTTGAAACACCTGCTCTTAGGTGAGTAACCTTGCTTAAATGTTGTCCGGGGTCAGGCTTGAAATGACCATTGACTATACCTTCTTGAGGGTGCCAAAGTCCATAACTTTCAGTGATTGGAATCACTTCGTGAATTTCATCAACGTTCAAGTCCCCTCCAGTACCATAATAGTTTTTCAAAATCGGATAGACGGCTTTATACCACCTTCGAAGTACACCGTCCTTTCTAGGATCTTTTGGGTCAAAATTAATTCCTGATTTGGCGCCTCCAATTGGGGGGCCAGCAACAGTGAATTTCACCTCCATTGTTTTCGCCAATGATTCAACCTCTCGCTTATCAAGACCGACTCTCATTCGAGTGCCACCACCTGCGGCACCTCCACGCAAACTATTGATTACAATCCAGCCCTTTGCTTCTGTTTCAGAATCGCTCCATTCAAAAACAATTTCTGGAACCTTATTCTCGAATTTCTCCAAAAGATCTTTCATAAGCTTGAGTTTGTGGCGCTGTTTTTAAGCGGTGCAAATGTATAAATTCGACTAAGCAATGAAAGAGGCCTAAAGGCATTACTTGTCGTCATTAAAATTAAGGTAGATAAACAGCTCCAGCACATGTATTGGAGTCCGATCCAGTAACATTCGAATCGATGTTAAACTCCGCATTGAGCCTCAGAAGGCCTAGAAAGGCGAAACATATCGCTTCTTTAAATTCTATGAGATTTCGATC
>Ga0209308_10001729_pt1 | contig 19766 bp, 21 predicted proteins | sample COGITO_mtgs_1204_3_FD_184806 | JGI IMG/M metagenome (GOLD analysis project Ga0209308, IMG submission 184806) | Pelagic marine microbial communities from North Sea - COGITO_mtgs_120405 (SPAdes) (version 2) | ecosystem: Environmental > Aquatic > Marine > Epipelagic ...
CTGGTAATGTCACTGGTAATGTCACTGGAAGTTCAGGTTCAACAACAGGTAATGCTGCTACAGCAACTGCACTTGCAAATTCAAGAACAATTGGTTTAAGTGGAGATGTTTCAGGTTCAGGTTCTTTCGATGGAACAGGAAACCTTACAATCACAGCAACAATTGCAGATGATTCACATAATCACACAATTGCAAATGTTGATGGATTACAGACTGCTCTTAATACCAAATATGAGAGTGGTTCAAACGTATCATTAGGAACTATTGCTTCAGGTGCAATAACAATCACCAATGCAACGAATGCTGGTGGAACTGCAAGAAATATGTATCAATCAACATCAGCACCTGCAAGTGGTGATGGTGCAGTTGGTGATATGTGGATTCTTTACTCCTAATATAGGGGTTTAGGGTCTTTATAAATACTAACAATAATTAATGGATAACTAAATGGCAACAGGTTCACAGAAGGTCAAAACACCAACGGGTTGGAATGCAACTCAAGGTGCTTGGGTAAAAACTGGTAGTACTACTTGGAAAGCAGTTGACCAAATATATGTTAAAACACCTACAGGGTGGAATAATGCATCAGGTCAAACTAGTGTACAACAACCGTATCCTTATATTGCTAATGCACAAAATCCGTACATTGCAAATGCCCAGCAACCGTATCCTTATATTGCTAATGCACAAAATCCGTACATTGCTAATGCACAACAACCTTATCCATATATAGCAAATAGTCAAAGTCCTTACATTGCTAATGCTCAGCAACCGTATCCATACATTGCAAACAGTCAGACTCCATATATTGCGAATGCAAGACAACCTTTCACCTATAATGCAACAGGTCGAGAACCATATATTGCTAACGGACAACAACCTTATCCGTACGTTGCAAACAGTCAGACTCCATATATTGCTAATGCTCAGCAACCATATCCGTACATTGCAAATGCTAGACAACCTCATATTGCAGATGCAAGACAACCGTACATTGCAAATGCTAGACAACCGAATAATGCTAGACAACCGAATAATGCACAACAACCGTACATTGCAAATGCTAGACAACCGAATAATGCTAGACAACCGAATAATGCAAGACAACCGAATAATGCAAGGCAACCATTTACGTTCCAAAACCCGTTTACATATAATGCAAGAACACCGTTCACTTATAATGCAAGAACACCGTTCACTTATAATGCAAGAACACCGTTCACATTTAGAGCCCCATTTATTGCAAGGTCACCAAGTTCGGGGAATGGACAGTTCCCTGTTCCATATCCGTTTGGTTCTAACCCACCATTTACATTTAGACCGTCTGGCCCAGGCGAGGAACCTTAAGGAATAACTATGGCAATTGGATTTTTCAGACAACCTTCGATAGTAAACAGTCAAGTTGCAAGTAATGCTCAGCAGCCCAATAATGCAAGACAACCTTATATTGCAAATGCAAGACAACCTTATATTGCTAATGCAAGACAACCTTATATTGCAAACGCAAGGCAACCTAACAATGCAAGAACACCGTTTACGTTCCAAAACCCGTTTACGTTCCAAAACCCGTTTACGTTCCAAGCACCGTTTACTTATCAGAACAGGTCGCCATTTACGTTTCAAAACCCGTTTACGTTCCAAAGCCCGTTTACATATCAAGCAAGGTCACCGTTTACGTATAATCATCAAGTACCATTTACATATAATAGAACTGGACGAACACCGTTTACGTATCAAAATAGACAGCCAGGCACATATAATAGAATTGGTCAAAACCCGTTTACATATAATGCAAGAACACCGTATCCTTACATTGCTAATGCAAGACAACCATTTACATATCAGAGCAGACAGCCAGGCACATATGCTAGACAAGGACAAACACCGTTTACTTACCAAAATAGACAACCTTCTACTTATGCAAGACAAGGACAAACACCGTTTACTTACCAAAATAGACAACCTTCTACTTATGCAAGACAAGGACAAACTCCTTTCACATATCAAAACAGACAACCTTCTACTTATGCAAGACAAGGTAGAACACCTGTTATTAGATGGGATAATGATTTGAGTAATAACTGGCCAGCAACACCAGTCACCAGTTAACCACTAAATAAGTGTGTATAACACTTAACAGTTAAATATATTATGTTAGAGAAAATCACTTCTATTGAAGAATTTAAATCAAAAGCACCCACTATTGATTGGGACACCATAACTCATAAAGAACGAAATGAACTTCCTACATTTGAATTGGGTAGAATTAGTGATGGTCTAAACGTTAAAGATTCTGAACAAGAAATTCTAAAACTATGGAAATATGTTTTTGAGAATGCTCTTCCTCCTTTGAAGAAATTTCAGTGGGGAGATTTGTTAACACAAAGACAGAATAAGAAATTCATAGGATTCCAAGGATTGAGTAATCAATCTCACTCATATCACAAATTTTTACCACATGCATTTACATGTGAAAACTTTGACCATGAAAGAAAGCATAGTGGTATGGGATTGGAGACCTTCGAAGACGGAAAAAATGTAATTGATATTAGAGACTTATGTACATTGACCGAAGAAGAAAAGTCTATGGAACATGGACAAGAAGTCTTAAGTTCAATGTATTATCATGCTAGTAAAGCACATTGGTTAATACAGAGTATACAAGAAGATGGACTTTGGGCACCAATACAAGGTCTAACCACCAAACATGGAGATGGTTCATTTGCATTGCAAATACATCCTGGCTCTATTCGTTCAGGTTGTTTTGAAGAAATGGAAGACCCTACTCATGAACTTCTAATATTCGATTGTCATAATGTTTTAGAAGACATAGACCCAATATCAATAGATGATATGTTAAAATACTGGGGAGATAAAATCAAAGATGCAGGTAAGAGAACTGAAATTGGACTTTTATACACAAATGGTGTTATAGAGTGGCAAATAGATTTTGCAAGTATTGATTTCAGAGATTATGTGTATGAACACTCAAAGAAAGTACATACCCTATCAAAGGGCAAACCTTTAAACATTTATGTTGGGTATGATTCGACACATAATGGATTGGAGAAAGTGTGTATAGAATCCATCAATGATAGTATTAGTAGGGGATTAAGTGGTGGTGCATTGATGAGTCCCACAAAATTTACACCCGAAATTAAATTACTTGACATTTCTAAACTTCCCGACTATAATAGAGAGTATGCAAATCAGTCTACTGAATTTACTTACAGCAGATTTCTAATACCACATTTAGAAAATTATGAAGGGTTTAGTATCTTTGTAGATGACGATTTCATATTCAATAGAAATCTTTTACCCATGTTCTATTATCTAAATCCCAATGATGCTGTTGCATGTATTCAATATCCACAATACAAACATGACAGTGTTAAGTTTGATGGAGAGGTCAATATAGACTACCCTAAAAAGTTATGGTCTAGTATGATGATATTTAATAATGGACATGAAGACTGTAAGAAGTTAACACCCGAAGTTGTTAACACTTGGACTGGTAAACAATTACACCAATTTGAGTGGACAGATAAAATAAGTAAGATACCCGAAAAGTATATCTTTGTTGAGGGATATGACAATCCTAAAGAAAAGTGGAGATACAATGGAGTGCATTACACTAGAGGTGGGCCATGGATTGATGGGATGGATACAGACAGCATAAATAACTTAGAGGTATACGAGAAGTATAAAAACCTCTTGCAAAATAAAAAGATATAGTATATACTATTAGTGAGGACTACAAAATGAATAACAACAATTGTTTTATATTTACAGAAGAAAACAGATTAATAATAAGAAAACCTAATGGTTTGCAATATGAATTTGATAATGTCGACAGGCCAGAACTCGGATTTGACTATGATGTTATTGTTTATGATGACATAGAAGTTAAAGTAATTAATTGGGATGATACCAAAGAAAATTTTGACGACCAAGAACATGTACAGTTATCTTCTTCTGATATGGATGCAATAGAAAACTATATAGAACACTCAGAACCACCTTTAGGTATCACACTTGCAAATCAATTCTGCATAGAAATAACAAAACGTTGTAGACAAGAGATTGATGGTGCTTGTGAAGATGCTGGTTTTGATAACCTATTAGAAGTTCTTGTTGCAGGTAGAGAAGGGTCAAATCATCCACAAAGAAGTGTTGCAAGGCAAGTATTAGAGTTTACTGATGCAATTGCAGATGTATCTGAACAGATACAAAGAGACATACAAGTGACTAGAGAAGACCATATGAAGCATATGGATGAATATTTGAGTTATATACCAAATCATAGACAGCCATTAGATACTCTTAAATAATGTCCGACAGTCCCGAAATAGTCTTCATAGAAAGACCTTTCCAAATTGAAACATTACCCTTAAAAAACATATATGTATTAGACAATTGGTTATGTTCTGATTTACATCACTATACAGATGAACAGATTTCTAGAGGAGGATACTGGGCCAAAAGTAATGAAGTCTCAAGTAGAAGTAAAACTGGTCTACCTCATCATCAATTTTGGGGTGCTTCTGTTTTAGTTGGTTTTGATGAAAATAAGAATCCTCGATTTTCACATGAAATGGATAAACAGGAAAGTTATTATCTCAGACATTTAAATAGAAGGTTGCAGACAGAATTTGGATTCAAGTGGGAAAGGTTTCAGTATATGGGTTTAAACTCACAAACTCAAGGATTGCATGGAACAGCACACTCAGATTGTTCAGATGAAGATGAATGGAATATATCGTTTTTATACTATACAAATAGATTTTGGGAAGATACTTGGGGTGGAGATTTAAGATTTTATAAAACACTCGAAAAGGGAATACAATCAAGAGACGATAATACAGAGTTTGCATCAGTTCAATTTAAACCAAATAGATTAATTATGTTTGATGGAAGAATACCACATGGTGCAGATGCACCTACATCAAAGGCAAGATACATAGATAGAAAGTCTGTAGTCATTCGTGGTGATGAAGTTAGACTTGTTGAACAGGAGGAGTTTTACGATGCCAACGATAGACTTTCATACATATAATCCACAAACAATAAAAAACTTTAAACCAATATTGGCTAAAGACCTAATTCCCGATTGGTGGAAAAAATCTAAAGTTGGAGAATATATAAACGGTCATAAACAACAAACCATAAGAGCATGTCCTGCTATGGACGATTGGTTGAATATGGGATGGTATCTTTGTGCTAATAGAGACTTTGATATAGTCTTAGGTGGGTCAAAAGATGATGTTGATGGTTTGAAATGGGCTGCAACCATAGATACAGAGAGAGATTACTTTCATGATTCAATGGAATCTCCATCTCATCCAGCAGCACAAATGTTAGAAGCATTTGCATACATGGAGAAATCAGAGAATCCACCAATCAAAGACGCATTTAAGATGAGAAACCCTTGGAGTATAACAACGCCCGAAGGATATTCAACATTTTACTTAGACCCATTTTTACATCAAAATAAATACTTCTCTACATGGCAAGGCATTATTGATACTGATAAGTTTAATAACGGAGTAGATAATGCTCAGATAATATTTTACCCTAAAGTTGACCATAACTTTACTATACTTAAAGGAACTCCTCTTTGTCAAATAATCCCATTTAAAAGGGAAGAGTGGGTTGGAACTTATGGATTAAAAACTAGTAAGTCATTTGTAGAAAGTAGTTCTAGACTTACAACTAAAAGAGATACTATGGGTATGCATGAAGGATTTAAAAGCATAGGGATAGAGGATTCAAATAATGTCACTGTAAAGACTGTTGGGCCATATAAAAAGTTGAGATATTGGAATCCTAAGAGAAAATTTTTTGGAGAAGAGAGTCCACCACCCGAGTGTCCTTATCATGTCAGTGAAGACTCACCCGAAATACAATTAGAATTACCTATAGGAGATAATGATGGCAGTTAGATTACTATTCCCAAGTTTTCTATTTCATAGAAATTTATTAGATTGTGGAGAGAACAGAGGGTTCAAAGAAGATTACTTAAATTTATTGACTACTGAAATTGATAACATGAGAAGGCAAGACCCACAAGGTAGACGAGTATCTAATCAATACACGGGATGGCAATCAAACGATGGTTGTGAAAGTTCTCCTATATTCCAAAAACTAATGAATGAAATTGTTCATACATTTAATGATGAGGTTTTACCTTTTAATGGACTAGACCCAAGTAAATCAATAGTTTCTATATCTAACTCTTGGGCAAATATAAACGATAAAGGTGCATGGAATGCTCCTCATGGTCATGCAGGGTGTTGGTATAGTGGAGTTTTCTATATTCAAGCAGATGGTGATGAGGGAGATTTGCATATGATAGATACATCTGAAAAGGTACTTAATGATTTTCCACCATGTCAAAGGACTAACACTTCATGGAGATTTCCTCCTACTAGTGGACAATTAGTTTTATTTCCAAGTGGTGCAATGCATATGGTTGAACCAAATCAAACAGAAAAGGAAAGGTATTCTATATCATTCAATATATCAATAAATCATACTTCTAATACCGCACAACATGGAGATGTACATAACTATAATCCAAATGAATTTGTTTTTGATTTAGACCAAAACGGCAATCCCATAATGAGTTAATTATCCTAAATAAGGATATGGAAATAGTAATCGACACTCATCTCTTATGGAACCTTATGATAACATTCGTGTTAGCACCACTAGGTTTTCTCATAAGAAATCTTTTATCTGAACAAAAGAGAATAGACATACTTATTAACAAAACAAGAGAAGAGATGGCCAAAGAATATGTCACTAGAGAACAAATAGAAATAGACTTTGAAAGAATTATGGCTACTATGACAAGGATAGACGAAAAGATAGACCGTCTACAATCTAAGACTTACTTCCAAGAATAGACTTAAAATTCGTATAAATAGTATTATAGATTTAATACTGGAATACAATTATGTCAACACCAAACTCGAAAGCAACATTCAAAGAGTACATCAAAAGAAAACTGGGTGCGCCAGTCTTAGAAATCAACGTGGATGATGACCAGTTTGATGACAGAATGGATGAAGCTCTGCAATACTTTCGTGAATTTCACTATGAGGGTTCAATCAAGTGTTATCTAAAACATCAGATTACACAAGAAGAGATTGATTCCTTTAAGACAAATGAAACACATAATGCAGCAACCACTGGAACTCAAGCAATTGCAAACCAAACATATGGAGAAGGACAGAACTATATAACACTACCCGAACATGTGTTGAGTGTTATACAAATATTCCCTTTCTCAAGTGGAACAACCTCCAATATGTTTGATATCCAGTATCAATTGAGACTCAATGATTTGTGGGACTTAACGTCAACAAGTGTCTTATACTATTCACAAGTTCAATCACACCTATCTCTTTTGAATGATATACTAGTGGGGCAGATACCGTTAAGATATAACATGCATTCTAACAGACTTTACATTGACTATAATGCAAACAAATTAGTTGCAGGAGAGTATATTGTTATAGAGTGCTACAGAAAAATAGACCCCAATGACATGACTGATATCTTTGATGACATGTGGTTAAAGAAATATGCAACTGCACTTGTTAAGTATCAATGGGGAGAAAACCTTTCTAAGTTCTCAGGAATTGCACTGCCAGGCGGAGTGACACTTGATGGACAACAAATGAAAGACGAAGCAAAAGAAGAAATTTTAAGATTAGAAGAAGAGTCAAGACTGAACTATGAAATGCCAGTTCTTGATATGATGGGATAAACCATGCCAACAAACGTATTTTTTAACCATGCAGTAGGAACTGAACAACATCTTTACGAAGATTTGGTTGTTGAGTCTATGCGTTTCTATGGTCATGAAACATTTTACTTACCAAGAGAGGTCGTAGAAGAAGACACCATTCTCAATGAAGATGTGCAATCTACATTTGGTGATGCATATTCAGTAGAAATGTATTTAGAAAATACAGAAGGATTTGAAGGAGAGGGAGACCTATTCAGTAAGTTTGGTGTTCAAGTAAAAGACCAAGCAACCTTTGTAATTGCATTGAGAACATGGGAACGATTCATATCATTAGACTCTAATCTTGCAACATCTCTAAGACCTAATGAAGGAGACCTAATCTACTTCCCTCTTAGTGGTTCAATGTTTGAAATTAAATTCGTAGAACATGAGAATCCATTCTATCAAGTTGGAAAACTATTCGTGTTCAAAATGCAGTGTGAACTATTTGAATACAGTGGAGAAGATTTCGATACTGATATTGGTATTATTGATGTTATAGAAAATCAAAATGCCTATGCATTAGACTTAACTATGAATAGTGGGTCAGGTTCTTACACTATAAATGAACCAGTGACACTTAATGGTACTGTAGTTGGAGAAGTATCTGCATGGTCAGGTGCAACAGAGAAACTAAATCTTGTACACAACACTTCAACACTTGCAGTTGGTGACACTATTGTAGGTTCTACTTCAGGAACATCTCGTACCATTAATGCAATTACAGATGTAATGACAATGGAGAATGATGGTCAAGCACAAAACAAAGACTTCGAAGATAAAGCAGATGGGTACTTAGACTTCTCAGAGACAAACCCATTCGGTGAGGTCACATAATGTTTGGGACTCATTTTTATCATGAAACAATTAAAAGAAGTGTATCAATTTTTGGAACACTATTCAATAACATATCTGTAGTAAAAAGAAAGGCAGACGGAACAGTACTTGCTAAAAGTTTAGTTCCTATTGCATATGGCCCTAATGCAAAGTGGTTGTCACGATTAAATCAAGAACCCGATTTAAATGATGGAAATAGAAGTCAAGTAAGTCTTCCAAGAATGGCATTTGAGATGAACTCGTTTGAATATGATGCAACTAGACAACAAAACAAACTTATAAGAACACAAAAGAATTTACTAGAAACTAGTGATACTGGTAAAAGAGGATTTCAATATGCACCAGCACCCTATAATATAGGATTTACACTAGGTATTCTTGCAAATCAAGTTAATGATGCAATCCAAATCGTAGAACAAATTGTTCCATATTTTCAACCCGAGTATACTGTGACTATGAACATGATTGACTCAATGAGTGAAAAGAGAGATGTTCCTATAACACTTAACAGTGTATCAATGGAAGACACATATGAAGGCAGTTTTGAAGACAATAGAATAGTAGAATACACTTTAGACTTTACAATGAAAGTTTACTTCTTTGGCCCTGTGTATACGGGAGAAGTTATTAAGAGTGTTATTGAAAGAGACTATGTCAATATAGATGCAGGTGGATTTACAACTTCACAAATAGATGCATCAGGTCTTGTTAAAGAGGTTAAACACTATGAACCTGCATTTGGAGAGGTTGCAAATACAGTGTCTAATAGTACTAATGTGACCTTCCCAACTACAATAAATAGTAAGATAAGTGTGGGAGATGAGGTATTTGGTACTAACTTAGGTACCAACCCGACAGTCACTGCTATTGGTTCAGATAATCTTAGTGTAACATTAAGTTCTGCAATCACTATTGATGCTAACACTACACTTAAGTTTGTTGGTTCTGTAGACCCAAGTGATACATTTGTTGTTGCAGAGACAGTTACATTTTATGATGACGGTGTTGATTCTACATTTGCAGAAGATAAAGTCACCGATGCGAGTTAATATATGGCAAAAATTGAAGACCAATTAGATGATGTTCTAAACATTTCTAAAGAAATAAAACAAGAAACCCAAGTAGTTAAAGTCCCTCAAAGAGTTGAGAGCATGGAGAACGACTATAAGTATGGTCGTGAGACCCTCTATGGGCTCGTAGAAAGGGGTCAGGATGCAATTGATGGAATACTAGACTTATGTAAAGAAACAGAACACCCACGTGCTTACGAGGTTGCAGGTCAACTTATAAAGACTGTTGGGGATACTGCAGAGAAGTTATTAGACTTGCAGAAAAAAATGAAAGATTTAAACAATGAGAATGAAGGAGTGAAGACTCAACATAACCATCTTTATGTTGGTTCAACATCAGAATTACAGAAGTTCCTAAAGAAAGAGAATAAGAAAGATTAATGGTTAAACCCACAAATGAAGGATATCTTGGTAATAATTTAATCAAGAGAGCAGGTATTGAACAACAATACACTGAAGATGAGTTTAAAGAATACTTGAAGTGTTCTAAAGAACCCGTTCATTTTATAGAAAACTATTGTCAAATTATATCATTGGATGAAGGTCTTGTCAAATTTAAACTTCGTGGGTATCAAGGAAATCTGATAGAACACTATGATGAAAATCGTTTCAACGTAGTTCTTGCATCCCGTCAGAGTGGTAAATCAATCACTTCTTGTGCATATCTCTTATGGTATCTGTTGTTTCATCCCGAAGTCACTGTAGCAGTTCTTGCAAACAAAGGTGCAATTGCAAGGGAAATGATATCCCGTATTGTCACCATGTTAGAAAGTGTACCGTTTTTCTTACAGCCAGGTGTCAAAATTCTTAACAAAGGTAATATAGAATTTGCAAATGATTCTAAGGTCGTTGCAGCTGCAACATCTTCGAGTTCTATTCGTGGATTGTCTATAAACCTCTTGTATCTTGATGAGTTTGCGTTCGTAGAAAATGCAGAAGAATTTTATACTTCAACATATCCCGTTGTCACATCGGGTAAACAGTCAAAGGTTATTATCACATCTACTGCAAATGGTGTTGGTAATATGTTCTATAAGATATATGAGAGTGCAGTTCAGAAACAATCTGAATATAAACACTTTCTTATCAACTGGTTTGATGTGCCAGGCAGAGATGAAGAGTGGAAGAAACAAACCATTGCAAATACATCCGAGACTCAGTTCGAACAGGAGTATGGTAATTCATTCTTGGGAACTGGTAATACCCTTATAAACAGTAATGTTTTACTAGGACTAAGGAGTGTAGACCCTGATTGGAATCGAGATAACATAAATATATACGAAAGACCCAAAGAGGGGCATTCATATGTATGTACAGTTGATGTTTCTAAGGGTAGAGGAATAGATTATTCAACATTTAGTATTTTTGATGTGAGTAGTCAACCATTTAAACAAGTTGCAACATTTAGAGACAATATGCTCTCACCTATGCTACTTCCCGACATGATAAATAAGTATGTAAAACCATACAACGAAGCATTGGTGATAGTAGAGAACAATGCAGAAGGTGGTACAGTTGCAACCCAATTACACTATGATATAGAATATCCTAATGTTTTTGTGCAAGGGATGACAAAACAAGAAGATATCGGTGTAACAATGAACAGGAAAATCAAAAGGATTGGCTGTTCAACATTAAAAGAACTATTAGAAGAAAATAGACTAGAATTGATTGACCGTGCAACTATAACTGAATTACTAACATTTGTTAATAAAGGTAATTCATATGAAGCAGCAAAAGGATATCATGACGATATGGTTATGAACTGTGTATTATTTGCATGGTTTGTGACAACAGAATTTTTCTATCATTTAACGGATTCACAAGTTAAAGACTTGTTGTATTCAGAACAACAAAAATTGATTGAAGAAGACCTATTACCAGCAGGTGTTTTTGGTTCAACCCCTGCAGAAGAAGTCTCATTTGTAGATAAAGAAGGAGATAGGTGGTTTCAATCGTAAAAAATGATGTGTTGGTGGGTTTTTATTTGTTATAAATAAAACAGTAAACAACACTTTTTACATTAACAGGAGTAAAAGAGTATGACATTTCAAGTATCACCAGGCGTTCAAATCTCAGAAATAGATTTGACAAATGTTGTTCCAGCAGTATCCAGTACAACTGGTGCATTTGCAGGTTCATTTAATTGGGGCCCTGTTGATGAAGTTGTAACAGTTTCAGATGCAAAGGGTTTGGTAGACAATTTTTCTTCACCAGCAAATTCAGTTGCAGGAGCTGAAGACTTCTACACAGCAGAATCCTTCCTTAAATATGGTTCTTCTTTAAGAATCGTTAGGGTAAACACAAGTGGTCTTTTCAGTGCAAACGGTGCTGGACATGCCTCATCATTATTAAAAAACAACGATGACTATGTAAACACTTATAAGAGTGGTGGACAAGCAGGAACTGCAGGACAGTGGATAGCAAGAAACCCAGGCTCATTAGGTAATTCATTAAAAGTATCATCATGTGCTAGTGCAAACGCATATTTCAACGATAACGTAACTACAGTAGACGGAAATGAAGGAACAGGACAAACAGTTATCACTATGACTAGTGGTGCAGTGTTTATCGTTGGAGACATAATCAGATTTGCAGGACACAATACAGAATACAAAATTACTGCAATTTCTACAAATGATGTCACAATCGAAGCAGTAGGTCAACCTGCTGGAACTGGTTTAACAGTTGATGTTGCAACAGGAGTACAGGTATCAAGATACTGGGAACATTATGCATTATTCAGTAAAGCACCAGGCACATCTTCAGGTGCTACACTTGCAGGTGCAGGTGCAGACGAACTACACATTGTGGTTATAGATGAAGATGGTGTAATTTCAGGTGTATCAGGAACAGTTTTAGAATCATACGGTTTTGTATCACTTGCATCAGACGCTAAAGATGCACAAGGTGGTTCATTATACTATAAAGATGTAGTATCAAATGGTTCATCATGGGTATATTGGAGTGGACATAACACTGCAACAGACCTAACAGCATCAGAAAGTAGAACACTTGCTCAATCAGTAAGTGATGCATTTACTGGCCCATCAACACCTTTCTCATCATCATTAAGTGGTGGTGCAGATGGTAGATTATCTACTGCAGGTGAGAAACATGGTGCATGGTCAACTCACTTCGGTGATGCAGAAACTATAGACTTCTCATTATTATTAGTAGGTTCAACAAGAACTGATAATGGAAGTGGTGTTCAACAAGATATTCTTGCAGACTGGACAACATTAACAAACCAAGCAATCCTTCTTTGTGAAACAAGAAAGGACTGTATGGCAATATGTTCACCAAGATATGCAGATGTTGTTGGTGTTTCATCAGAAGCAACACAATCAAGTAATGTAATCACAACTGCAAATACAGCAACATCAAGTTCATATGCAGTTATCGATTCAACATGGGTATATCAATACGATAGATTCCATGACACATATAGATGGATTCCTGCAAACGGACATACTGCAGGTATTATGGCAAGGTCAGACCTATTGAGAGATGCATGGATATCTCCTGCTGGGTTCTCAAGAGGACAATACTTAGGTATTACTAAACTTGCATTCAATCCAAAACAAGGTTCAAGAGACGATTTATATCGTGCAAGAGTTAACCCTGTTGTCACATTCCCTGGCCAAGGTACATTGTTATATGGAGATAAAACTGCATTAACAACACCTAGTGCTTTTGATAGAATTAATGTAAGAAGGTTATTCATTGTATTAGAGAAAGCAATTGCAACTGCAGCTAAAGCTCAGTTATTTGAGTTCAATGATGCATTCACTCGTGCTCAGTTTAGAAGTGCAGTAGAACCATTCTTAAGAGATGTTAAAAACAGAAGAGGATTAGTAGATTATTCAGTTATTTGTGATGAAACAAACAATACAGACACTGTTATAGACAGAAACGAGTTTGTATGTTCAATCTTCGTGAAACCTGCAAAATCTATCAATTTCATAACTTTAAACTTTATTGCTGCTAGAAGTGGTGTTGAGTTTGAAGAAATATATAGTGCAGTTTAAGGAGAAATAAAACATGGCAACAATAGACCAATTTAAAGCACAATTAATCGGTGGTGGGCCAAGAGCCAACAGATTTAGAGTGTTTGTTCCTAGGACAGGAAATAAAATAGAGTTTTTGTGTAAAGCAACAAGTATACCTGCTGCTACAATCACTCCAGTAGAAGTCCCGTTCAGAGGTCAAGTACTTAAACTTGCAGGTGATAGAACTTTTGAAGATTGGAGTATCACTGTTATAAACGATAATGAGTTCTCTGCAAGAACTGCTTTAGAAGCATGGCAAGAAGAAATCCAAGGATTTGGAACTTCTGATGGTGCAACTTCAACTGATTACTTAATTTCTCGTGCATTCGTAGAACAGTTAGGTAAAGATGATTCAGTCCTTGCGAGATATGAGTTCTTTAATATGTTCCCAAATTCAATCGGTACAATCGATTTATCTTATGAAAACGGTGATGCTTTAGAAGAATTTGAAACAACATTCTCATATTCTCACTGGGAAAGAGTCGTTTAAGTAGAATTAAAGTGAAAATAACACTCATGAAGGTGTTATAAATAATAGTATGGAAATATTTGGATTTGAAATATCTCGTAAAAAAGACGAGTTAAGAGCAACGACTGTCAATCAAGGACAGTCATTTGTTGCACCTGCAGATGATGATGGAACACCCGTCATTGCTCAACAGGCAGGTTATGTCGGTGGTGGTGCTTATGGTTCCTATGTCGATATGGATGGTGGTATTAAGAATGAGGTTGAACTTATTCGTAGATACAGAGAAACATCCCTAGTACCTGAATGCGACGCTGCTATTGAAGACATTATAAATGAGTGTATCACATCGGATAGTGCAGATAGGATTGTGACACTTGACTTAAGAGATGTTAAACTCTCAGACAGCATCAAGAAAAAGATGCAAGACGAATTTAGTCATATCCTATCCTTAATGAAGTTCAATCAGAACTCTCATGAATTATTCAGAAAATGGTACGTAGATGGAAGAATATACTTCCATAAAGTCGTTGACACTAAAAGACCTAAACTTGGTCTTGTAGATTTACGAAATGTAGACCCTCTTAAGATTAAGAAAGTCAGAAATGTAGAAGAAGAGAAGGGCAAAGACGGAATTAAAAGAATCAAGTCTATTGAAGAATTTTATGTTTTCAATGATAAAGGATTCGATAAGAGTAGTGCTGTAGAAGGTTCTACACTTAAAATTGCACCTGAGGCAGTATGTTATACTACTTCGGGTCTTTTAGACTATAATAAAAATGCAGTTATCGGGTATCTGCATAAAGCATTGAAAACTTCAAATCAGTTATCAATGATGGAAGATGCACTTGTAATTTACAGATTATCAAGAGCTCCCGAAAGAAGAATTTTCTACATTGATGTAGGAAACCTTCCAAAAGCAAAGGCAGAACAGTACCTTGCAGAGACTATGAATAAGTATAGAAATAAACTTATTTACAATGCAGATACTGGTGAGATAAAAGACGATAGAAAACATATGAGTATGTTAGAAGACTTTTGGTTGCCGAGAAGAGAGGGTGGTAGAGGAACAGAGATTACTACACTGCCAGGCGGACAGAACCTTTCAGAAATAGATGATATAGAATACTTTAAGAAGAAACTATATCAATCACTGAATGTTCCTTCGTCAAGAATGGAGGCCGACAATGGGTTTAACATGGGTCGTTCTTCAGAGATTAGTAGAGACGAACTTAAGTTTAATAAGTTCACTAACAGACTTCAGAAGAAGTTTGCTAGAACATTTACAGACATTTTAAGAACTCAAGTTATTCTTAAAGAGATTGTAAGTCAAGAAGAATTTGATAAGTTTAAAGACTTTATCCAATACGACTTTACTGCAGATAATCACTTTACAGAACTAAAAGAACAAGAGATTTTTAAAGAAAGATTAGATGCATTACAAGGTGCATCAGAGTATGTCGGTCAATACTTCTCACATGAATATGTAAGAAAGTATATACTTAGACAAACTGAAGAGGACATTGAACTTCTTGACCAGCAAATGAAGACTGAAAAAGAAACAATGCCAGACCAAGACGATGACGGTTTTTCATCATATTAGGAGATATAAATAATGAGTAGTGAAATAGCAAAACAGATAGTAGATACCATAGAAACTGGTAATCTTTCGGATGCAAAAGAACTAATAGACCAAGGTATCAAACAGAAAGCTGCAGAGACCGTGGACATGAAAAGAGTAGAACTACAGGTTGATTGGATGAATCAGTCAACAGAAACACAAGGGATGTAATGAAAAGTTTTTCTTCAATGCAAATCGAACTAAACGAGGCAAAGCTTAAACTTCCTCGTGGGGAGAAAGAATTGAAGAGAGATGCAACCAAAGTTGGTTCATCAAAAGTAGAAATAATATACACTGATAACAAAGGTAAGGTTAATGTGTATATTGATGGTAATTTATTCAGTGAGAAACCTTACAAAGACTTAAAAAGTGCAGAGAAGGAGATGAAACAGATAAAATCTATTATGTCATCATCCGATATGCAAGAAGTAAAATTAGAGGACATTATAAATGAAATTAATAGCTGAATTTAACGAGACAATATCTCCAATCATTACCGAATCAAAAGATGGTAAAGGTAAAGACTACTTTATAGAAGGGGTTTTTATGCAAGCAGACATCAAAAATAGGAATGGTAGAATCTATCCTATGGAAGTAATGGAGAAAGAAGTTGAACGATATACAAAGGAGTTCGTAGAAAAACAAAGAGCTTTTGGAGAGTTAGGACATCCTGAAGGGCCAACAATCAACTTAGACAAAGTTTCACACTTAATAGAATCACTTACACTCGAAGGTAAAAATTACGTGGGTAAAGCAAAAATATTAAGTACTCCTAATGGAGAAATAGTTAAAGCACTTATCAATGATGGTGCAAAACTGGGTGTATCATCTAGAGGTCTAGGTTCACTAGAGCAGAAAGGTGGCGCACAAATGGTAAAAGGTGACTTCCAACTTGCAACAGCAGGTGATATCGTTGCAGACCCGTCTGCACCTGAAGCATTCGTTGAAGGGATAATGGAAGGAGTCGAATGGGTATATCAGAATGGTATACTTACTGCAGTTCAAGTTGAGCAGATGCAAAACGAGTTAAAAACTGCAAAACTAAATAAATTGGAAGAAACCAAGTTAAATCTATGGAAAAGGTTCGTTGAGAGTCTATAACATATAAATAAATTAAGTAGTTCATTAGAAACTAATAACAGGAGAAAAAAATGGCAGATTTAGAAAACAACCTAGAAAGTATCGAAGAGGTAAAACAACCTCATGACGGTGCTGAGAAAGGAGATTCAAAACCAGTCAAACAAGGTTCATCTGATGCCGCAGAAATTGGAAGTGGTAAAGTTGAAGTCGTCAAACCCGAAGAAAATCCTGTTGACAAAGCAGTAGCATCAGTAAAGAAAGCTGAAACAGCACCATCTAACGAAGGTGATGCTCAGAAGAAAAATGCTGGTAAAGCTGACAAAGCAGATTCAATTAAGGAAGATGAAAAGGAGTCTAAAAAAGACGAATTGAAAGCTTCTAAAATGGAATCTATCAAAGCTATCGTCAACAATATGAAGGAAATGACTAAGGAAGACATCCAATCAATATTGGGAACAATATCTGAAGAAGAAGTTGACGAAAGTTTGACAAAAGCAGAAGTTGCTAGAAAAGTAGTAGAGTCTTTGAAGTCTATGACTGAAGAAGAAGTTGCAGAAACTTATGGTAAACTTAACGCAAACAAGAAGAAAGAAGACGAAGAAGGTGAACAAGAAGAAGAAGAGAAATCTGTTTCTGAAGAAATTTCATCTGAATTAGAATCTTCTCTTGTTGAAATTGAAATAGATGACGACCTATCAGCAATTTCAGAAGCATTAGACCTTTCTGAAGAAAATGCAGAAAAGGCAAAAACAATCTTCAAAGCAGCAGTTTCAAGTAAGGTACAAGAAGTATCTGAAGAATTGAAATCGCAGTATGAAGCAGAATTAAAAACCACAGTTGAGACTGTCAAAGGTGACCTATCGGAAGCAGTTGATAAGTACTTAACGTATTGTGCAGAAGAGTGGACGAAAGAAAACGAACTTGCTATAGAACGTGGTTTAAGGTCAGAAATGACAGAAAACTTTATCGAAGGTTTGAAAACATTGTTCGTAGAACATTATGTTGACGTTCCTGAAGATAAGTATGATGTTATCGATGAACTTGCAAATCGTCTTGACGAGATGGAACAAAAACTTGACAGTGAAGTAAATAGAAATATGGACATCACTGAAGAGTTAGACACCCTCAAAAGAGATAACGTAGTTTCAGACGCATCGAAAGATTTGACTGAAACACAAAAAGAGAAACTATCTTCACTTGCTGAAGGAGTAGACTTTAAAGATGCAGAAGACTTCGCTGAGAAGATTTCTGAAATCAAAGAAGCTTACTTTCCTGCAGAAGGTGAAAGTGTAGTTGAAGAAACTTTAGTTGTTGAAGGTTCTGAAGAATTTAAAGTAGAGGAATCTACAGAAGTTCAGACTGACCCTACAATGGCAAAGTATACACAAGCAATCAGTAAGTTAAAACCATTAGGTTAAGACTTACTTAATAAAGGAAAAAAAATGTTTTTATCAGAAAACTTACAAGAAAAGTGGCAACCGATTCTAGAACACTCCGATTTACCTAAAATCGAAGACAACTACAAACGTGCTGTTACTGCTGTTATCCTTGAAAACCAAGAGAATGCTCTAAACGAAGACAGAGCTCAATTGGCGGAAGCAGCACCTTTAAATGCTACTGGTAGTTCAATTTCAAACTGGGATCCGATTTTAATATCCCTAGTAAGAAGAGCTATGCCAAATCTCGTTGCATACGACATTTGTGGCGTTCAACCTATGACTGGCCCGACAGGACTTATCTTTGCTATGAAAGCAAGGTATAACGACTATCCATCAGAATCTGTTGTAAATAAAACTGAAGCAATGGGAATCAACGAAGTTGAATCACGTTATTCTTCAGAAAACCAAACAGTGACTGACGGTTTACAAGCTGCGGCTAACTCAGACCCTTTTAACTCTGACTATGCAACTCATACTGGTTCAGGTATGACAACTGCATCTGCAGAAGCATTAGGTGATGTTGAAGCATCAAACGGTTTTGCTCAGATGGCATTCTCAATAGAGAAAGCAACTGTGACTGCAAAATCAAGAGCATTAAAAGCAGAATACACATTAGAACTTGCACAAGACCTCAAAGCAATCCACGGTCTTGACGCTGAGTCAGAACTTGCGAATATTCTTTCATCAGAAATTCTTGCAGAGATTAACAGAGAAGTTGTTAGAACAGTAAATGTACAAGCAAAAACAGGTGCATCAGCAACTGCTTCTGCTGGAACATTCAACTTAGACGTTGATGCAAACGGAAGATGGTCTGTTGAGAAATTCAAAGGTTTATTATTCCAAATCGAAAGAGAATCAAACACAATTGCTAAAGAAACAAGAAGAGGTAAAGGAAACTTTATTCTATGTTCTTCAGACGTAGCAAGTGCATTGTCAATGGCGGGTGTATTAGATTACGCTCCTGCTCTTTCAACTAACCTAAACGTTGATGACACTGGTAATACTTTTGCTGGTTTATTAAACGGAAGAGTTAAAGTATATGTTGACCCTTATGCAGGTGTTGACTACTTAACAGTAGGTTATAGAGGTACTAACCCTTATGATGCTGGTCTTTTCTATTGCCCATACGTTCCATTACAAATGGTTCGTGCAGTAGGTGAGAACACATTCCAACCAAAAATCGGTTTCAAAACTAGATATGGTATGGTTTCAAATCCATTTGTCGGTGCTACACCAGCAAACGGACTTGCATCAGCAGGTACTAACCAGTACTACAGAAAATTTGCAGTGTCAAACATTCTGTAAGACGAAAGTCTCATTACCTTCGGGTAATACTAAAAAGGTCTCTTACGAGACCTTTTTTTTTGTTTAGTGACTTCAATCGTTCAATGTCTAGGGAATACCCT
>Ga0209308_10001741_pt1 | contig 19714 bp, 17 predicted proteins | sample COGITO_mtgs_1204_3_FD_184806 | JGI IMG/M metagenome (GOLD analysis project Ga0209308, IMG submission 184806) | Pelagic marine microbial communities from North Sea - COGITO_mtgs_120405 (SPAdes) (version 2) | ecosystem: Environmental > Aquatic > Marine > Epipelagic ...
AAATCATTAAACCCAGCAGAACAGATGCTATTAGCTCATAAAAAACATATTGTTGGACTTGCAGATGTTTTAAATCAACATGTTGCAGCAATGGGCGCAACAATGGGAGTTAAAGCACCAGACATATCTGCTGGAGGAGTAATAACAGAAGCAAAAAATAAAGATTTATACTCAACCGGTGGAGATACTTTACCTGGTGGTTTCAAAGAAAAATTTAAGGAAATGGCAGGTGGGATTAAAAATTTCATCTTCGGTAGAGAAGAAAAAGTTGGTATATCTGGCTTTGACTTTGGTGCTTATTTGCAAAATAAACTGGCAGGTACAAAAGGAGACCCACTAGAAGGATATAGTGAAGAAGACAAAGCTACATTATTTTCAACAGGAAAAATAGAGGGAGAAAGAGCAATACCTAACATATTCGAAAGATTCTTTGGGGAAGATGGAATGTTCTCTAGAGTAGGTTCAAAAATATTTGGGGAAGATGGAATGTTCTCTAAAGTAGGTAGCAGCTTATTCGGAGAAGATGGATTATTATCAGGACTATTCTCAGGTGGCGGAGGTTTACTAGAAGGGCTCAAAGGTGCGTTCAGTGGAATATTTGGAGCACTTAAAGGTGCTGGAGGTGGCATACTGTCAGCTATAGGAGGTATGTTCGGCATGCCTACTGGTTTAGCTAAAGGCGGAATCATAGGTAGTATACAAGCTATGGCTAAAGGTGGTATAACAGGATATAATAGAGGCGGAATTGCAACTCAACCTACTTATCTTGTAGGAGAAGGAAAAAACAACGAAGCAGTAGTACCACTACCTGATAACAAAAGTATACCAGTAAATTTAGGTGGAGCAACAGGTTCTACAAATAATACAAATATTAGTGTAAACGTATCAGATGGCGGAACAACTACAAAAATGGAAGCTGATGGAGCTAAAGAAATGGCAAGTGCAATTAATATGGCAGTACTAGCCGAGATAGAAAAACAACAAAGACCGGGCGGATTACTAGGAGTATAATATGGCAATAGGATTTAATGTAGGCGGTACACTCGGAGTAGTCGCACCAGATAAAGGATTTACAAGAAGTAACAAACCTATAGTATTCGTACAAAAATTTGGTGATGGATATGAGCAACGTATAGCAAATGGTATAAATAACTTAGAACAACAATTTAATCTTAACTTTGCAAATAGACCAAAAGATGAAATAGATGATATAATTGCTTTCTTTGAATCTAAGAAAGGGGCGACTGCATTTGATTATATCTTTTCAGATACAAATGCAGGAAGCAATGAAGAGACAGTAAAGGTAGTCTGCGAGGATTGGAGTCAAACCTGGGACTACGATGATTATTACAGCTTAACGGCTACATTTAGGAGAATATACGAAGCATAATGTCAACCATAGTAGAAGATGTACAAAAGCTAGACCCCGCCTCAGAACTAATACATTTATTTGAAATAGAAGTATCTAAGGGAGTGTTTGCTTACTTTTCAGGAAGTGGAGTAGAATCAAATCTAGGGAGTCTTAAGTTTAGAGACTACGATTCTCCTGGCACAATTAGAACATACGCTCCTATACCAATAGAAGCACAAAATTTTGAAACAAAGAATGATGGAGCAATGGCGAGACCCAACGTTACTATTGCAAATGTTACTAATGTTTTAAGTACTGCTACAGGAAGTGTTAACTACCATAGTCTACTAGGATTAAAACTAATTAGAAGAACCACCTTAAAAAAATATTTGGACGATGGTACTGGAAATAGTGCAAATCCCCCAGTAGAGTTTGCAAGACAAGTCTGGATAATAGACAGAATTAAAGCGAGAAGTAAAACAGCAATACAGATGGAACTAGTTTCTCCATTTGATATAGAAACAGTACAGATACCTGCAAGAAAAGTATATGCAGATAGATGTTCTCATAAATATCAAGGAGCGAGTCCTCATTTAGATAGATGGAAGAAAGCACAGAGTGGATGCCCATGGGCTATAGACGGATCATACTTTGTAAATGGTACTTCTCATGTAATTTTTGTAAATCAAGACAACGAGTATGTAATACCTAGTTCAACTACTTTTACATTATATAGTTCTGGTAGCATAGTAAAAAATGCTTATTATAAGACTACTAAAACAACAACAAGATTTAACGCAGATGGAACGAGTAGTTCTGTAACTATAAATAATTATTGGCAAGCTGTGTTTGGAAGTAACAGCCCAGGAACTCCCACAGACTCAAATACAAATTTCAAAAGAGTACGAATATATAGTACTTATAGTGCTAGTACAGAATACTACACTTATTTAGATGATAGAGACAACGACTATGTAGTATATACAGATGCTGTTTCTTCTTCTGAAAATTATAACAAATCATTATTATGGAAAGCTGAACAAGCTAATGAAGGACAAACACCAACCTATGGAGAATTTTGGGAAAAAGGAGATGCTTGTAGTAAGACAACTGCAGCATGCAAAATGAGATTTGGGTGGATAAAAAATGGAAGCACAAATAACGGAAGCGTAACAACAGACACAAGAGTTGTACTACCTTTTGGAGGATTCCCAGCAGCAAGGACATTTAAGTGATAGAAGAAATATATAAGCATGCAGCAGAGTGTGCCCCGCTAGAATGTTGTGGACTTATTGTAGAGGATAATAATAACAAACGATATATTCCGATGGAAAATATTTCTGAAAAAGAAAATTACTTTGAAATGAACGAGTTAGCTTTCGCATCCTTTCAAGCCATTTTCAAAATATTATATGTAGTCCATAGTCACTATGAGCAAAAATCTTGCCCAAGTGACCTAGACAAAACGAACTGTAACAATCTTGGTATACCATACTTTATCGTATCGTACCCAGACAAAGAATACACAATTTTACAACCAAATGAATAGAAAAATAATACTAAAAGGACAAATGGGAAAACTATTTGGAGAAGAGCATAATTTAAATGTACGAAGCGTGCAAGAAGCAATGCATGCTATAGATGTTATAAAGGGCGGACTTCGCAGATATTTAATGGAATGTACGGATCAAGGAACAGTATTTACAGTACAAAAAGGAAAAACAGTCAAAGATTACACAAAAGATAATATGCCTGATTTTTTAGCAGCAGATGAATTAAATCTTATCGAAGACGAGGATATAATAATTACACCAATACCTTCAGGAGCTGCTAGTAAATTAGAAAGCTGGGCTAAAATTATTATAGGAGCTATACTTATGGTTTTATCTTTTACTTTAGATGTTTCTGGTTCAACAGCTGCAGCTTTATTTAGTACTGGTATGCAATTAGCTCTAAAAGGAATTATAGAATTAACAACACCAGACCCCGATAGTAATGATGAAGAATCAGCAACTCTGTTCAATGGCCCTGTCAACACTAGTAAAACAGGAGTTCCAATACCAATGGCTTATGGTAAAGTAGCAGCAGGTGGAGTTGTAACTAACTTTGCTTTCACAAAATCAAGAATACAAAACTCAGCAGGCTATAGTAAGAATGCCTACGGATATAACTGGAATTTATAATGGCTATAATAATAAACAATAACGAAAACGAACCTGTTATTGGTGGAGATCTACCAACTACTTCTTCTAATGGAATGACAAGACAACAAACAGCTATTATATATGATACTTTATCAGAAGGGCCGATTGAAGGATTAGTAGACCAAGGAGCTAGTATAAAGCTTAATGGTAATCCCGCGTATAACTACGGAGACAAAGATATAGTAGCAATTTTAGATAGTAATGATGTTAGCTATGTAGCTTCGACTGGAGTAATCACCGATAATAATAATCCTAGTTTTATAGATTCAGCAAACACAGCACAAGGCTCTAGAGATATACTTATTGTAGGCGGATCAAAAGCAGGTACAATTACTACTACTATTGGAAGCACTACACTCACAAGCGCTTCTGGATTTACGTTTGCAGCTAGTGATGTTATTGGTGAAGGAGAAAAAAGATTACAACCACAAATCAGAATAACATCAGCAGGAATAGATGGTTCAGATTTAATTACAACAATAACAGAATTTGTTAGCAGCACCTCAGTCAAAGTAGCTTTAGCACCTTCCGCTAGTGTATCAGGAACAGCAGTTGAATTAGACTATGTTGGTACAGTAAGCAGTTATGATAATTCAAATAACAGAGTAACAATTACAGCAGGAGGACGAAACGTAAGCAATGTTTCAGCAACTCTAAGTACTCCTGAAAGAACCACAGAACAAGCTCCTTTGGCAAAATACGATAATTTTTTATGGGCGTTCAGAAATGGAGAAAGAGACCAGTCATACTTACCTACCCCTTCAGGAGTTGGTAGTGGCTCTGCTGCTCATAGTGTGTCAGGCGGAGACTTAAAAACAGTTCCTAATACAGGCTATCCTACATGGAGTCAATTAAGAGTAAGTATAGGAGATAACCCTGCGTACTCTGGCACTACAAAAACTGTAACAGCAGACGAGATGGGTATTGATGTTCCAGGAGAAATTGATTTAATAAGATGTACTTTTAATTTTCCTCAAGGATGCTACAAATGGAAAGCAAAAGACAGTACCTTAAGACACGCAGGTGCATTAATTAGAATTAAATTTCACTATCAAAGAGGCAGTAATGCTTACAAAACCGTTATTGTAAACGGAGCCTCATCATATTCTAGCCTAAGGAGAAAAGAAGGATATACTCCAGATGACGGTCACTATGCTACAGGAGGCTTCAGTAATAAGACAAGACAAGGATTTAACTATTTATTTGAATTTGATATAAGTAAGTACGGCCCTTTTGATGATTACTATTTAACTTTTGAAAGAATAAATGAAGTTGGTGGAGAGTATGGTAACTGGGTAGTACAAAATAATGCAGTATTAAAAGTTGTAGAAAATATAGTAATGGATAGATTAAGTTATCCTTACTCTGCTTTCGGAGCAGTAATCGTAGATGCACAAGACTTTTCCTCAATACCAAAAAGAAGTTATGAAATAAGAGGACTAAAAGTACAAGTTCCAACTAACTACTTTCCAAAAGATGAATTAATACAGGGAAGTTCTATAAGAAGAACAACTCCTTCGTATACAAGAAATGTTAGTACTGGTGCAGATACTTCAAATTATGCAGATTGGGACGGTAATTTTAGAGGAGATATAAAAACTTTCGCTCCAGGCAATGCAAACTATGATACAGTTTATACTAGTAACCCTGTTTGGATTTTTATGGACTTAATGACTAATCCAAGATATGGGCTAGGGCAATATATTAATCCTAATTTCGATTTTTCACAAATAGACAGATACACTTTATACGGATTAGCAAAATACTGTGACGAACTTGTACCAGATGGAAAAGGTGGACAAGAACCTAGATTTGAGTGTAATATTTATATTCAAAAATCTACTAGCGCTATAAAAATATTAAAAGATTTCAGTTCTACAATGAGAAGTATGTTAATCTGGTGGAACGGAGCAGTTACTTTAGGAGCTAACATACAGAAAGGTGCAATTTATACCTTTACAAAATCGAATGTTATAGATGGCACATTTAATTATGCAGGAACTTCAAGTAGATTTAAACATAATCAAGTAATAGTAACTTGGACTAATCCCGAAAAACAATATAAACAAGACACAGTAGTTATTGAAGATAGCAGTAATATTGCTAAAACAGGACAAGTTAAAACAAAAAATGTTACAGCATTTGGTTGTACTTCTAAAGGACAAGCAATGCGATACGGTAAATGGCATTTATTTTCTGAACTAAACGAAGAAGAAATCGTTAGTTTTAGTACAGGTATAAACGGAGCCATGCTACGACCTGGAGATGTAATAAATATACAAGACCCAGACGTACACGATGTAGTAGCAAGTGGCAGAGTAACAACAACTTCTAGTTCTACTACTACAGTCATAAAAACAGATAGAGATATAAGTAGTTTTTTAAATAATACTGATAATTTTAATCTTCATTTAATTTATCCTAAAGGTGGCGCATACTTAACACAACAAAGCGCAACTATAAATTCTGTAGCATATAAACAGGGAGATTTAGTACTATTAGACGAAAGCGGATCAGCTATAGATACAGAAGCTAAAGCTTCTAATGTACGAGACGATTCAGGCTCTATAGTTCAATTATTTTGGTCAGACCAAGTAAGAGTTGAGACTAAACCAGTATCGTCATTTAATAGTACATCAGTAACTGTTAGTTCAGCTTTCTCTTCTGCACCAAATGCCGAAGTTATTTATACAGTATCAGGACAAGAAGAAGATGGAGGCAATGTAGCAGGAAGTTTAAAAGAGTACATTGTAACTTCTATAAAAGAAGATATTACAAGTTTAAGTTTTGCAATAAGTGCACAAGAGTATAAACCAGAAAAATTTACAAAAATTGATAGAGGATATGTAATACCAGATATTCCAACAGTAATGCAACCCCCTAAAGATACTGATGCAGTTCCAGAGCCTACAAGTGTAGCTCTTGAAATGGTAGCTTCAGGATTCGGGTCAGAAGTAGGGTCTACTACAGATAGAGACTTGTTAATTTCATGGCAACATCCTATAACAACAAGAGTAGATGATAATGGTAATACTATTAATGATGTCTATGAACATTTATCAGGATATGAAATTTCTTACAGACATCCAGGTGTAGATGATCCAGATAAGTTTATCAGAGTAACTATTCCTAGTTTAAATACTACTTCTTATAATCTTTCAGAAGTTAGTGGAAACGGTGAAATAATAGTTAGGGTTAGAACAATAAATACTTTAGGAATTACTTCTTCTTGGGAACAAAGAAGACTTACTGTGAATGAAGATAAAATTTTACCTTTCGGTGTGCCTACTCTTGGAGAAGGACTGAATGGAGGTATAATGAAAGGGGGTATATTATCTTGCCCTATAAACATAGAATCTTCAAATGGTACTGTAACTTTTGCAAGTAGTAGTTATACATTTGATTCTCCTAGTTCAGAAGAAGAAAGTACTATAACAGTCACTTCTGGAAACACAGCATTTACAACACAAGCAGACTTTGATAATTTATCAGATGGAGAAACTGGATATTTATTACTAGACCATGATGGTAGTTTATCACGAGGAGCAACTCGTACTGACTTATTACAACCTATTGTATTTCATACAGAAGAAACAACAACAGACATAGACGGTACTGAAAATTATTTTAAATATATAAAAAGACTTGGAGAATCAAACGAAGATTTTGTACAAGCAAGTGGTACTATAACTTTATCTGCAAATTCAACAGAAGTTTCAGGTAGCAGTACAGCATTTACAACAGACTTTGAACCAGGAGATGTTATAATAATAGACACTGCTGGCGCGACTAGATTCTTTTCTACAGTAAGTCACATAACAAGCGATACAGCACTTAGCTTATCAACAGTTTCAACAAGAGCATATAGTGGTAAGAATGTATTTAGACAAGCTCTTAGAATCTCAAATGCAGAAGATTGTATATTAGGTTCAGTAACTAATACATCGGGCGTTTACTCCTTTATAAACTTTTCTAGTGGAAACAGAGGAACAGATGCTTACAGTATAAATGGTACAAATGAAAACCATAACTTTCCTTCAAATGCAGCAGGAGTTGTTAGTGATTTCTCAAGTTTTTCAAATTCATACACAGTTAATAAAGGCACTATAAGCTATACTTTTGCAAGTAGTGGCTCAGCAACAAATACTTTTGGAATAAGTACAGCAACAACAAATTGTACAACAGTAGTAAACTCTAGCACTGGTGCTATTACAGTTACAGCAATAACAGCTGATACAGCTTCTTTCGTAGTTACAATAACAGATAGAGGAACTAATGAAACTATAGGAACAAGAGTAGTTTCTCTTGGTAAGAGTATACCTGGAGCAGCTGGAGCTGGTACAGATTCAAGAACAGTAAATTTAACGGCAAGTGATTACTCAATAACTTATGCGGCAGACGGAACAACACCGAGCCCTAGTGGAACAATTACATTAACAGCAACGTCACAAAACTTTAGTAACCCTTTCTTTAAATTCACAGGTGATGGTATATCTGATGAAAGCACTTTCACAGATGGCTCAGGTGCCTCAGATACCTTTAGTTTTAGCATACCTTCTACTATAAATACTGACCCACAAACAATTAAAGTTGGAGTGTCAGAAGCAAACCAAACAGAACTTGCATTTGATACAATCACACTTACTTCTCTACAACAAGGTAGCCAAGGTACAGATGGTGCACCAGCTTATACAGCTATCATTACAAATGAAGCCCACACGTTCCCTTCTTCTAATACAGGAGTTATAAGTAACTTTGCAGGATCAGGTACAAAAATAGAAGTTTACAAAGGAGCAACTCAACTCACTCCAGTAGCAAATACAGGCACTCCTGGAACAGGTCAGTATGATATAACTACTACAGCAACTAATATAACTGTAGGAAGTTTTACACTAAATACAGGAAGCGAAAAAAATATTACAGTTGCAGACCATAGTGGTGTTGCAAATGGTACTGATAATTCAGAAATAGAATACAGCATAAATATAGAAAACGACGTAACACTGACAAAAGCGCAGACATTTACAAAATCTAAAAAAGGTACAGATGGAGATGATGGTGCTACAGGTAAAAAAGTAAAAGAGCTAATTCTATACTATCCAGCAACATTTAATAATAATACATTCTCAATACCAACAACTCCTACTTCAGGAGTGTATCATTTTGGCAATAATGTTATAGCAAGTATAGCTTCAGGGTGGCAACAAGCAATACCTGACGACGCAGCAGGAGCAATTTATTGGACATCAGAAACTCTTGCTACAGAAAGCTCAACAGCTAATACTTCTGGAAGTTTATCTTGGTCTACACCAGGTAATTCTAAAAGTCCACAATTTCAGGTAGAGTTTATATTTCAAAGAAGTGCTAATCAACCAACTACTCCAAGTATAACAAACTTTCCTGTTATACCAACTGATTGGTACGATGATATAGCAGATGTGCCTTCAGGTAGTAATGCAATATGGGTATCTAAAGGAACAACACAGTTTAGTATTGTAGGAGGAACTTATGGATTCAAAACTACTTGGCAGGCTCCTACAAGAATAGAAGGTTCAAATGGAACAGATGGAACAGATGGAGCAGATGGAGATGATGGAGCATCAAACTTTACAGTATTCCAAGAATCAAACACTCCGCCATCTCAACCAAGTGCAGGAACTTCAAATCCACCAACAAGCTCTTGGTATTCTACTCTTACTGCTGCAAGAAACGCAGTATCTGGAGACGGTTTAGTATGGTTCTCTGTAGGAACAAAACCAGGAACAAGTAATACGATTACTTGGAGCGTACCTATAAGGTACGTTGAAGAATATGACCATGTAGGAGGAACAAAACCACCTTTTGACGCAAACAAATTTCTTGTCCCTGTAAATACTACGGATGGTATATTTAGTTTCAGTATAGATGGAGTTAGTGATACTTATGAAGTACTTGACTCAACAAGTAGAACTCGTTTTGGAAGATTAAGAGCGGGAGAAGATCCACTGGATGCTACTAAGTCTATAAGAAATGCAGGTATAACTTTAACATCTGCTGGAGTTTTAGGAGGAGCTGGTGGCGGTACACTAGATCTCGACGATGTTAATGATACAGGAAGCACTAAAACAGGAGCTGTAAGAGCTAATGCAGGACTAGACAGTAGCGGAAATGTAAATAGAGCAGTACCAGTAGGTGTAGGTGGAACAGGTCAAACGAATACAAACAAATTCTTAAATAGTGGCATAGAGATTAGCCAAGGAAATTCTGGCGTATTTACTTTAACAAAAGGAGATGGTACAACTGATACGACTACTATAACAAAAGGTAAACTAGGGCTTTCATATACAGATGGAGCCGATGTTACTGGAGACAATACTGCTAATGATGTTAGTAATGTAAATGGTACAGCAGCCGCTACAGTACAGGGCGGAGCTGCAAGAGCTACTGCAGGACTTACTTCTGATGGAGATGTGAGTAGAGCAGTACCAGTAGGTGCAGGTGGTACAGGTCAAACGAATACAAATAAATTTTTAAATAGTGATATTGGTATTGCTATGGATGGAAATAATGTAACTATAACTAAAGCGGGAGATACTAACTCAGCTGTTTCTATTCCATCCACACTCAAAAACTCTACTATAGAAATTAATACTACAACAGGTATTATAACTGGTATTACTGGAGATGGTATTGCTATAAGAAATGATAAGACCACTAAAGATAATGTAGGACTAAGTAACGTACCTAATACTGATGCTACTAATGCTAGTAATATATCAGCAGGTACAATACCTATTGCTAGAACACCTACTACGGTTAGAAACTCTACTATAGAAATTAATACTACAACAGGTATTATAACTGGTATTACTGGAGATGGTATTGCTATAAGAAATGATAAGACCACTAAAGATAATGTAGGACTAAGTAATGTAATTAACGCTGCTCAGGTAAGAGCAGACTTAACTAATGCGCCTAGTACTATTATTAATTCTAATACTACTAAGGGAGATGTAGGACTAGGTAATGTAATTAACGCTGCTCAGGTAAGAGCAGACTTAACTAATGCGCCTAGTACTATTATTAATTCTAATACTACTAAGGGAGATGTAGGACTAGGCAACGTACCTAATACTGATATGAGTAATGCGAGTAATATATCCTCAGGATCTATACCTATTGCTAGAACACCTACTACGGTTAGAAACTCTAATATTAGTTTTAGTAGACCAAGTACAGGAACTTTAAGATTAAACAATGGCTCAAATAACGACATAACACTAACAGCAGCGGATGCTCAAATAACATCAGATTCAAATGGCATAAATGTAGCAAGTGTACGAAAAGCAACACATAATGGTACTGCTATAAATTCATCAGGAAACGTAACCTCAAGTATGAATGTTGCTTCTGGCGGAAGTATAGTAGTAGGAAATATAACAATAGATGGAACAAACGGGAGAATTTTAATTACAGACTAATGGCAAATCGAATATTATTAGGAAATTTAGGTAGTACGTATGGATTAAAAGTATCACAAGCAGGGGATAATGTATTAAGTCCTGCAGAACCTTTAATCTTTGACTCAACTTCAGTAAGAAGTGGTATGACATATGCAGGAGGAAATGCATCTTCAACAACTGGTATAAATTGGTCTTCTACAAAAGGAACACTAGGGTATATACCTGTAGCAATTTCAATGGATGATAAGAAAGGCACAGTAGAAACTTCTAATCAGTCGGGAGATGAGTATGAATATCAAGAAAGAAGAGGCATGGTAGAAACAACAACAACAAACATAAATCCTATAGAATTTCATGGGGCAAGGTCTTCGGGTGCTGCAGGGGACTCAAGAACAGCAACAAATTTAAAGTTTATAATACTTAGAATTCCTTGCCAGTACGGAAAAATGAACGACGCAAGTCTTTGGAGTTAAAATGGGAAATAGAGTTATATTAGGAAAAAGCACAAATACAAATCTTGGACATTCAGGAGGAAAGTTTGGCTTGTATATTTCTAGAACAGGAGATGATGTTACAAACTGTACTAAAGACCAATTAATTTTTAATACAGATAATGTAGGGTCTGTTTCTGGTGCTATAGATTTAGGGCAGTTTCAAATCGTACCTATTGCAGGAGGAACAAATGCAACTACTTCTGTAACTATAGCAGGAGGATCTTCAGCAACAATTAGTACTGAAAATTTAGGTATAGGTAATTTATTATTTGGAGACTTTACAACTGATCCTGTAGGAGATTCAAATACTTCTCAAACAATCAATGGTGCATATACTGGAGCAACAAGTGGAAGTTTAACAAATACAGGAAGTACTTCTTTAACCGTAACAGTTTCTGTTATTAAAGGATTTTCTACAGCGAGTTTATTTTAATATGGCAAATAGAGTATTACTAGGAGAAAGAGGTTCTGACGATGGATTATTTGTATCGCAAAATGGAGTGGATGTTACAGATACAAGTAGCACAACTCCACTTGCATTTGACTCCAGAGCTGTTCGAGGCCTTGTAGTTCATGCAAAAGGACAAGGCTCACTTGCACCAAACAGTTCTAATACAGAAGGGGGTGTAGATACTCCAACAACAGCAACAATTACTCATGGGCTAGGATATGTACCTTTATATGTAGTAAGATGGTGTTATGCAAGTGATTTATTTGGAGGAGTTGCTTTAAGAATGTATACTCCTTCTGTGTATAGAACTGAAGAGATATCATTAGACCAAGGTTTCGGGGGAGACATTGACGAGTGGGTAGAGATTCAAAATTGCGGAATTGCTACTAGTGCAAGTACAAGTTCAATAACTATAGAAAATCATGAGTTTGGTTATAGTGTGGAAGTATTAGCAGATGATAGTGGTGGTGCACCAGATGAAGAGTTTGGTACATATAAACAAACAATATACTATTCGTATATAATTTTTAAAGCAAAAGATTTTACAGGAGGATTAGGGCTATGAGCACTTTTCATATTTTTTATGATTCTAACAAGGACATAAAATGGGCAACAGATGCGCCCACAGACACAAATATAATTAATTCACAAACAGCATTGGGGCTATCTCATTTATCATTAGAGCTAGACCAGATACCTGCTTGTGATCATTTTTACATAAATGACGCAGAAGATAATGTAGTTGGCTACAACTCATTTGATTTAACTTTCTCTGCAACAACAATAGATATAGACGGCACAGTTACTGTAACAGGATGTCCTGCAGGAACTGAGATATTTTTAAATAGAGTGTCCCAAGGAACTTATAGTAGTGGAAACCTAACATTTACAGGAGCAATGGGTGGAAGCTATACTTTAACATTTAAAAAGGATAAATATTATACAACTGGACAAAAAATAATAATTAATAGGAGATAAATATGAATATAGATTTACAAGTTCCTTCAGCAACTTATGCTGAAAAAAGAAAAAACTACTACCCTGTTATAGGCAAACAATTAGATTTACTTTGGCACGCAATAGATGATGGAGCGTTTGGAGATTCAGCAAAATTAACATCTTTTTACACTGAGCTAAAAGCAGTAAAAGATAAATATCCTAAATCTTAGGTCAATCATATACCCCTCAAAAATAGTTCTTGACACCACCTCATATTTTTGATATAATTTAGCATATAGGAGTATAATATGGCAGCAGGAAATTATGATATAGTTATCGATCAAGGCTCAGATTTTGCACTTGAATTTACTTTATCAGAAGACGGAACAGCAATCCCAATCAGTACACATACTGTAACGGCACAACTCCGCCCTACCCCTTCTTCCAATACTCTTACAGCAACATTTACTTGTGCAATTACTAATGCAGCCCAAGGGAAGTTTACTATGAAATTAGGACACGCCCTTACTGCAAATATAGCCGCAGGTAAGTATTATTATGATACTGAAATATATAATTCTAGTGCAAACACAATTACTAGACTTGTACAGGGTGTAGCAAGAGTTACTCAAAACGTGACAAGATAATGGCAACAACTATATCAATTACTCCAAAAACAACTTCATTAGGCGCTACCACCACTACCACAACATTAACGATATCTAACGCCGTAGGCGGCGATGTATCGGATGCCTCAGGAATCACACTTACTTCCCCAGTAGGTACTCTGACAGGTACAGATAATGTACAAGACGCTTTAAACTTTTTAGCAAATCAATTTTTCGTATCAACAACAGCTCCAACTTCAAGTACAACAAACTTGGCAGAAGGAGATTTATATTATGATACTGATGATAATCAGTTAAAGATCTACCGAGAAACATCGTCTGGAAACTTTGAATTTGTACCTATAATGATAGGAAACACTTCAGCAGACTCAGACACGGTAGACGCAGGGAGCTTTTAAGCTCGATAGGATAAAATCATGGCACAAACCATTAAAATCAAAAGAAGTGCGAGTACCGCCGCTCCAACTTCACTAGGTGCGGGTGAATTAGCATATTCATCTAGTTCTAAAAAGCTCTTTGTAGGACATCCAACGTCCTCAGCAGTAACAACAATCGGCGGAGACTTGTATGTCGAAATGCTCGACCATACAGCCGGTTCGCTCACAGCAAGTTCAGCAATAGTCGTAGATGCTTCTAGTAAAGTTGACCAATTAAAATCTGGCAACATTGTAGTTACTGGCTCAAATAATACTATTAGTACAGCATCCGGTAACTTAACTATTAAACCAGCAGGGTCACTAGTAGTACAACATGGTGGAACAGTAAGTTTAGCTAATCAAGCAACTTCTCTAACTATACAAGATAATGAAGCAGCAGCTTTAGACATAAACGAAGGCGGAACTTCTTATGTTAAATTTATCACAACAAATGGTGCAGAAGAAGTAGAAATCGGAAAAGATGTAGACTTAAATGGAGCATTAGATGTTTCAGGGGCAGCAACTTTAGGATCAGCAGCAGTTACTGGTAACTTAACAGTAAACACAGATAAATTCACAGTAGCAAGTGGTACAGGTAATACATTAGTAGCAGGTACTTTAGACGTAACTGGAAACTCAACATTAACGGGCAACCTAGAAGTTGATGGTTCAACTCAATTAGATGGAAATGTTACTTTAGGTAATGCAAGTGGAGATACAATAACAGTTACAGGTACTGCAACATTCACACAATCAGCAGATTTTGATGGTGGAATGACAGTAGCAGGTTCACAGACTGTAGATATGGGTGGAAACAAAGTTACCAATATTGGAACTCCAACTCAAGCTACAGATGCAGTAACAAAAGCATATGTAGATGGTGTAAAACAAGCACTTGATATTAAAGATTCAGTAAGAATAGCTTCACAATCAAACTTATCAGCAGCATATAATAATGGTTCAAGTGGTGTAGGAGCTACTTTAACAGCAGATGGAAATGGAGCTATAACAATAGATAGCGTTGCATTAACTTCTGCAGACAGAGTACTTGTTAAGGCTCAAACAGCTGGGCTACAAAACGGTATATACTCTGTAACAACAGTTGGTGATGGAAGTAATCCATACGTTCTTACAAGAGCAACAGATGCAGATAGTTCAGCAGAAGTTACTGGTGGTATGTTTACATTCGTTGAAGAAGGAAGTGACGCAGACGCAGGTTTTGTACTTTCAAATATAACTGGTTCAGCAACAATTGGAACCTCAGTTATAACAATGACTCAGTTCTCAGGAGCTGGTTCAGTTACAGCAGGTGCAGGTCTTGGAAAATCAGGAAACACACTTTCTCTTAATGTAGATGATACTACAATAGAAATTAATTCAGACACAGCAAGATTAAAAGGAGTAAGCGCACTACCAGAAGGTACACTATTATACGGTGCAAATGGTGGTAGCTCTTTTGCTTCTTTATCAATAGGAACATACGATTCAACAAATTCAGTAGGACAAGTTCTACAAGTTGGAGCAAACGGAACAATAGCATGGACAAATACTTTAGACGGAGGTACCTTCTAAAAAATGTCTCATGTAATAAAAATCAAAAGGTCGGAAACAGCGAGTGCCGCCCCAGATTCAAGTGATTTGCAAACACACGAATTAGCAATGAACGTAGAAGATTTAAAAATATATACAAAAGCTGCAAATGGAAGCATAGTGACTGTAGCTAGTCACAACCCAGACCAGCTAACCACAGAAGATTTACTCGCTTTTTCAATAGCATTAGGATAAGATTATGGCATCAGCATTTAAAACAGTATCAGCGGCAAGCGTAGGAACAGGACTAACAACAGTTTATACCACTCCTTCGGCTACGACCGTTACTATCATTGGTTTATACCTTTGTAATCAAAGTGGCGGAGCGTGTGAAGCTACTGTAGAATTTTATGACGCCTCAACAACAACCCATGTAGGTTTAGTTCATCAAATAGAAATACCAGGACAATCTACACTTGCACCGATAGGTGGGGATGCTAAAGTAGTATTAGAAGCGGGCGATGCAATAAAGGTTCAATCCAATATTGCAAATAGTCTAGATGTAATACTAAGTTATCTGGAGCAAACATAAAATGCCATTAATAGGTAAAGTTTTAGTACAAGAAAATGCAGTAGCAGGAAATGCTATATCTGCAACAAAAATAGCCGCAAATGCTGTCGGAACATCAGAGATTGCTGTAAATGCAGTAAGTGTAGCAGAACTTGCAACTAATTCAGTAGGAGCAGCACAGCTTCAAGCTACTGCAGTAACAGGAGTTGGAGACAATTCTATAGTAACGGCTTCTATAGCTTCAAACTCAGTAGATTCAGCACAATTAATAACTGGAAGTATAGACGCTATACATTTGTCAACAGGAGCAGTAACAACAGCAAAGATAGCTGCAAATGCAGTTACTTCAAATGAGATAGCTGCTAACTCTGTAGATACTGCAGAAATAGCTACAGATGCAGTGGGAGCTTTACAACTTTCTGCAAACTCAGTAGATTCAGCAGAATTAGTTACAGGTAGCATAGATTCAATACATATAGGAAACTTACAAGTAACAACAGGTAAGATAGCTGGAAGTGCTGTAACAACAGGTAAGATAGCTGACAACGCAGTAACAGCTGCAAAGATAGCAGATGGTAGTATCACTTCAACACAACTTGGAGCAAACTCGGTAGATTCAGCAGAACTAATTACAGGTAGTATTGACACTATACATTTAGGAGCTTTACAAGTAACATCAGCAAAGATAGCTGCTGGTGCAGTTACTATAGCTAAGATAGGTGCGGATGCAGTTGACGGAACAAAAATTGCAGATGACTCAATAGATTCAGAACATTTAGTTGACGGTTCAATAGACACAGCACATATCGCAGACTCACAAATAACAAGCGGAAAAATAGCCGCAAACACTATTGCAACAGGTAATATAGCTGACAATGCCGTAGACGGAACAAAAATAGCAACAGATAGCATAGTAGCAAGACACGTAGCTGCTAACTCAATAGATTCCGCAGAACTTATATCAGGCAGTATAGACACTATACACCTTGGAGGTTTACAAGTTACAAATGCTAAGATAGCCGCAAACTCTATCACATCTGGCAAGATAGCAGCAAATGCCGTAGGTTCAAGTGAAATAGCAGCTAACTCAGTAGATTCATCAGAACTTGTCACAGGAAGCATAGATACAATACATTTAAGCGCAGACTCAGTAACAGGTGCAAAGATACCTGACAATGCTATAAATTCAGAACACTATACTGATGGTAGTATTGATACAGCTCATATTGCAGACTCAAATGTAACAACAGCAAAGATAGCTGATAACGCCATTACAGGAGTTAAGATAGCAGCTAATGCTGTATCATCATCAGAATTAAAATCAGATGCACTTAGTGGACAAACATTTACAGGTAACGTTAGTTTCTCAGGAGATGTATCATTCACAGGAACATCAACAACTGCTTCAGCAACAAACACAACAGTTTCAGATAAGTTAATCGAATTAGCAAATGGAACAACAGGAGTTCCTTCAGGAGACATAGGTCATATATTTGAAAGAGGAGATTCAGACAACGTATTTATAGGTTGGGATGAAAGTTCAGATAGAGTTGTATTCGCAACTACCACAGCCACAGGTGCATCAACTGGTGATTTAACACTTACAGATGCTACTATACAGGCATCAAGATTACATGGTAATGTAACAGGCGCACTAACAGGTAATGCAGATACAGCAACCACTCTAGCAACAAACAGAGCATTTTCTTTAACAGGAGATGTAACAGCTTCGGGTGTGAACTTTAATGGTTCAGCTGGAGTTGCTCTATCAACAAGTTTAGCTTCAAACTCCGTAGATTCAGCAGAGTTAGTAACGGGATCGATAGATACAATACATCTTGGAGACTTACAAGTAACTAGTGCTAAGTTAGCAAATAATTCAGTAATTGCATCAAAATTAGCATCAAACTCTGTAGATTCAGCAGAACTAGTAAGTGGTGGCATAGATGCTATTCATCTTGCAGGTAACGCTGTACTAACAGCAAAGATAGCAGCAAACCAAGTTACTTCAGCAAAAATAGCAACAGACCAAATACTATCAAGACATATAGCTGATAATGCTATTGATAGTGTAAATTATATTACAGACGGTTTAATTAACACAGCACAATTAGCTGGTAACTCAGTAGCGACTGCAAAAGTACAAGACAATGCAATCACAAGTGAAAAGATAGCACAGAATAGTATTCTTACTAGACATATTGATGATGCACAGATTACAGCAGCTCAACTAGCCGCTGACTCAGTTACTTCAACAAAAATAGGAGACAATGCTATTAATAGTGTTGCGTTTATATCAAGCGGTCTAATTACATCAGACTTGATAGCAGACGGAGCAATTGTAGCAGGAGACTTAGCAGCAAACTCTGTAGATTCAGCAGAATTAGTAAGTGGCAGTATTGATACTATACACTTAGGAAACTTACAAGTTACAACATCTAAAATAGCTAATGGCACAGTAACAAATGCAAAGTTAGCAAATAACTCAGTTGCTACAGCAAATATAGTTGCAGGTAATGTAGACACAACAGAACTAGCAAATGATGCAGTAACAGCAGCTAAGATAGATGCAGGGGCTTTAAATCAAACATTTACTGGAACTCAAGTAATACCAACACTTAATGCTACTACAAGATTACAAGCAGATAAGATAGGTATACAAGATACTAATCCACCACAAAAACTTCATATAGACGAAGTTGCTGGTTTTGATGTTGGTACAGGAAGTTCATCAAGCACAGCACAATTTACACTTGATTCATTCACTGCATCAGTATTTAGAACTGCTAAGTACAATGTGCAAATTACAAATTCAACAGATAGTGACTATCATGCAATAGAGATATTTTTATTCCATGATGGTACAACAGTATATTTAACACAGTACGCTTCTATATTTGATAATGGTGCTCAAGCATCTTTTGATGCAGATATATCAAGTGGTAGCGTAAGATTACGAGTAACTCCAGCAAGTGGAGATACAATGACTTATAAATTAATAAGAACAACAATAGAGGTATAAAATGGGACAAAAATTAGATTTTAATATCGAAGACTCAGGATTAAAGATTGATGGTACTGATACTATTGATGCAAGTAGAAACTTCGAGGGTGCAGTAGCCACAGGAAAAATTACTAGTGGTACTATGGCTTCGGCAAGATTGCCAAGAACTATAACGACTACCGCCCCTACGGACACTTCTGGTACTGTGGATGGTCATATATGGTTTGTCTATTCGAGTTAAGAAATGGCAATATATGTTAATGATAGTGGAACACTTCGTCAAATTTCCTTTCTGGCAATTAATGATAATGGTACGCTTAGAAGAATCAATGAAGTCTATGTAAACGATGGAGGCTCTCTAGAAGGGCCTTTTACTGTTACGCATGAAACTTCTAGAAATACCGCAACTAGTACTAGTACTATTAGTGGATTACAAGATACTTCTTTTGCCACAACTACTACATTTAACACAACTCAAAGTACTCTTACTACTTTTGACACTAGTAGAACAACCACATTCAATACAGGTAATACTACTGAAACAAGTAGAACAACAGCATTTGATACCACAACAGCTTATTCAACTACAACTGCATTCACTACAACAACAACGTACAATACAACTCAAAGTACAACAACTGCATTTAATACTACTACTGCATTTACAACAACTACAACGTTTA
>Ga0209308_10001748_pt1 | contig 19630 bp, 7 predicted proteins | sample COGITO_mtgs_1204_3_FD_184806 | JGI IMG/M metagenome (GOLD analysis project Ga0209308, IMG submission 184806) | Pelagic marine microbial communities from North Sea - COGITO_mtgs_120405 (SPAdes) (version 2) | ecosystem: Environmental > Aquatic > Marine > Epipelagic ...
AATGGATTAATCTGGATTGCTGTAGTAAACGAATTTTTACAAAATGTGTTTTTCGCCGTAGCTGTTAAGTTGGCCGTTCCGGCGTTAGTCCATTCAATTTTAATTAGTGACGAATCTAGATTTGAAGTATAAATAGTTCCAAGAGCATCTAGCGTCCAACTGTAATTTAAAGTTGAGTCTATTGATCCTATTAAATAACCGTTTTTATTTCCCACTTTAGAGATTGTATCCCCAGTGAAAATAGGCTCTGTAGGAAGGGCAAAAGCCGTTATGTTGATTAAATCACTTTGAGTGAAACAATTGGTCATGGTATCTGTCACAATCACAAAAATCAAAGCCGAACTAGTGATACTAATCTGATTCCCCGACGCCTGGTTTGACCAGTCATAAGTGTAACCCGGTGCAACAGATATAAACGATGTATCGCCAGAACAAATCGTATCTGCTGATACAGTAAGTGTAGCGTCAGGATTAGCATTCGCGACAATATCAATTGTATCTGTGGTAGCTGAACAACCAAGCACAGAAGTCAATATTGCGTGCATAGAACTAGATTGTCCTATAGTAACGGAAGATGTGGATTGCTGATTATTCCAAAGTACCTGATAACTTGAATTTACAGAAAGAGATACGCTGTCACCCGAACAAAACTCTGTACTCCCGGAAATAGTTATCGCAGTATCTATAACAGCATCTTGATTTACCCATATCGTATCTACGAGACGGACTCCATGCGGGTAATATGCGTGAACACCCAAAGACCCAGAATACCCAGCAGGTACGGTGAAATTATATGACGTATCTACCGAGCTAGAGGTGAACCAAAATACTGAGTCTAAAACACTGGACAACGTATACGAAATGGAATCACCAAAACATGCTGTAGCGGTATCTGCTTGTATGAGTTCCATGACGGGCGAATTGGTACAGCTACTCAACATTACTGGACCTATGGTATCTATATTCGATTCCAATACCGCATATCTATTACCCATCGATTGGATAGATAATGTACTACATGAAACACTGTCGTGCGGGTCACTCCAAGAATCGCCATTTATAAATTTATAAGAAATGGTGTCCCCTTTAACCAATGGGATGGTGGCCATATACATTCCATTACCGGCATTGGCTAAGGATTTTGCGGAAGGGTCCCAGCCATTAAAGTTTCCTGCTATGTGCACCTTATTATTAACTATTTGTCCAGCTAGATTTACAACAAACGTTTTTTGCTCTACTTCAACAACAATAGTATCCGTACTAGAACAACCGTATGAATTTATTCCCGATGCTACATAGGCCGTAGTTTGACTAGGGTATACTGAAATATCAGCTGTTGAATCACCGGTACTCCATGTGATTTGTGTTCCAGCAACAGGTACCCCGGTCGAAAGCAGCACCTGCGTTTGGTTGCTGTTAAAGGGCATTGATTGACTAATTGACGCTGTCGGAAGTGGATAAATGCTGATGCCCAAAGTATCATAACAAACCGATGAAATCGAAGTGCTTTTTACCCAAACATTCTGGTTAGAAGGATATACCTTTTCATGCGTCGTCGTTGAATCTCCAGAAGACCACAAATAACTAAAATTTGATGAAAAGCCTATATTCTGTACACTAAGCGCAGTGGTGTCCCCCAAACAATTTCCGCTAAGACCGAAAATCTGAGGATTATTTACAAGAATCACTACCGAATCGGTATGAGATACGCCTTGGTTGTTGATAACGCTAAGCTTCACTAAAGTATCAGAGTAGATGGTAAAAGAACAAACCGAATCCAAGGTCCCTGTCGACCAAGAATAGGTGCTAGTGCTAGTCATATCAAAGGTCTCTGCAGTTCGTAAATAAGATTTTTCAGACGCACTTAAGGTGCGTGACCAAAACCCTATATCGTCAAGTGCCGCGAAAGCACCTGGTATTGGTATTGTATCCGTCAATAAACTCATAGGAGCGCCAACTAAAATACCAAGTGGTTGAGGCGTATTTAACGCACCTAAGACAAGCTCGGAATCGGCTTGGGAGCCATTTATTTCCATGCTTATGGTATTCTGAGCTTTCTGTATTATGACATGATTCCAGTTGGCGCTAAGACTGGCTTCTAACTGTTTAACTGTGATTTGAAAACTTTGATTTACAAACGCGCCAGCGAAAGCAATTGTACATGAATCTGTTAAATAACAAGCAAAAGAGCCAGCGCCGGTACTGTCTAATCGCCCGAACAGAATTCCCGTTGTACACGAATCTCTCTTGACCCAGAAAGACATGGTAAATTCTGAACTGTCGGCCAACCCTTGATAGCTAGACATTAATGCTGCTCTAGAGCTTTGATTATAAATTAAAGCTGAATTGGTAGAGTTGATATAGTAAGAACTATTGTCTAAACCGTCTCTATTTTGCTGCAACGCATAACCCAAGCCAATTTGCTGCGGGTTTTGCAGCGTGTGGTATTCCTGAGTGGAATTTGAAAAAGGCAGCCAAAAAACATTGCCCGAAGGAAAATTAGAAGGCACATCTACCACTGCCGAATCCTTTGGTATACTATCTATTGCTAATTCTACCCTTTGACCATAGCAATAATCTGAAGGTGCAACAATAGACTCTTGAAAAGTAGGAGAAACTAGTGCTGGCCCCAACGTAATATATCCGACGGTGTCAACGATCGCTGGAAAATACGACTGTGCCAATAATATGTAAGACCCAAATGGTGTTGAAGCCGAAGGAACCAAATAATTTGTATAAGTCCCCGCAGATGAGTAGGCCGCAGCTGTAGCCGTAGAACACGGGAGGACTTGAGAGGCGCTCTGAATTCCTAAAGGTGCCAATCCAAATTGAAAGAAGTTACCGGCCGAAAACGCACTAGAAATAGTCAACTCAAATTCCAAAGAATCACCCGGGGCTGCGTAATTATTTGCATTGATTAAGCTTACATTGTAAGACTGACCATAACCTAACACACTTGTAAGCAGCGTAATGAAAAAAGCAGCTAAATGGAGTTTTGGTTTGTTCATGTTGGTTTGATTTTTTGTAAAATAAGAAATTCTATGTTGTTATTCACCATAGTTCGCTCGCCAAGCATCAGGGAAAACTTCTATGGCCTCATAAATCCGGTAACCTGGAAAATCTTTGAGATAAATTCTCACCCAGCCTTTCGCCTTGTAAAAGTCGATTTCTGCCAGATCGTTATAAAAGTTATTCAGCATTGATTCTTCAAAGTAATCCTCTCTAAAACAGGCAATTATAATCAGTCGCATGTCTTTGTCTTGAGCCGTTGTTGCAGGTGTTTGATTGCCGTTTTCAATCGTAACTTCTTGAGCATCCCTATTGGCATTTTTAGACGCAATAAGTAGACTAACGCTCGAAGGAATTTTCAATTCTTCTGGTTTAATTTTTTCCTTGTAGGGGTTAACACTTGAGGTATCGTTTCTTTTGACTAATTCCGGTTCATTTTTATAAATGCCGTAAACAACATATTTTGTGTGCAACCCTTTTCTGAAAACCCCTCCTTCAAAGGCAGCTATTTGAGTTTTTGGGTGCTCAATTGAACTTCTCGATGTCAGTCTGTACTTTAGATCTTCGAAAATTGTGTTGCCAAATCGATCATAGCCATCAAAATTGAAAATATCAAAGTAAAACAGGGTTGACTCTTCTAATGTATCAAGAAATCGCTTATCGTCTAGCTCCATGGGAGTCAGTGGGATTGTGATGAAATTCGAGCTTGACGAACATGACGAGAAAAGAACGCTACATACCACTATTAACGGGAGAAACAATGTATATTGAAACCTCGTATATTTACAACAGGTAATTAGTCCAATAGACCCGGGAATATGTGGTTTCGACATAACTCTATTTTACTCTTATTTCTCGCCATTGTTTTGACACAATGTAGTGGCGGCTTGGTGTCTCCTAATTCGATAAGTCCTAACCGCCATTCAAATATAGTTGTATTTCAAGATACCTTTTACTATCAAAATATCTTAGACTTAAATGCTAGTCCTACGTCATCTAGTTCTGACAGTGTTTATCTTCTGAATCCTATATCTGACACCGTTTTCGCAAGTCGTAAATTAATAAATTTAGTTGATTCGACGTATCAAAACGATTCATTACACCAAATTCAAAAAGACACCCTGTTTCTTGATGTAGAAGGTGTGGCAACTACTAAAACATTAAGTCAACTTAGTTTTATTGCAATTTACAGTACTTCATCAGACTTTGTTAAGTTCTCTAATGCCAACCTTGACTCTATGGAGAGCTATGATGGATTCGCTAACAAAAACCCTAATAACCCTAATATATTTCCATCAATTCCTCTGTATAAGATAGATAGTGCAAGTATCTGTAAATCTTTTCAGCTTAACGCTTCCGTGGTCAATGATATGGATATTGACATTACCGGAACCTTTTCACTCGTCACGAACGGAAAAACAATACTATCTCAGTATACCATTGTTAATTCAGGTGATAGTATTAGCCTCAATACCACGCTTTACGGAGACACTTTAGGTAAAAATGTTAAAATCCGCTTTGAAAATGTAAGTTGTTTAGGGTTCTCCTCTCCTAAGTATATTCAGAATCAAAAAACGCTCAAGTTTTACTTAGATATAGATTCCATTAGTGTTTTTTACGGAAAAGTTAAGCCAATAGATAAACGTTACTTTTTGGGTAACGATTCAATTTCAATGCCATTCAAACATTCTAAAGATTCATTATTGGGCTTTGTTAACTCCGGAGAAATATTGGCGAAATATAAGCTGTTTGGTTATGATGGACCCTTTTACGTCATTCGTGAATTACGAGACTCGTTAGGTTATATATATGCCGATAGTAGCATCATGGTATCTAGTCCATCTGAATTTATAAGTAATGTTCCGCTTCAACAGGATAGTATACTTTTAGGCAGAGAGTTCATTAATGCGACCTATTATTTAAGACCCATTAGCGGCTTTGCAACTAGAGTGCGGCCTCATTACCGATTATTAGGCAGATATGGCATCCAATCTAAATGGGACATTTCTTATGTTCAAGGTAGGGTCAGAAGCTCTACTGTTTTGACTACCTCTGTTTCGCCGGGTTTACTTTCGAATAGAAGTCATTTAATAGACAGCATGTCTTTAAAATCAATACAACTAACAACAACTCTAAACGGACCTGGATATGGCTCTTATTTAGTGAAGGACTCGCTACAGTTCACAACAAGTGGCGGGACTGTTAGTTATAATGATACTTCTACATGGAAATTAGGCAATAACTCCAATGATCTATTCAATTTCGCTCAGCATAGCATAAATAGAGTTGTGCCTCCAGATTCAGGGGAAATTATTGGGGCCGTTCTAAATACGGCAGCCGGTCACGTTACTATTACTATCGACACCATAATAGGACTGCTATTAAAAGAGAATTACTCTGTTGAACAAGGTTTAGCGACCTTAATCGGTTACGCAGAGGGTGTTCTAACGTATACCGCTGCGAGCTCACTTGAAATTAATGCCAGTGGCACACTAGATTCGTTAATTCTTACGGCTGATAGTGTTGGTGTTCGCTTTCAACTGTCTGGATCTAGTCTTGTTGAAAGATCTACGGAAATGGAAATTCGATTAGCGGATAATCAAGGTAACGAACTGTTTAAAGAGAAAACTGCCCTCATGTTAAACACCGATCCTTGGCTTTCTAAGACTTTCATTTTAGCTCCTCAGTATCTTATGGGTGAACCAATTAACTTACTATTAGTTGGAGATATACGTGAATTAGAAGGCTCCTACTTGAGCGTTCAAGACTATTTCCATCTTGCCGTAATCATTGACTTGTACGATTAATGAATAAGAGAGTCTCACATATCGTCCTCGTTTTTCTCATTTGCATGAGTGCTAAGTCACAAAATATTCTTTTGAATAACTGGTCAATACATGAACATGCGGATACTAACTTTTTCTTAAGCATAAGCGCCATCGACCAGTTCCGTCACACAAATATTGGGATTGGCAAATGGGTAGCCGGATCCATAAAAAATACCAATAAGGAGGTTCTTGCATCAGATATCAGAAATCGAGAATTACTTAGATTCAGTTATTCAAAGCCTGATTTTGAAATTGGTTTTTCTACGACTCAACTAAGTCAGCATCATAGAACATTAGGCGGTGAAGAATTTAATGGTATAATGTCTGGGCTATACCCCGCCAACGATACAATGACCGTTCAATCCCTTAGCTCACTTCACCGAAGCACAGTTACACATAGTTTAGAATTTACTAAAAAGGGACCTAAAACTACTTTTCAGTTAGCCATTAATGGCTCCCAAATTAATTCCTTAAGAAACGTTAGTACTCGTGGTGAATTCATAAGAAATGAATTTATCTACTCCGGGGCTTATCAAACTTTGGACGCAACTTATAATGGGCAATTAAACTATTTGGGCTCACCCGAAGAAGCTCTAAGTGCCAATTTAAACTGGGGCGATTCGGTACGAATTACGACTATCCTGCAGCTTCCGCTTTTACCAAGCCTAAACGTTCACATCATACATCGGCCAACTGAATTTACTGAATTCCACTTACGAATGGAAGGATTAAGTTTTCAATCGCAACTGCCTATGAGCTTTGCATCCGATAGCATAAGATATATACTGCGTTCAGGAGAAATCCCCAACTATGAAACCTTTACTGAAGAATTGCCCCTAATTTTAAATAACGATGACAACTACAGAAGGTTTGATTCCAAAGTAGTCAATGACACTGCTCTATTTTATCGGGCAATCCCTCTTCGTGTAATGGGCGCCTACAAAGTGCAGATTGAACCCTTAACAAGTCTCGCTTTTGGTTTCTCTTACACAAAGTATGATCCTTACTCTTTAGTAATGGTTAATACCTTGATCGAAAGGACCTATAACGATGAGTTAAGAGTTCAAGGAGGTTTGAGCGCATCTATCATTGGCGCTAGCATTCAACCGAACCTCAGCCTAGGGATGAAGGCTAAATTAGCCAATAAACTTACATTCTTTGGGCACACTAATAGCTTATTAAGCTTTCCTTACATAAATTCAACATTAGTACCTTCTTGGAGTAATCGAATCCAACTAAACGCTACACTTCAATACCAATTGTTATGAAAAAAATCTTAAGTCTCGCTTTACTCTTCTTAAGTATTAGTGCGATGAGTCAAAACTATAAACTCGAAGAAAAATCAATTTTATCAGGAGAAAATAAGATTGGTACCTTTGAAATGGTCGTTGACACATTGAAAATTGTTCTTTTTGAAAAGGCCAATGTAGAATCAATGATTCCAGACATGGTCATTGAATTAGGTATTGATCCAAAATCTGTCCGTTATATCAGTGAGTCTTCATTTATGGGAAACGGCAGTATTCGTGAATTAGAGGTTTATATTCCTATCCCAAAGAAAACACCTCCTTCTAAAGATCGTTTTCAATTCGGTTATAGTCTAGGGCGACATACAGACATGGTTAGTTTTAGGCTGAAGTATTATCGCTATTATGGTATTGACGCAACGCTAGGAACGTCTATCCATAGAATAGACAATCAAAGAAATTTCGCGTATCTAGGTCTTTCAAACGAATTTAATCAGTTTTATTCGCTCGGTTGGCGAGGCCACATTTCATTAGGACCTATTCTAATGGTCCCAGCCAATACGAATGAAATTACAGTTTCTGGTGCGGCTTGTTTAAGTCTTCAAAAATCATTTGGCGCAAACGCGTATTTTGGTCCCAAATGGATTATTGGTGGTTATAATGAACTCTCACTAGGAGTGGTAATAGGTCTTTAATGATGAAGAATATATTAACTCTAGCAATTGGGTTTGTTTTTTCGACCTTGTCTTTCAGCCAGACCATACTGGTAGAAAAAGCAATTTATAATTCCACCAAACCTATTCATTTACACAGTATAAATGACGATTTGCGGGAAGTGTATTTCAGTACTCCTCAAACTAATTCATTGCTATTCTATAAAATAGCCGAAGACAAAGTTGTTGAAGATAAAACTATCACCGCTGCAAAATTCAAAGGATTCGTTAGATTGAATGAAGTATACAGCTTAATTCAATATCAAGATAAAATTGATGTTATTAGCGCGCTAAGACGATCGGATCGCTATACCCTCATTAATTCGTCAGAGGGGATCAACATCAATAGTATAGCATATGATGTGGAGTCTAAACTCTTCTACACATTATCTGGGGATAATATTTTAGAAATGGAATTGACCCAAGACGAAATCATAAGAGTCGATACTACGTTGAGAAAACTTAAGGTTGATGGTAAAGCACAACGCCTTTCCTCTTTTGGAGGCAAGCCATTTATTAGTGTTGAGCACGGTTTAGACCTCAGCGACATTTATATGGTAGACAGTGCCTCGAATTTGAAGCTGCGGTACCCTATTAACTACAATGCCCAGAACGTAGCTATTGAGTTTCTAAATGATGATACACTTTTCGTTTCTAGAAATCTGCGTCCGGGAGAATCAGAGCTTGTAATGATTTATGCGAGTAATATTTCAAGGCATCCAGATAGTCTTTATCTCGATAAAATTAACGACCGCGCTCAAGAGCAGATTGATTCTGTCAAAGCTGAAGCAATTGTAAATGCCTTGGAGTTCACAGATACTGTAACACGAGATGTTGGACAGGGAAGATTTTCTACTTTAATTAAAAGAACTAACGACGCGATTGTCGCAATGACTACGCTTAATTCAGCCCTTGGCGCTAACTCAAAATCCTTTATATCCTCGAAAGATAGTATCTACTTCGTATTAGGACCAAAACGTACGTCTGAAACCGACGCGAAAAAGGACAGTCTGTATTATGCGAAAATGGGCTTAATGACCTCCATCATCGATTTAGGTAAAGACAGTGTGGCGTTACCTGAAGATGTGGTGATTCGTTTAAAATGTTTGGACAAACAAACCGGTGAAAAACCGCCGTTCAATGTGGACTTCTATGAATATGAAACGAATACCCTTGTTAAAAGCGCGAATTTATATGATGGTGAAATTTGTTATTTCTCTTATATCCCTACCTACAAATTAGGCTTAACTATTACCTCTGATGGATACTTGCCCCACTCTATTCGCTTTGATAACACTAAGAAAGTTATTCAGCAAAAGCAGATTGAAAAACTTGTTCTTCTACAACGATTTGAAGAAGGTGAACAGAGGGCTTTCACACTCAATAATATTCAATTTGATTTTGCAAAATGGGACCTAACGGAAGTTGCAAAGCGTGAATTAGATATAATTATAACATCAATCTCTAATGCAAAATCTGTCACAATTGCGGGGCATACCGACTGGATCGGGAGTGATTCGTTCAATTTAAATCTTAGTAGAAAAAGAGCCAATGAAACTCAAAAATATCTCTTTAGCAAAGGTGTGGACAAAGCTAAATTACAAACCGTTGGTAAAGGTGAGAAAGAACCTGTAGCGTCTAATAAAACTGCAGCTGGCAGAGCTAAAAATAGAAGGGCCGAATTTCTAATTAAATAACCTAAAAAGCGAGAAGTCTATAAAGTATAGTGGCTTGAGCGCCACCTGAGGACCTAGCAACCACTGCATCTTTGTTTGAAATGATAACGAAGTTAAAATCGTCTACTTTGGTATTTATGGGAGATTTTAGGCGTGTAGGAATAGAACGCTTATCGAAATCATACATATACACATCATATCCAGAAGAAGCAGTAAGTGTTGAATAATAGATTCGACCATCATCATGAATAAAGGGGTAAACCTCATTATTGGGCGTGTTAATTTCTGGCACTAGTTCTACCTCCCCCCACTCATTAATGCCGGTTTTTAAAACACGATAAACATCTAGGCCTCCTTCTCCGCCTGGCATATCAGATACAAAATATAAGTAGCCGGATTTGTCATCGTAAAAAGGTTGTGAATAGGAATATCCCAATTTCACAAAAGGGGGAACAGCGCATTGTGAAAATCCGTGCGAAAGATCAACATGCAATAAAGTCATTCTAGTTTCAGCCAAAAAATCATTAAAGGATTCGTCGTTAATTGCGGCAATCATAAACGAGTTACTGTCATCAACCGTGACGCCACTGACGTTGTATTTGAGCACATTTATCTCACAAAGATTTTTTGTACTCACTCTTTTTGACTTCTCGGTTATTAAATCAACACTCCATAAATTAAATTTCTTCCCCAACTTCCCGGGTATACCGGCCTTGTCACTCACGTAAAACAACCTGCCATCACCTACATATGTAGCGCCCAACGAATTATTCAGTGACGAGGTCAACTTAGAAATCTGAAAACTTTGATTAAAAAAAGACGGTACCTCTGCCTCACGCTTATATTGAGCATTTGCGGACAAACTTATTACGCTAATGAATAGAACGCTTGTTAAGAGCTTCATCATAAAAAGAATACTGGCGTTTCGACTATTCTATTAGCAAACACATTTGCCTTTGTTAAGCCATAACGAATAGTTGCCATATGGCTTTGCTGCGAAAATAAACTTAGGTCGGATAATGGATATGAATACTGATATAAAAACGAAAATCCATTGTTACTGTTAATCTTATAAACCAACCCAACATTAGAACTACCAATCAAAATACCCGATGAAAGGTAATCTTGGAATCGTAACATCATATGGACATTCATATCGACTGGTGTATTCTCGACGATATTCAGTAATCCACTGTAGAGAAAATCAAAACCGTAAATCGTTTTATATTCACTACCTCCATACAAGTGAATGACTCTGGCGCCATAATTATCATTAAGGAAAAATGATGTGCGGACAGCGTTTCGCATGGTCGCTCCAAAATAGCTTTGACTACCATAATATGCCCCACTTATATCAACGTTATGGTACCACTTTCTTATTACTCCATTAAGAATTACAAAGTCATTTTGATCAATATATTGCTCAGATGGTAAATCAACATCTAGTCTGTTCAACACATAGCGTACACCGGTAGAAAAATATTCATTTGGACTTATTCGGAGGTGGTATGATGTTACAATACCAACCGCAGTGTTAGAAATTGGGCCGACATCGTTACTCATTACACTAAGGTTATATCCAAACCGTCCCTTAGTCATAACATCATAACTTATATCAGAGGTCACAGGTGCACCGTCGATACCCACCCAACGCTGGTCGTGTCCTGCCGAGATAGTTCCGCTCAATCTTCCTGCATATGAAGGAGAAATAGCCACCGGATTGAATAAATAATTATGTAATGAAGGATGGCTTTGGCCCGTGACATCAAGCGTCAGGACTAAAAAGAGCAAGCTGTAAAAAAGAGTCTTTTTCATCGTTAACGAGCTAAGAAGATGTAACCGGTTTGTGTCCATTTGTTCGGCCTAATTTCTAGTACATAATAATATGTTCCTGAAGGCAGTGATCCGTTAGTAGACCACACCACTGTACCAGAAGTAGATCCATTAAAGTTAATGTTAGAATTCTCTACTTGGTACACTTTGTTCCCCATTGAATTGAATACCGTAAACTTAAAGTTGTTGAAATACTGAAGACCAGGTATAAATAATGCGTCATTATCACCATCAGAGTTAGGCGTGACAACAGACGGTATATAGAATTCACACATGTCTGGATCAAGATAGTTCGGCCATCCATCACCATCACAATCATCTAATGGAATACCATCGCGGTTATAATCGTATTCTAAACTATCCGGCAACCCGTCATTATCACTATCTAAATCGTAGGCATTAGGTAAGCCATCTAAATCATAATCAGCATATGTTTCAATCGAATCCGTGATTAAATCACAATCAGAATCTATTGCAAATACGCTTGTTGAATCCCAAGCATAACATCCATTTGTATCGAGCACTTCAATGTAATAAAGGCCGGCAGATACTGAGCTATCCGCAAGAGTAGTGTCTCCAGATGTCCATAATATATCGTAGGGAGTTGTTCCGCCTGCCACGAAGGCAGAAATGATTCCTGTAGTGTCCTCTGCACAATAAACGTTACTATCAGTGGCTGCAAGAACAACCAGTGGATCCGGTTGCGGCACGAAAAGTTTACGAGTAATTGCGGTATATGCCAGTGTATCTTTTGGCGTACATCCGTTGATGTCAGTAACCGTTATATAGACGCTTTCTGAAGGAACTGAGATAAATCCAATAGTGTCAAAAGTTGTGGATAGCGTATCAAAATTAAATAACGGATTTAGGCCTCCTGACGTTTGAACTAATATAGTACCTGTGGTATCACCAAAACAGAGCACTGGTGTCACGATCGCTGTATCTACGGTAAAAGTGATTAAGCTATCTACATAATAGAACTGAGGTGCTTTATAGTCTACAAAACAGCTTGGATCAATGATATCCTTCACATAGATGCCTGACGTATTACCCTGACTCAATTTGTCGTAAGACGTGATAGGCCCCCAAGTTGCATTCGATGTTGAGTTCGGTATAGAGTCAATGGTGTATTCTAACCCATTACCTCCCGATGCATAGATTTCAAGAATTGCATTTGAACTATCCCAACACGTTACAGGGCTTGTGTAAACACTATCTAGTCGGATAGAGTCTGGTTGATTTAGTGAAACACTACCTTCTACAAAACAGCCTTTATAATCTTCTACATACAAGTCGTAAGTACCTGCCCATAAAGAATCTGCAAAGTTCCAGGACAACGTATCAATGAAGTATCCATATTGACCCTGAACCGCAGAGGTAGAATCGAAGCTCCATTCGTAAACAAATCCTTTAAGTGAATCTCTGTTTGTTGCCGGATTTTGCGGGTCGTAAAAAATATTTGGATCGATATTACCTCCTATGATGTTCACTTTAATAGAGGCAGTGTCAAATACCTCATTACACAGGAGATCTTGAGTTACAAAACTAATGAACATTGGACTAGGCTCTTTAATCTCAATACTATCACGTATATCTAAATACGTTTGCTCAACAACAAGTGTTGTTGTATTTAAATGTGCTTTGTGGTAATAGTACGCTGGGCAATTCTTGTCATCCTCGATCGTCGGGAAATATTCCGCCGGCGCTACATTTTCAAATAGACTTCCCGTTTGGAAATTCAAAGTATCAAGTGAGTAGCTGATATTGTTTCCACCAGAAGCGTAGAATTCTACAAATGCATCAGTGGAATCATAACACTGAACCGGTATGTAATACAAACTATCTAGACGCAGACTATCCGGTTGATCAACATAGTAATATGGGTTGATCATATACTCATTCACACAACCCATAGGATCCTGTAAAGTGTTCTTCAAGTTCGACACTTTTAAGTGATACCAGCCAGTATCAAGGGCCGCAAAAGTATTCTGAGTGCTCCAGCTTCCTAATTGCCCGCCTTGTATGGAATAAACCAATTGCGGGGCTACGTAGTTTATATCATCGTTATCCGGTATAATTCCACCATGCGCAAACATCTGTATAACGGCATCATCATTCTCAATCCCATTAACTTCTGGATCGTAACAAGAATTAGGAGTCACCAAAATACTGTCTAGTACAATGGGCCCTGGTGACCTTAGTTCGTAAGAACGGATTTCATCGTAGTATACGAAACAATTATTTTCGTCTTTCAGAGTGACATAGTACGCGCCACTGTCAAGATTATCGTATTGCAAGTAACCAGCATTTGTAGAGACTGAAGTATAGGTCGCTCCTGAATCTACACTCAAGTAAACATCATTTGTTGAAGACCAAGAGATGTCTATTCGGCCATCTTCAGCCCCCCAACAACTAATATCATTCACCACACCGGATGAAGTGACGGTTGTAGGCATTGTTTCTTCTAATCTGAAGCTTGATTTAGGACCTTCAAACAACTCAACCACCATAGTGCCGTTAAACGTACTTCCTTGGAACGCTTGAACAGAAACTGTATCTCCTGGGGTGTTGGTAGAAATTCTCGCACGGTGATAAGATGCGATATCAATTTTATACAACCCTGGATCTATTCCCTCATCCGTTATGTTGTAATTAATAATGGCCTGGCCGCCATTTACAGCAAAAGGTAGATTACCGGTGAGTCCAGAAGTGGAGTTCACACTTAGAACGTCCTCTTTAGAGATCACCTTAAAGATTGTATCCGAGCCATTAATCTCACTCAGTTGTATAGCAATATATCGTGTAATTAGAACCTCGGAACTACCTGTAGCCAATTTTGCATATTGAACCTGGGTATTCTGTACGTTATTGTATGGAACAGTCAACGTTAACCATGAAGCGTCGTTTGTGATTTTCAAATTACCGTTGGGCCACCAGTTTAATGTATTCGTTCCACTGTAATTTGTAGAAGTCGCAACACCTTCTCCTAGCAACGGATCATAACCGTCTACGTTTTGTGATCCATTAACCGTTGTAATACCAACTACCGCCGATTTGGAATCTGTACTATCTGGTTGAGCAGTTCTTTGATAAACAGGACAGCCAATAGAATCAGTTACTTGAATATTATAAATACGGCGAACTTGATTAGCATATGTGGAGTTCAAAGTATACGGGCTCAACCCTCCAAAGAAGTTTGATGTCTGCCAATTACCCCCGTTGTTAATGGAGTACTTCAACTCATCTCTACCTGTTGCAAATATTTCTATAGTTGCATCATTTGTATCATGACAAGACGGTCTTGATGCGATTATTTCGTTGATTTTAATCGGTGCTGGTTCATCTATAATGAAGAATCTATTTTGCTGATACCTTACTGAGGTACAGCCTTTAACATCCTTTGCTACAATTTCGTAGGATCCTGCTCCCACATTTATGTTCGCTCCTGAAGAATAACTCGGGCTTGTGACTGAATCTCCCAAAATATAAGTCCATTGCACTGGGAATGGACCGCTTCCTTTCACATTGATTTCAGCATCTGTAAAGCTAAAACAGCTCGCATCTTGTTTCGTGATTGAATCAATTTGCACTTGATAAACATTTGCGTTCAAGGCAACTTTAGGGCTGAAACAACCTGTGATTCTATTTTCATGACGCACAAAATAGGTTACCACCCCAGTATCACTCGTCGGTATAGCAGGAGCAGTATCTAATACTATATTATTTGAGGTAAACCATTGAACATCAAGATTGCTTAGATATTGAGCAGAATATGGTCCTTGGTCTACTATCAATGTATCTGGGCTGGTATCCTTACACACCCAATAGGATTTTGCAATCGGTGGTGCAGGTAAAGCACGTATAATGATAACTGCAGTATCCATTTCACTCACACAGCCTGTCAATGGATCATATTGCTGCACGTAACGATAGAATGTTCCTGTAGTATTTGTTAATGGTGCTGGTAAAACAGTTAAAGTATCAATAAGTCCTGTGCTTCTATGCCAGAGTAGTTTGTTACTCACCTCAAGAGATGTTGCAATCATTGCTGAGGCATCCTCATTTTGACAATAATAGGTGGTATCTGGAACACCCGGTTTTTTTGGTAACGCCTGAACACTTACTAATTGCTTCAAAGTGTAATCACAACCATAAGTATTGGTAATTCGCGCGATATATTCGGAAGTCGTATCTGGTCGATGCACAAATGAAGCCCCTGTTCCTTGAGCGAAATAGGTTATAGGATTTCCATTAGGTAAAGTAGTACGAACATCCCAAACGATTGAATTCAAACCTGTATTTGGCGTAATTCCTAAACTAATTTGATCCCCATCACAAATATTAAAATCAACATCAGATGAAGTTATTTGAGCTTCAGGCTTTGATATAAAGTTCACTTGGGCCGAAACAAAACTACTTAAGCAGCCTGTTCTACTATCTTCTTGACGCACTAGATAGTATGTTGTATCAGTGATAGTTGAACCACTCACCAAAGGTGTTTGACTGAATTCCGTAACGCTATCGGTATCATACCAATGCATTATACCATAAGGCTGACCGAAACCATTGAATCCTAATGTATTAACTGCAGACAATGCTACTTGCATTCCGCTTTCTTCACAAAGATTAATAGGTTGAGTAGTAGGTTTAATTGGTAGAGAGAAAACAATTGTTGTATCGATCTCAAAATCACTAACACAGCCTGTAACTGGATTATATTGTTGAACAGAGCGATAAATACTATCAGCGATCAATGTAGACGGAGCCGGTAAATTAATTAGCGTGTCAATAGAACCATTAGACCTGTGCCACAGTAGTTTGTTATTCAACTTTAGATTGCCCGAAACAGTTGCAGCTGCATCTTCAAACTGGCAATACTCATATATAGGAATAGTTGGACGCTCAGGTAAGGGTTGAACAGTGACAAGCTGTTCAAATGAATACGTACATCCATATATAGTGGTAACGTTCGCGATGTACCTCGATGTAGTATCAGGTGTATGTACGAATGTTGCACCCGTTCCTTGAGCAAAATAGGTTATGGGAGTGCCATCTGGTAATATTGATTTCACGTCCCAAACAACGGAAGCAAAATTATTTGTTGGAGTGATAGCCAATGTAATTTGATCATCAATACAAATATTAAAGTCTTCATCGCCGACCGAGACGATTTGCGCAATCGGTTTTTCTATGAAGTTCACTTGCGCCGAAACTAATCCACTCAAACAACCCGTTCTTGCATCCTCTTGGCGAACTAAGAAATAAGTAGAGTCTGAAATAGTAGATCCACTCACCATTGGAACCTGTGCATATTCAGTCACACTATCTGTATCGTACCAATGCATAATACCATAAGGCTGACCAAAGCCATCGTAACCTAAGGTATTTACTGCCGTTACTGCAATCTGAGTTACATTATCCTCGCACACTATAATAGGTTCAGTCGTGGGCTCTATAGGAGCCGCAATAATTTGAACAACAGCCGTGTCCATAACACTTTCACAACCTGTTATAGGGTTGTATTGCTGCGCAAAGAAGTAGAATGTTCCTGCTGCGTTTGAAGAAGGAGCGGGAATTGATAGTACCGTATCAATAACACCATTAGGCTGGTGCCATAATAATACATTTCCACCTGAAAGACTGTCCGCCGTGATTGGGAATGCATCCTCATACTGACAGTATTCATAATCATTCAACGCAGGATTTGCAGGAATTGGTTGCACTGTTACCATTTGACGATAACTGTATCCACAACCCTGATCAGTATACCCCTCTGCCACATAAACTGTAGATGAAATAGGCGTGTGTGTAAAGGTTGCTCCTGTACCTTGACTATATGCTGTTGGATAGCCTTGTCTCTCCACATTCCAACGAATGTAGTCGAACTCATCTGGGAGTGTCAGTCCTAGCGTAATAGACTCACCGTCACAAGTCTTGAATAAACTATCAGTACTGAAGATTTGTGCCGCTGGCTTCGGTATCAAGTCAACTTGAGCTGGAGAGAAATCACTGAAACAGCCTGTGGTTAAATCTTCTTGCTTCACTAGGTAGACAGTTGAAGAGTCAAGTGTTGAACCCGAGAATTGAGGCGTTCTATTGTATTTCGTTACACTATCTGCTTCGAACCAATGCAGCACAAAACTTGGGTCTGTTGTCCAAGCAATTGGACTCGTTTGCCCTGTATTTCCTTCACAGACCTCTCTTGTTTGAGTGAGTGGCGATGACGGTAATGCTCTGACTTCAATAACCGCTGTATCCATCACACTGACGCAACCAGTAACTGGGTTGTACTGCTGTACATAGCGGTAGAATGTGCCTGCTACTGCTGATGATGGTGCAGGCAAGAACGAGACAGTGTCTATTGTTCCGTTGGTTCTATGCCACAATAACGAGTTACCCGCTTGTAACGACAATGGCATAATTGGCGCAGCCGTATCCCCTTGACAATACGCTGTATCTAGCATGTTCGGGTTACCCGGAGGATTTTGAACGGATAGGTATTTCTGGTATGTAGAAGTACAGCCCTCGAAATCCGTTGCCAATACCATTAGCGAAATAGAGTTGATTGGTGCAAGAGATGTGCTCAAGCCTTGGTGAATCAACGTGGTATCTGCCCCGTCAATCTCATACCATTCTATACTTCCAAAGTTGTGCGTTGTTTCAAGTACTACAGTAATGCTATCTCCTTTACAAATCTCAAACATGACTTGTGTTGGATCCACGCTAGTGATGTCTGCGACTGGCTTAGGTAAGTAATCAATACTTACCGTGCGGATAGGGCTGCTACAGCCGTTTGTGTCCCTTTGAAGCACAAAATAATATTCATTACCGGAGAGTTGACTTCCTCTTACCACTGGGGAAGAAATTAATTGAGTTGCGGTATCCTGACTATACCATGTAGCATTATGAAATGGATCTATACTTACAAAATCTGATAAATCTGTCGAAGACGTGTCATTAAAGCAAAGAGCTAAACTATCAACAGCAACTGGCAATGGCGCTGGATGAATATTCACAATTGACGTTCCAAAGACTGTAGGACAACCATATACAGGATCGTGATCGGTGTAATAGTAAGTCAGAGTTTTAACTATATCCGTTGGTGGATGAGGTACACTGTCAATTACACTATTAAAGTTTGGAGCCTCATACCATTGGAAATTACCATAAGATGCCTGATTCTGAGGTATTTGATTTTCAACAGGGTATGATGGTTCGTTAACACAATAATTCGCTGTAATCGTGGCTGGAGTATCAACTGGCTGAATAACTGTTAAGTATAACGACGGAGTAGTTTCTAGAACACAACCGTAACGACCGTTTGCTGTATCCTCTGCAAGGCTAATGGTGTAAAGCGTTGAAGAGTCTGGTGAAAGTGTTATTGAACGTCCTGTTCTGATTGTACCATCTGTTCCATACCACGTTATGGTGTAGCTAGAAGAATCGGCCACTTGGTTGCCCCAATCCAAAGTTGCAACCGTACTCAAGTTCGTATCACCAATAGCACAAAGTACGCGGTCGTGATCAGATGTTAAGATTTCGTAGGTCGGTCTTGGTTTAGAGTAAGTGAACACAGGAACCTTTTCGCTCTCACAACCATAAGTATCATCGACTGTTTGAACGAAAATTACAGAAGTATCCCCATCTACTTTCCAACTCAAACTAGGAGTCTGATTATATGGAGTAAGAGTGTCTGATTTGAACCATGCAAGAGAAGCTCCAATTGCATTATTGTTTACGAACGTCAAAGCACTTCTGCCATTTGTATCTGATGAACATACAGGGATCGGGGTTGTCAAGACGTTTGGTTCTTCGGGCTCGCCGATATACTCAAAGACCACAGAAGTTAAATCTCCTTCACATCCTCTAACATTATCGCGTTGCTTCACCCACCATTTTTGTTCTCCATTAATCATTGCTGGGGTTGGTGCTGAATCTAATCTTGTCTGTCCAGAGTCTGCCATCCAGATTACAGAAAGACCAGTTGCCGTAGATGGAATGTATAATTGTCCAACGGTATCACCGAAACATACATCCGGCATTTGTACCAAACTTGCTGGTATAGCTGGAATCTCAGGAACTACATCAATCTCAATATTATTAGTGTACTTAGTCACACTTAAAGAGGTAACCGCACGTCGAACTACAATTTCATCTTGTAACGCATAGCTTGGATCGAAGAATAAGTTCTTGCCATTAGGTATAGTTGGCGTAGGATTAGAGCCTACGGTCATTTGAATTGGCGTCCAAACTACATTACCTGCGGCATTAACCGATTGAACTTGCCACTCATAGTAGTAATCATCATTACCGCCACTCGCAAT
>Ga0209308_10001759_pt1 | contig 19575 bp, 9 predicted proteins | sample COGITO_mtgs_1204_3_FD_184806 | JGI IMG/M metagenome (GOLD analysis project Ga0209308, IMG submission 184806) | Pelagic marine microbial communities from North Sea - COGITO_mtgs_120405 (SPAdes) (version 2) | ecosystem: Environmental > Aquatic > Marine > Epipelagic ...
CCAGGTCTTCAAAGTATTTAATTAATTCATCAAATACTTCTTCATAATCCTCTATTATTTCTTGAGTAGGATCAAATATTAAAGTTACTTTCATATCCCTATTTAACAACTGTTCATATCCAACCTGATTAGTTATAACATAATAACTTTGTAGCATAAAAGTATGTTCATCAAAATGTTTCATTATCTAGATTGTTTTCTTGTCCTTCTTCCAGATCCTTTACTTTGAGTTCTAGACTTTCTAGATCCTGCTGATGTTTTGGTTTCATTGTCCTGAAAGTATTCAGGATAATTTTTCTTTAATTCTTTTAATTGTGTTTTAGTTAAAGGTTTAGGTTTGTTAAATCTTTTCTTTACAAGCGCCCTTCTTATGTCTTTATAAAAAGGAATTAATCCAGAATTACCTAATGCCTCAAATGACATTCTATTAGTAAGCTCCTCTAAATTTTTATCTCGGGATTCTTGAGTTTTATTTAATTGAGATCTAACAGCTAAAGTACCAGTTCTTAAAGCGGTAGCTAACATAGGGCCATAAGGGCCTGCAAATATTTTCATTCCAATCTCCGCTAAATTTTTCTTTTGTAAATCTTCTTTATTTAATTGACTAAATACTATTGAGTGTTTATACGGATCATACTCTTCGTTGTTTCTTAAATCTCCTAAAAACGGTTCATTGACCATACTCTCCAACATAAAGTTTATAGGAATAGAAGGTATGTTACCTAAATTACCTCTAGTTAATAATGTTAATACAGATCCTACGGTTTGTCTCATTAATATATCTTCAATATCTTCTTCTTTGTCATCTTTTGCATCAAACAATTCTTCATCCATTATAGATGATAGAACACTATATACTGCAACATAAGAAGACATTCTAAATATAACACCTGAAAGTAATCCAACAGCTTGAGTTCTACTTATGTCTCCTGATTTATACAAAGCACCTATTGCATTTCTAGCAGTTCCATATTCAAATAAACTAAATCTTGCCATATAGGAGTTAGCTTGACGATACAATGGAAGAAAACCTTTATCTGTAGTTCGAGGCATGTTTTTAAGTATTGTATTGTAAGGATTAGTAGAGGTGGCGACTGTTATAGCATTTGCATCCGCTGTATTTTTTGCACTTTCTCTTGCTTCTTTAAATTCTGGAGTTAAATACTGAGACGTTCCATCCCCTATTTTTTTATAATCCTCGACCGTAAGTTTAATCTCTTTACCATTCAATTCTTTTGTAGCCTTCGCAAAAGAGTCAGCAAAACTTCCGAACCACAAAGGTCGGGATATAGCTTGGTCTGGATAAGACATTAGTTTATTTGCCATTGTATTAATTCCGGCCGCAGTTTGATTTAAACCTAAATTCATTATTATACCCATAGCATTTTGAACAGAACCAACTGCACTACCAGAGGCTTGAGATGTTTGCATAAAGTCTGTCATGTTGGAATATTTAGACTGCATATTCTCAGTATCAAAAAGCTTAGATGTTTCAGATGAATTTAAATTATCCATTATATCCATTCCTAATGTAGTGTTTTTAGGATTCAACACAAGCCCTCCAAAATTTTTAAAAGCTCTAGCTGATGCTACAGGGTTCATTAACATCAAGCCCATATTCCCAACTAATTCCCCTACTGCTCTAGGAACTGAAGATAACGCAGCTTGATACCCTAAGGTTTTTATTCTGTTTAATAAAACACCTCCAGCGCCTACATCTGCAAATGTATTGCCAAACAACACTTTATTTACTTCATTTAAAGATTTTACTAAAGCATTAGCCGCATCATTCTGTGCCATCGTACTGTTTGGATCAGATTTAATTTTTGACTTCATTTTATTTACAGTTTTAGCAACTTCTCGATTTACTTGAGTCATTTCATAATCTAACAAAGTCTCTTGTACACCTCTAAGCGCAGAATACGAAGGATCAAAACTAATAGGTTTTGCTCCAGGAGTTCTCTCAACTATAGTACCTGCTTTTGTGTTTGTGCTTGAGTTAACAAATCTTTTAGTTTTTCTATCAAAATCAGCTTCAATATCTGATTTAGTAATAACAGAGTGATGTGTATAATCATTTAATAAATTAACTCTATTCCCATATAATGTAGATGAAATAAATACAGCTTTTTCAGCAGTAGAACCACTTACTTCATCATACAAAGCTAAAGCTTGTTTTTCTTTTGTGGTTAAGGATTTATTTAGTTTATCTAAACTAATTTCATTATCAACTAAAAACTCAGCTCTTAATTCTTGTAAAATTTTTAAATCACTAGGACTTAGAGCCTCTCCATCTTTTATAGCTTCCATAGTAGCGTCTATAAAATCAAGTGCTGGGGGCGCTTTAGGGTTAGCCTTGCCATCAATTATATTAGACAAATATTCTCTTTGTAATTGCAGTATTCTTAACTTATATTTTGCTTTTACAGTTTTATTTCTGCTTTTTGACCTTAAAAGCTTATCAGCATCTTTAATTTTATTTTCAGCTCTCGACACTTCTGTTTTAAAACTTTCGTAAGCTACAGCTAGTTTTTTAAATGTATTATTGTAAATAGTTTTACTATTAAAGTTTCCAAATATATCGTCTATAAAAAACGTAGGAGACGATCTTAATCTGTCTAACAATAAGTTTTTACCTGACGGTGAATTACTGGTAATAGCTACTTTAGCTGAATTATAAAAACTTCTTAAATGTCTGTATATCCCAGGTTTAGTTACTTTCTCAACAACGGGAGTAACTTTATTATCAGCTTTATTAGAATTTACTTCTGTTAACACCTCTAATGCAGCTCTAGGAACAAACCCGTTTTTTATATTGTTTTTAACTGCTTTCAAAGTGTTTACTAAACCATAATTTTTTTCTCCTTTTTTGTTTTCTTTTACTAAACCATCTATATCTTGTTTGCTAAACTTATTTATTTCTCTTGCTATCTCTCTAGATCTTGAATCAGAAATATTGTTTAGCTCTTCGTTAGTAATTTTATTCGCTCGTATCTCTTTAACTTCCTGATTTAAATCATAATTATCTACTTTTTCTTCTTTAACCAAAACCCCTTCTTCGTCCACTTCGACTTCCATTTCTACTGCATCAATAATGTCAAGAGCTTTTTCTAAAGTAACAGCTTTATCATTAAGGTTTAAAACCCTTTTGTTATCCCCAAATTCCTTTACTAAATCAGCATAAGAATCAAGTTGTTTATCAGGAATTAAATCTGGATCAATACTAAACAATGTTTGTAAAGCAGTATCTAAATCAACACTAATAACCCCGAGCTTTGCTCCAATATTTTTCTTGGCTATTTTACGTTTTCTTTTTAATTTTTGTTCTGTTATTACAGATCTTTTAGCTTCTCTAGCGGCTTTAGCTTCTAATTTTATTTGATCTTTAAGCGCAACTTTTTCATTTACTGTAACTTTTTTAGGCTTGTCTCCTAATATTTTTTTAGGGTTTTTAACTCCTTTTTTATTTTTTGTAGGCTCTTCAGCTATCTCCAAACTAGCCTTGTCTTTTTCTTTTATCACAGCTAATGGTTGTGCATCGGGACTTATGTTAACAACAGTATCTATATTAGTAGGTGTAGGGTTTATACCTGTAAGCTCTTTAAATTTAGTCTCTAGTTCCCTAACCACAGAAGGTTTACCTTGTTTTACATTAATTTTACGTTTTGGATTATTTACTATAAAATCAATTACATTTTCTACCTCTAACCCAGGTGTCTCCATCACAACCGTGTCTAAATCATTTATTATATTACCATTTTTATCTGGTTTTTTAAACCAGTTTTTTCTTATCTCAGGAGTTATTAAATTAGAATCTCCATACCTGTTAAAATCTTGTTCGCTTATCTTAATGCTTAAAATGTCAGAAGGATCCAACATTTGTAATTGTTCTTTTTTATCTAAACTTCTATATTTTTTTGTGTCATTTTTTATTGTTTCCGCTATCTGCCTAATGTTAGTAGAATTGTCAGCTACCTCTTGTGAATATTGTTCTGGTGTGATTTTAGAATCATTGCTGGGTGTAAATATTTTACCAGCATTTACATCTATTTTATTTTTTAATACATTTTTTTCAGCTTTTGATTTAGCAACTTTACTGGCTGGAGTCTTAGTTCCTTTCTTTAAAATCTCTTTTACAGTCCCATCAGGATTAAACTTCACTTCCGTGTTTCCAGCAATGTATGGTTTAGAAATATCTTCCCTTATTTGTTCTTGACCCGCTACTAAAGTGCTTTGTTTATTTTGTTCTGCTATTAGTTTTTTTCTTCTGGCTACAGCGCTTTTATTAGCAATATTTTCAAATCCTTCTACAGTCTCTGTAAGCTTTAAAGTTCCAGGCTCAACTGTTTCACTTACTTCAATATACTGTTCATTAGTAAGTGTATTATTTTTAGACACTTTCTCTGTAGTATAAATACTTCCATCTTCTAGTTTATATCTAAAAGTTCTACTCCCATCTTTATTTGTAACTACTTCAATTGTAAAGTTTTCATCTGGCTGACCTTCTATACGTTCTCTTGTAAACCCGTATGATTCTTTTTTAACAGAGTCACTGTCGTTTATAGCAAGAGAGTCTACTTCCGTCTCTTTGTTTTGCGTTTGACCTTCTGTTTCTTTTTGGCTCTGGTTGGTAACGGCCCCGGTGGTGTCTCCTTTGACCACCGTTTGGCCATCTCCGGTTTGTTGGCGTACATCCACGCCTTTTGCGCTTGACTCTTGAATGGCATCTTGTTTATATTTTTTAATTAATTTATTTCCTGATGATTGAGTGTCTTTAAATCCATCAATAACACTCATATCTTTAACGACAGTAACGTCTTGAACTTTATTGTTACCATCTACTATATTTTTTAAAATTACCGCTTCAAATCCTTGATTAAAAGCTTCTTGAATAGTTTTGTTTTTATCAAACCCAGGGCTAGTTCGCTGACCATTAAAATCTACAGTCTTTATGTTATCAGTGTTTAACGCACCTGAATATATAGTAGATTGTGATTTTCCTGTTAACGATTTAATGCTTTGTATTACATTACCTTTAAAGCTACCTGTTTCTTTAGAAAAAAATGAAGCTACTTCAGGATCGCTAGTAAAAAATATACCTCTGGCTGTCCCTGCATCAGCACCAGATCCAATTTTTTCTATATCAAACTCAGTAAACTTCTTGGTTGAGCCATGAAATAACACAGGTTTACCTCCTGTTTTATAAACGGGAGCTTTATTAAACCCATCTGCCTTTTCATTCTTACCTGTTTCCGCCACACTAATTTTTTCATTTATAGCAGAATCTTGAATGGCATTGGCTTTTGCTTTTATTTGCTCAGGTGAAGGCTCAACTATACCTTCTGATATTAATTCTTCTTTTGCTAACTCTAAATCTTTCTTGGTAGGCTCAACTTTTGTATCGCTTGATAAAGCTTTTTCAGTAATTTCTTTTATTTCAGATTTTATTTTTTGAGCCTCTATTTTAGTAGACTCCATTTCAAGATTACCTAGATTAGCTAATTGTACTTCTAAATCTAAAATTCTAGATCTATCCTGACCTTGTATTTTAGGATTTAAAATTTTATTGTTTTCTGCTTTTACCTTTAAGTCTTTAATTTTTTGTTCTAATACAGGATCATTCTTTACATCAAACTGAATAGCTTCAACTTCTTCTAACGTAGCTGTATCTACAAACTTTTCAATCTCAGCCTTAGTCATTTTATCATTACCTATTTTATAAGCAGGAGGTTTAAAGATGTTCATACCCTCATTATACCCTTTTTTCACTATATCTGTACTAGACATACCAAACGCCGCTTGAGGTATTGTTAACACTCCCGAAGCTTGTCCAGTTATACCTTCAAAACCTATTTCAGCTACATCCATTTCTTGGCCAGTGACTGCTCTTGCGGCCGCTTCTCCTCCTGCGCCTCCTGCGCCTTCAATAACTGTTGTTGCTAACGCTCCTTTACCTCCAGCCTTTATTGCAGATTTTCCTGCGGCAATACCTGCTTTTGTTAAAGATGCCCCAACTTTCCCAGCTACTCCTGCTGTTAATCCATCAATAGCTCCAATTACTAAACCTCGTGCAGCTGCTTTATTTCTTATGCTTTGCACTGCTTCTGGATCACTTAATATTTTTCTTATACCTGCTTCGTCAAATTTCAATCCTTTCTTAGTTATCTCTTCTCTTAAAAACTCTGTGTAAGATAATCCAAATTCCAAGGTTGCTCCCATACCCATCAATCCACCTGCTATACCTCCTCCTGCTGCTGTAAAAGCCGCTAAAGGCCCTCCTACAGATCCCGCAGCTGCACCCACACCTGCACCTGTTGCTGCGCCAGCGGCACCTCCGCCTAAAACAGTAGGGTTTACCATAGATGCAATAGAAGAAACTAGCAATTGTCCAGTAACAGTAGGATTCGATCCGACTCCTAATATAAATCCTAGTATACCTCCTCCGTTTTTCTTGTAAATTTTATTGAATGACTTCATTTCATCACTCATCGGCATGCTGTCCATTTTCTTTACAGCTGCTATATATTGCGCCATGTCTTCACTAGACATGCTTGAGCCTTGAGAGTATAAAGAAACAGCGTCATCAATAGTGGCCCCTTGCGAAAAACCTTGTTCTCCCGCTCTTATCATGTCTCCAAAAAAATCAGTGACTCCACTAACAACAGGAACGTTGCCTAGCATTTCTTCAAACCAAAACTTATCTTCTCCTGATTCTATGTTCCTACCATATCTTTCTCCTGACAAATCTATTTCAGTTATATCTTCATCAGATGTTTGAGTGTCAAGTATTATTTCGTCTATTTCTTCTTGCCCTTCTGGTTCTGCACCAGGAGCGTTAATACCTGATATATTTATCTCTTCAGCTTGTACAGGTAATTCCGATGAAACAGGAGTTGTTTCGGTAGGTGAAGGCAATTCCGTATTTTCCTGAGGAGAAATGACAGTTGATTGAGAAGAGTCTTTTTTTTTTAAAGGACTTATAAATGTATTGTATTCATCTTGACTTCCAAAAGCTCCATCTATCGTGAGCTCATAAATATCATTGAAGGCATTTTCTCCATCAGTTTCAATAAAACTTTTAAATTCTTCAAAACTAGAAAAAGCTCCTTCTGTAGTTAGATCAAATAAATCTTGTAATAATTGTTCGTCCATTTGTATAAGTTATTATCTACCAGTAGCTTTTTTCCAATCTTCGACTTTACCGTTAGGGTTAGTTTCTCTCCACTTTATAAAAGAAGGTTTGTCTTCATTATTTTTATTATTCATTTTTGAGCTAGTTCTATTTTTATTAACCTTTTTCCTAGCTTTATTCATTGCTTCATTTATTTTTTCTACTATTGTAGCAGTAGAGGCTCCTGTGTTAGTGTTTATTATTACAGATTCCCCACCTATAGTAAGCTCCATTTGTTCCATGTTAGGAACTTCTTTGATGGTTGTTGGCCCATATAAAGAAGGATTATCACTCAGCTCTTTAGATAATTCTGCCGGCATAAATTTTTGAACAGCTGCTGTTATTTCGGATTTAATAAAATTATCACTGTCCGTCATCCCTAGCTTTTCATCGAATTTATCAATCAGCTGACTTGATAAAGAAGTGCCGTCTGGCGCTAAAGCTGTAGGTGTTGTAGCAGGAATTTCAGATTTTCCTACCTTAGAACCAACGCCTCCTTTTCTTCTTTTACCTAAAGTCATTTTTTCTTTTTCTATCAGTTTTTCTATTCTACCTCTGCTTAATTTTTTAGGACTAATTAAATCATTAATAGCTACAATATCATCTAAGCTAGATAAAGTTTTAACTGATTCATCTTCAGCAGTTTTAGGATCATCCGCCACACCAGTGTCCGCCACCCTATCTATTGTTAACGGATCTCCTTTAGCTCTTCTTAATATAATTTGATCGTCTGTAATTTCAAAACTAACAATCTTTTCATCTAACGGAGTGTTAGGATCTTGATTTTTTGTGTCAATTCTTCTCTTTAATGCCGCTTCAGCCTCTAAAGGATCACCATGCATTATTATATCTAGTTCCTTTATGTATCCAACATCATCCGTATCTTCATCTTTTCTTTTGTTATCATCAGCAGAATCTTTGAAACCAGGTGTTTTCTTTTGTTCTTTATTTATTTGACTCTCTATTAAATCACCTACTATTTTTTTAGCTTCTTTCTGTTGATCATCAGTAAGTTTTGGTACTGGCTTATCTCCCGACATGTCTACTTTTATAAAGTTTTCTTTAGTTACAGTAGGATCTTTTTTTTGCGCTTCTTCAAGAGTTCTTCCTAAAACATAACCTTGATCAGTCAATATTTGAGTCATGTGATATTCATTACTTGTCAGCTTGTCAATACTTGCTTGTTTCCATTTAGGATAACTAGCAGCAGTAGTAAAATCTTCAATAGTTTCAACAACACCATTTTTATATCTAGTAGCTGTAATGTGTTTACCTATAAAATCTACCTCTTTATTAATTAACGCTGAGGTGTCTCTTTTCTTTTCATCAAAATTCATTCTAGAGTTTATACTTGCAGGATTACCAAAAGCTCCAGGGTTTTTCAAAGCATTTGGCATTACTGTATAATTACCATTTTTATCTTTCCCCATACTAACAACTTGTATTTGACCGTTAGCTGGGTTAGTCATTATAGTTTTATCTTTTAAGTTTCCAAACGAAGCTATGTCTTCAGCTGTGAAAGCATCTAATGCGGACTGAGTACCGGCTTCTAATGCCTCCATTTTTGCTTGATTCCATTTGTCCCAGTTTTTAACTACGTTACCAAACTCTGAGTAACCATTTTTTTGTGACTGTAAAAACAACGAATAATCTTTTGGTTTTCTTAAACCTCTTTTTACTAAAGCAGCTTCTCTAAATAAATATTGTTTTGAATTATCACTAGCCTCCATAATAATTTTATTTAAAGACCTGTCATTTACATCAGGTAGTTTGTTTAATTGATCCATCTGATCTTGAGTCGCTTTATCAATAGCGTCCCTTTCAGCCACTTTTAAATCTCTTAAACCTTTTAATTGTTTACTGATAGTAGTCGCTACTGTTCCCCAATTGATTTGTGGATCACTATCTAGACCTTGGTATATTGAATATTTATTTCCTTTTTCTGCCATAACGTTTTTTTACTATCCTAAATATACTGGTGCTGATATTCCAGTACCTGTAGACGCAGGAACTACCCCTGAAGATGTTACAGGTGATACTGATGAAACAGGTTGAACTATCTTGTTTATAAAATCAAAATCAAATTGTTCGGTTTTTATTTGTTCCATTATAACATTTAAATCCGCACGACTCATGTTTTCTATATTAGGGATTTGTGATAATCTGTCGAGAATAGCTGTATCGTCTAAACCTTGTAAGTTTAATTTTGATTTGTCCGCTGCGCTAATTGAACCTAATAATTTACCAGCTCTTCTATCTGCTTTGCTTTTTCCAAATGCTGGAACCAAATCAGATGCCGCTCCTGCTACCGCACCAAACCCTTCTACAGCTTGTTGCATTCCTTGACTTTCAGCTCGCCTTGCGTCTCTTGCCATCATAGATTGATCAGCAGCTGCTCCTACGTTAATATCTATTAATTGTTGGTTAACATTTTGTTTTGCATCAGCTTTCATTTTATTGTTTTGATATAAAGCTTCACCCATTGCAATACGAGTTTTTTCTCCCTGGTTTGCAGCCAAAGCGCCTACTCTACCTACACCAGATGCAACTGATCTTGCATCTCCTTCTTGTAAAGCTTGAAGTCCTTGTTTTTGTTGTTGTAATTGTTCTTCAAATTGTTTGTTAAAAGCGTCTAATGGAACGTTAACTCCTTCATAATAGTTTGCTTCAGCTTTTCTTTCAGCTTCTTTCATTAACTGTTTTGATTCTCTTTCAGCTTTTACAGCCGCTCTTCTCGCTCTCCCTGCGTTACCTATACCGATACCTAAAGATGCTAAACCTGTTGCGGCCGCTATACCTCCTAATATTACTCCTGCCATAATTGTTTTGCTTTATTAATTATTTTTTTTGGTAGCTGCTTATAGCTACTTGCATATATTTCTTTTTCTGCCTCTTCAACTGTTTTTGCATTGGTTTTATAAACACATACCCAAACAGTATCTTCATGTATGTAAAAAACTCTTTGTGTACCCACTTGAGTAAACTGAGTATGAGGAGCTTCTACAGTTGTTATCATTCCTTCATCATTAACAAAAGAAACTTTCCCTTTCATTAAAAAAGAAGGGTGTTGTTGTTTATGTATAAAAGATATAATAATATGTCCTTTTGGCATAAATATTTCTCTAGTATATAAACCCCCTTCAATATGATGTTTTAAAGGATAATACTCCTTCATTAAATCTTCCTGTGGTTTACCAAGCTCATGAGTTGCCACACTGTTCAGTTTTGACATCTGCTGTTTTAACTCCTTTATTTTTTCCCACATCATTCCTCTTTTGGAAATAACGGAGTTCAATACATCATGAGCAACTTGTAATTCCATTTTCACAAAGATACTAAATTCTAAGGATAACTTTTCATGATGTCACTACCCACAGAGAAGAGTTCAACTGGGCTGGTGTTGCTGTTTGTTAAAGTAAATTCCATGTAATAACCTAGAACACCATGCGATTCTGCAACGCTATTTTTATAAGACATTATAAAATTTCCTTGTACAGGGATATATGCACCTTGTGCCGAGGCATCTACAGTTATTGTAGTGGCCGTCATTGATGTAATATACCCCACTAACTCAGGATTTGTCTTAGCATAGATAGCGTCACCTATACTTAGAATACTTCCTAAAGGTTCTGTGAATGTTATAACTGTAGCGTTTGCAGGGCCAGCAACTGCTGTTGCAGAACCTAATCCATTTGCAGATCTGAAGTTCCAGTTTACAGTGTCAGCCTTGCTTCTAATATATGTAAACCATTCTCCCTCTTTCTTTTCAAAGTATGCGCTTGCCATAGATCCGCTGTTTAAATCTGTGTTTAAATCAGTGACAGTCCAGCTGTCATCACTTTCTAGAGATAATGTTTTAAATAATTTTATATCTAATGTTGGCTTAGGATTAAACACACTAGTAATAGATGATGTTCCTTGAATGCCATAATAGTTATTACGCAAAGAGTTAGTATTGTGTTGATATAAATTACCTCCTTTAAAAGAATAGAAGTAACTATTCATGCCAATCATAAAATCTGGATAGAAAGTATAGAACGATGGCCAGCCTTTGCTGCCGTCACTATATGATAATGTTTGTAATGTTTCTATCGCCATATCTTTTTATTTAACATAGTTGAGGATAACCAAAATTCACAACACCACTGCTGTTTACTTCAATATATTCTCTGTTATTACTTCCAGTTCCAGTTAAATAATAATAACCACCAACTAGAGTGGTTGTTCCACCAGAATTACTGTAACAAGTATCACCTGTTGCAGGTAATGTACCGCTTCCATCATGGTAGTAAGTTTGATTTGCAGGAGGATTAGATCCGTCGAACGGACATACTCCGTTAAAGTTACTCATAGTCGACGAGCTATATGATGTTAATGATGCTGGGCAATTAGTTACTGACGCAACTACACCTGAACCGCCTGTTATTTGCATATAAATCCCACTTCCAGTTGTAGCAATTTTATAAAAACCATTACCTAAAACTGTTGTTTTACATAAATCACTATAACATACATCTGTTGCAACCGGGGGTTGACCGGAAGATCCGTTATGGTAATAAGTTTGATTTATAGTTGCAGAACACGCATTAGTAGAAGTGGCTTGAACTGAACTAGATGTAAACGCTATTCCTACTGAAATTGTACCAACACTAGCAACAACACCTGAACCACCTGTTATTTGCATAAACGTAGTTGAAGTTAGCTTATAATATCCATTCCCTAAAACATTTTGTCCAGGATCTGAATAACATACGTTAGTTGCAACAGGCGTACTTCCTGAGCCTGTATGGTAATATGTTTGATTTATTGTTGCTCCACATGCAGCTGACTCGCTTGTTTCTACCGTAGAAGAACTGAATGTTGTACACTCACAAGTATATGTTGTACTTAAAACAGGTGTGCTAGGCGCACCCGTTTGTTGTCTAAATGTATTGCTAGACGTTTTGTACCAACCGTTTGGAGCCGCTGTTGTCAATGCCGCATTTGTATATATGGCTGTAGCGGTTGCAAAGGAAGTTGTATTTAAAAAGTAGGTTCCTTGCGTGGGCATTTATTTTATTTTATTTATGGGGCACAATTGCTTATTCCCGCTACATACCCGTCTGTTCCAGTAATATGAATCTTTTTATCAGTTCCACCATCTTCGTAGTGATAATGTTTTGGATCAGCTACCGCTGTACCTGCTGAGTTTGTAAACATTGTGTCACCTGCTGCTGGATAAGTTCCGCTTCCATTATGATAGTAAGTTGTTCCTGGCGTTAATGCACATACTCCAAGGAAGTTACCACCTATTGTAGCTGTAAACGATGTTAAACTTGAACATCCAGTACAACATACATCATCTGCACTTGTTCCTACACATAAGCTAATTGAAGTTGCACAATCTGAACATGTAGTTTGTGTTCCTAAAGTTCCTGTTCCTCCTGTTACTTCTCTATAAACAATAGCTCCTCCGTTACCAGGGTTAAATGAATAGAATCCATTACTTGCTACTGTAGTTCCGTCAGCAGTGCTATATAATATTGTTGAAGCTGCAAAAGTTGTTTGGTTCATGTAATATGTACCTGACACACCTGTACAACATCCTATTGCTGCTGTACTACCAAATGTTAACCCTACTGCTGGGAAACATGTAGCACATGATACTGCTGTGCTTAATCCTGAACCATCGGTTGCGTTACTTGTTTTCTCTCTGCTTTGAGAAGAATATGAATAAAATTGATTAGCTGCAAAACTACTCAATAATGGGTTTGTATAAATACTTGTTGTTGCTGTAAAAGAAGTTTCTACATAAAATGATGAAGTAGTTCCAGAACAACATGCTGCGAATGCTGAAGCTCCGTAACCTAAAGTCAAGACAACTCCACATGTAGTACATGCAGCTGAAGTTCCTAGCGTACCATTACCTCCAGTCACTTCTCTATAAACATTGTTATTATCCTTATACCATCCGTTAGGAGCAGCTGTTGTTAATGTTGCTTCTGTATATATATTTGTAGCAGTATTGGCATTTCCTGAAGCCCAAACTGTATCGTTTAAAAAATAGGTTCCTTGCGTTGGCATAAAGTAATAATTTTATTCTTGTAAATTTACAAAAAAAAAATATAATATCCTTAAGGTGGATTAAGGAGTTACGCAAGGTTCAAGTAACGCTACAAACCCTGTATTGTTTGTAATTCTAAAAAATGTACTTGTTCCAGACGCATTAGTATGATAATAATCATTAGCTAAAGGGTTTACACCATTAGCATCAGAGTAGACTAGTTCGCCAGCGGCTGGTATAGTTCCAGATCCGTTATGATAATATGTTTCTGTATAATTAGTGTCTCCACATATTCCGTTAAAAGTTCCTCCTATTGTTGCAGTAAAAGCAGTGAGTGTTGTGCCGCAACCAACACAGCATACTTCAGATGCTGAAGTAGAGTCGTAACATAACGACAATGCGTCTCCACAGGTTGGACAATTTGCAGCTGCTTGAAGAATACCATTTACTTGTCTACGAGCAATAGTACCTAAAGAATAATAACCGTCAGCAGCTAAAGTGTTTAGCGCTTGATCAGTGTATAAAGAAATTGCATTTGCAAAACTTAATCCATCAAAGTAATATGTTGCTCTTGTTGCCATAATCTATTTAACAATTTTGTAATCCATTTCCGTCTATATCTCCTGAGCCGTCAGTTCCAAACCATACGTTAGCAGCTCCATTAGTTCCTACGCTATATAATAACACTATACCTGTAGCAACAGTTCCTGTGTTATCACTATATATAGTAGTTCCAGCACCGTCACTTGGCCCTGTTCCTGATGTAGTATAATATACTTCGTCTAAAACTCCAGAATACATACACGCTGTTTGAGGGTTTGCTTGTTGCTTAGTGTTGAACGGATAGTAAGTTACCGTAGGGCATGTTACTACCGCATATACTTGTCCAGTACCTAAGTTTAAGTTAATAAATTCTGTTGAAGATATTCTGTAGTATCCGTTAGTCAACTTAGTTTGTCCTTGATCTGAATAACAAAAGTCTCCAGCTTGAGGCGCTGCATTTGCCCCAGTATGATAGTATGTCTGATCTATTGATTGTGTACAGATAGTTGATATTTGCGGATCATTTACACTAGAATTAAATGCCTTGATCGCACAACTTCCATTACTCACAACCACTCCGCTACTACTAACTTGTATCCACTCATTATTACTTCCCACTTCATAGTATCCAGATTGTAATCTTGTGCTTGATGCACTGTCATCGCATGTTGAAGAAGAATAAACAGTATCTCCAATTGAAGGTAATACATTCACACCATCATGATAATATGTTTGACTTGCAGGCTGTACACACGCTATAGCTATAGAAGCTTGTACTGTGCTTGATAAATATGGTGTACAGAAATCTCCACAACCACAACACGCATCACCAACTACACTAGCATCATAACAGAACGAAGCAGAGTTTGTTGTTCTGTAATCGTATATTAAATATAAGTATTGGTTTCCAACAGGTAAATTGATTGAAGATATTGTTGCTTGATACAATCCACTTGAAGGACTGTTTACAGCTGAGTTTGGCACTGTAGTTGCAGCCGCCAATAACGCATTTATATCGGTACTGTTATTATCGTATAAAGTGTTTGACGACAGCCATGCGAAATTATCATTATTTACAACCCATGTATAGTCATCAAAATTAATTTTATTTGACCTTACCGTTACGTTAGATCCTGAGTATGGGTATACACCTATTGATCTTGTTCCTGATTGTATAAAATATTGTGAAGCTATTTGAACGTCTGATCCAAAAGTCATCATGTTTGATGCTACTGGACTTGAAATGTTTGCGTCGTCCCATTTAAATTCGTTATGAATAAACTTACCAACATCTTCGCTTGAACTTATACCTACCTGAACCACTACTAAAGAAGTTTCTGTAGGACAGTTACATGTTATATCATAGTCGGCTGATGGATTTGGTGTAACTGTAACTAAAACAGTTGTTGGATTATTTTTAGTTTTATTAAAATTTAAACTTCCACTAGTTGTAGCATCAGTTACTGAAGCTACTTGAGTGCCATCCCAAACCATACTTACACTCATAGTTCCTGACGCAATAGTATAATCAAACACTACGTTACCAATTACATTCCCTATTTCTACTGTATATTCTTGAGCGCTTGTAGAGTTTACTAATGATTTTTGTGTTCCACAAGGCAATATTACCGGAGGTAATGGTACCGTGTCTCCGTTTGTGCTTAATACATATTCGTCCATGTAAGGATCATAAGCTCCTAGTTTTTGAGTATTTAACTGAACATTAAATTGATCTCTAAACCATGATCTCATTCCAGTGTCAGATATAACTTCTAACGCATCATTATTAGCTGATGTACCTTTTAATTTTATTACAGCAGTTCTTTTAGTGTCGGTAAAATACATGTCATAACCCCAAGAACTAAAACTTTCTGGATTATAACTAATACCGTACTCTTCTATTCTAGCTATTTGTGTTCCTAAAACTTGAGGTACTGAAGCAATTACACCACCACCTGTTGAATCACTAATAAGATTTTTTCCAGTTAACACATAACTAATCTTATCTTCTTGCAATACAAGAATATCTGTTTCTCTTGAATGCAGTTTCATTATAGGGCCAAAGCTAGTTTCTAAATCTTTATAATTAACCAACCCTAAATTAAACTCATTTAAGTTATTTAAATTAGAATTACTACTATAAATACCACTGTATGTTAATTCAGCAAATCTATCTGCTTCTTTAAAATCTTCTTTTGACACCGCTAAAACTCTTTCTCCTAAGTTTACAGCTTGACCATCTAATGCATCTAATATTTTATAACTTTCTACTCCGTTTCCAAAAGTGTAACAATTAAAAAACGGTAGCGTTACAATAGCGTCTTGCGTTGCAGTTTGAGCTTGGTCTCCATCACCATTACCACCCATGTGATAACCACCTATAACGTCATAAGATTCAGATGAATCATAAAATAAATTAGGATCAGCATCAGCAGGTTTTGTTTCCCAAACAATTAAATTATTAGCTCTAGTAACTACTATCTCAGCTTCCATAAACCAAGTTTTACTTCCGTTAGCACACGCAATTACACCACTTCTACAAGCTAAATATAATGGAGAAGCTGCGTCGCCTGGGATTGCTTGCCAAAACTGGAAACTAGGAGTCCATGGCGCCGGACATTGCACAGCTCCAGGACTAGTAGCGATTGTATTAATGAAAACAGGATTTTGTAATCTTCCATCCCCATCGTCAATAACATCCCCTGCTGCTGGGTTTATAAAATCTCCTTGAAACCAAGCGTGTAAATCATCATAATCTTGTGAAGCAACATAAGTGTTTTCCCATATATAATCTATACCAGGACAACCGCTTGCATCATGCCTTCCTATTCTCCATTTTATTTTTACACTAGACTGTGCTGGTATTGTATAGTTATCAGTAACACTATTAGAGTCAGTAGTAAAAGCTGGATACTGTAAATAAGGAGTACAATAAGATCTGTTAGTACCTGAAGCAGTTTTTTCACCCGCATCAACAACAGCGTTCGAGTCTAAATTAATACTAAAGTTTTGAGCTCTAATTTGCATATAAAGCCCTGCTAGCTGATTAGAATCAGTAGGTGCTTCACCTTCAACTTCTAAAAAATTTGATGATTCAGCGCTAACATCTAACACTTGACATGTAACCTCTCTATTTAAAGGCCCGCTTGCGTCAGTCTTAACAATTAATATATCACCTTTTTGTACTTTGTTTTGATTATCACCTTCTAGCTTAAAGTATATAACTCTTGTTGTTTGGCTCTGATAATAAAAACTAGAGTATATTGTCTCATATCCTCCTTCACTTGGTTTTAAAACAAACTTATATTTTGTAGCCCATGCAGGTGGATAATTCTCTACATTAACTTTTATTTTATTTTGATCAACAGAAGCAGAAGCTGGAACAAAAGTTGTATTAAACTCCGACACTAATACTGTAGAAGCCCTACCATAATCGTCCATATATACAATTCCTGTTTCATAATCTCTATTACTATGCAAAGATGATGTGTCTTGACTAGAAGTAAAAGTTCCCTGACCTCTTGTAAAATAAAAATATTCATACACATCAGTCGTGCCTGAATTATACTTCATAGCCAACACCTGTAAGGAAAATACATTTGATCCTACTGTAGATCCTATTCTAAAACCTTGTTGTGTTTGAGAATCTATACTACTGTTTGATTTAGTAAATACACAATTAGTAGGCACTATTGTAACAGTGTTAAATAAGTCTGTTAACGAATTACCTTGAGTCGATGTTGCTAGAGGTTGAAAATTAGTATTCAAAACCGTACCAATACGTTCAGCAAATTCTAGTGAATTTACCATTTCATACACTGAAGTATAATCTCTATTTACTGGAAATATTACAGATAATTCAAACGGAGTGTTTTCAAATGCTGAGTCATAACACGCATCACCGGTATCTCCATTTAATTGAGAATGTTGTATAAATACTGTAAAAGCTAATGAAGATCCTTTGACTAGTCTATTAGCAAAATCACTTAAATCAAAACTAATTTTAGAATTTTGTACAGTTGTGTTTGTGTTAGGATTTATAGTATATACAGCTCCTGTCGACATTGTTGCCTCTGGCAAGTCGTCAAATAATATATCGTTAGTAAATAATGATGTTGTAAAGTTAATAGGTATATCTTGTCCAGCTGCATTTATTATATCATACCCATCAGTATAGTTACCATAAATTAACCTATTACCTTGTATTGTTTGAGCTTGTGCAACTTTAGGAACATTATCATATAATCTTAATAACTCATCACTTCCTATTACAGTATATATTTTACTGTTTGTAAAAGTATATGTTTGTTTTGAATTATTAGCCCATCCATAGTCAGATTTCTTAAACCTTTCTATAACATAAATAGAATTACTATTACTTGGTTTAAATAATAAATCAACCTCAATAACTTTATCTGATCCAGTTTCAAACTGTACCTCAATAGAGTTATATATATTTTTCATTGAAGCATTATTAAAATTGTTTACATCAAAATCAAAAGGCCCTGGTTGAAAAGCTGCTGTAGAAAACAACGACGTTGCGCTATATTCATTGTTTACATACCTATATCTATAAGCAAAAGTTATGAATCTAGTTTCTAAATAATTTTCTTCTCCAGGAACGTTTAAAAACTCTACGCTTGGCGCAGGCAATGTGTCTAAAGAATCAAACCCTGGTGGTTTTAAAATAACACTAATGTCAGTTTCTTTAATACCATCATTTACCCCTGCCGGATCTGGATAGTTTTGAGTTACATTTATTTTTCTAGGAGGATTTTTGTCGTCTGTCCAAAAAAGTAAATCTTCTATTTTGTTTACTCCAGTAATTAAAAACTTAGGATCAAACTTTAATACTTGTTTACTAATAACATGATATGTTATAGCTTGTGATTGTACATTAAAAGAAACAATTAAGTCTAACTTACCGCCTACAACAGGATTGTTTGCGTCATGAATAAACCAATATATAGTTTCTTTTGATCCATCTTGATAAGCTCCAATACATATTGCTGAATTAGATAAGTTTTGACCGCCATAAGCTAATGTAGTTAACTGCGTGTTACCTTTTGAATTTTCTAAAGCACCTATCTCAGTGGTTTCTGTAGATCCTAATCTTACGTTAATTGCATTAACATATTGGCCTGGAGGAACAAGACGTTCATCAACGCTCTTATTCATTTTACCCGCAACAAAATTTGTATTTACTATCGGCATCTTACTTTAACCATTTATCCTGGCCTCTCAAACTCATTAAAAGGCGACCAGGGTGAATATTACTTAATCTAATTTTTGCATTTCTTAACAACGATGACTTATCTTTCCTTGCTCTATTTACAATATATTCTTGTACCCCTAATCTACCATTTAAAAGAGAATATTTTACATAAGCATATAAATATTCTTCAAACAATTTATTAACGCTGATGCTTCCGTCTTCACCATTCTCCATACCATCTGAAACATACTCTACAACAACTGAAGCTCCGTTACCTATAGAGCTAAAATTAATAACTCCTCTTTGTTTGTCTATACTAAACGTTGGATTTGCGTTAGCTGTTTCAGTGTTTAAACCAAATCTTGCTCCTATTCCAAAGTCAAAATACCAACAGCCATCTACATTCCATCCTGATTGATTGTTGTACGCACTACTTTCATTTAAATAAATAGTTTTAGCTCCGCTAGTAAAAGACATGTCTAGTTGTGAAAACTGTGGCTTTAATACATTACCATCTTGATCATATATAATCTTAGCATTATTGTCTTGTAAGTATGTTGATGCCCATCCTGTTTGTATGTTTTCTGTTAAAGGATATAATAC
>Ga0209308_10001768_pt1 | contig 19525 bp, 21 predicted proteins | sample COGITO_mtgs_1204_3_FD_184806 | JGI IMG/M metagenome (GOLD analysis project Ga0209308, IMG submission 184806) | Pelagic marine microbial communities from North Sea - COGITO_mtgs_120405 (SPAdes) (version 2) | ecosystem: Environmental > Aquatic > Marine > Epipelagic ...
ATAGGGTGTACAGACGATTATGTTTGAAATGTAATGGCGGAAGAGGTGAACTACGCAGTCAAACTTAATACATACTAGTAAAAATCATTAAGTCCCTCTGTAACGGCCTTTTATATTGATTTCAATTATAATGCATGTTAATACATAATAGTACAATCTAACACGATACTGTATACTCAACTGTATACTCACATTGAAACTGTATACTCAATGGCTAATAAGAATCAACTTAACAATCTTAAAGTAACAAATGCTACATGTCCATCAAGTAAGCGTTATCAATGGTACTCTGATGGTGATGGATTACTATTAAGGGTTGAGAATAAAGGTACTGATGTTAGTAAAGTATGGGTTGCTAGGCTCTTTAATGCTGCTATTAATAACGGTAAAGAAACTAGAAGAGGTCTAGGTGCATACCCTACAATCCGATTAGCAGAAGCTAGAACAATTAGAGATACTTATAAGAAGTTATGGTCGCAAGGTCTTGACCCAACTGTTCAGAAAGAGATAGCTAAACATACCATCATCAATCAAACAGACCTCACCTTTGAGAAAGCTTATAACCTCACCCTGGCTAATAAGATAATCCCTAACCTGGCTGAAACGACTGTTAAGCGTACTAAAGAATTTTATAAGAACTTCTTAAAGACACCATTAGGTAGACTTCCATTAGCAGATGTAAATGATGAAATCCTATTAGCAGTATTAGAAAAAGTACGAAGCAAAGCACCTAGTTCAGCTATGAAAGTTAAGAGTCTAGTTAATCAAATCTTTATACATATGAAAGAGAAAAGAATATTTAAGGGTGCCAACCCTACTCTTGAGTTAGCGGGTAATAGCTTACTTGCCCCACCTAAAGCAAAACACCAAGCACACCTTTCAGAAGACAGGGTCGGTGAGTTCCTAACTAATTTAGACATGGATAGAGAGTCAGGTTTAGCTATTAGAACATTTGTATATGTCGTAATGATTACCGCTTTAAGGAATTCGTCATTATCTAATGCTAAATGGTCATGGCTTGATACTAAAACAAATACATTGAATATCCCTAGTACTTATATGAAAGGTAGAGTTAGTTTTAGATGTCCTTTACCCAAACAATGTATGACAAAACTAAATGCCCTAAAGACTTTGCTTAATAGTAAGGGTAAAGATTATATCTTTGAGGGGTTAAAGAGTAAGCCAATATCAGAGAACACCGCTAGATTGTGTGTACAAAGACTAACTGGTGATAAGACAACAGTACATGGCTTTAGAACACTCTATAATATAGTGGTATCAAAGTTGCCACAGAAGTTTCCAGTTGAGATGATTGAAGCACAGCTAACTCATGCTTACGCCCAAACTACTCAGAGAAAAACATATATGGGTACAGAAGATTATCTAGAAGGTAGAAGAGAGATTATCCAAGCCTATGCAGATTGGTGCGATAAACAATAGTATTAATAGTCTTCTATATCTTCCTTCACCACCCCATTAACCCTCCTCCATTCCTTCCAAAAACTTCTATCAATATAATCTAAAGTACTCAATTTTTGATTTATGTCATTCCATATGAATATTATTAAAACTATCAAAATCACAAATAACCAATTAGTTACTTCCAATGAATCCATAATATATCTCCCTAGTTAATGTAAGTTTTTATTCGCTTTAATTACTTCAGCAGTAACTGTTTTTTTACTGCCCTTTCCACCTAGCCTACCTATTCGACGCTAAACAAACTTTGGATATATCTCTATCTTTTCAGGCATAACAATTTTGTCCCAATACTTATGTATTGCATCGTTTTCCTTTTCATCTAGCGTATCACTATCGCCCTCATAGAATCTGTTAATAAGATAGTTATTAAGTGCAGTCCATTTATATCTAGCGAATAGTTTCTTATAGTGGCTTTCATTATGATTGGGTGTCTTTGAGTTCTCTATCTCTGCTCTAATGACTTCAGCTTGAGTCATATAACCCCAAACCATACTATCTACCATTCTTACAATACATTCAGGTATCTCAAAAGGATTTCTTGGGCGCCCTACTGGTTCTTCACCTAATGCAAAAGCTTTATCTAAAGACATACCCATATCTACATTTTTCTTATGTAAATCTGCCATCATTAGTAGTAAATCCCAGTCAGCTTCTAAAGGTAAAGTCCTAAAAGTATCTTGTTTAGCAGAACGAATAAACAACAGTTGGAATTGTTTTATATCGTATTTAGAGGGTCGCATGAGTGGGTCATTTAACCATTGCTTAACAAAGTTTACTGAAGCACTTTCACAAAAAGTTTTCCATACATTTGCATTTCTATCTACTGATTCTTTGACATGCTTATAGTCATCATCATCTTCAACAAACTCATTTAAAACATGGTCTATGTAATCTTTCATCTCTCTGTAATAAGAGTTATCTGTCTGAAATCTAATATGTAAATGCTTCCAGTTATTATCTTGGGGGGTTAGTTTAAGTAGTTCTACCCACCTTTTATATTCTATTAACATATGTCTATTTTCTCTATTTGGATTTTTAATTAGGGAGTAATTTCTCACACCGCAATTAGTAAGGATTCCAACTACTTTGGCATAAAATTAATACCTAGTAACAACAATAAATAGTAGTTAGTACCCAATTTATTTTAACTTCTGTTTATGTTTGGTCAAGTGTAATTTTAATATTTATGGAGTAATTCTTAAGATGGAAAATGAAAAAAGAACTAGAACTAAAATAGTTAAAGAGTTGGAGGATTGTTATTTCAGAGCAGAAGAAGTAGCTAGATATTTAAGTATGGGATTGTCTACTGTTTGGGTTAAAGGCAAAGATGTTAATGATGACTTTCCTAGTCCTAGAAAAATATCTTCAAGGATATCTGTATTTAAAAAGTCTGAGCTAGATGATTGGGTGGATAGAAATACTTCTGAAGTAACGGAGTAGCTATGAAACATAAATTATTAAAGTTACAAGGTACTAATAAGGGTGAATTTACTAGAGGTGTTCCAGTAGAGATGTCCTTGAAAGAGATCGGAGAGCTACCCTTCATAATTACTGGTGATAAGTTTGTTAATAGCGGCTTTGTATTCGGTGAGGTTGAGAATAACTATCGTAATGATAAGAACATAATAAATCGAACTCTATTCCCGATTGATATTGATAGCGTTCCTAATGATATATTTGATGAGTTAATTGAGGGGTTAAAGTCTCAAGGTATTAATGCAGTTGTACATACCTCACATAACCATAAACTTAAAGGTAATCGGTATAGGGTGATTGCTGAAACTAGCAGAACTATGACCCCTGATGAGTTTCCTAATGCAGTTCCTAACTTTATTGAAGATATACCAGTATTAAGGAAGTATACAAAATATATTGACCTATGTATTAAAACAAAATCACAGTTTTTTTTAGCGCCATCCCACCCACCTGAAACGGAAGCATTTGCTAGAAAAGAATACGTGAATAATGGCGCACCTTATATCCCTGATACCCGAAAACGGACAACTACTAATGGTGATAGCAGGAAAGCTGAACATTTACTAATTTCCCCAACCCCACAGACCGCAAGAACAGTATGCCAGGTCGAGTATGCTCTCAGTCAGATTCCCGCAGATTGTTCCTACATTACCTGGCGTAACGTGATATGGGGCTTGTTAAGCACAAGTTGGAGCTGTTCTGTTGAGTTAGCTATGACTTGGAGTAAGACTGCACCTGAGTTATTTAATGAGGTTATTTTTAATAATGTAATTAATGGTTACGATCCTACCCGCAAGGATAGCCCTACCCTAGGAACCATCTATTATCTGGCTAAAAAAGGGGGTCAGGTATGAGCACTCTAGCCGTTATAAATAATCAGGGTACTGCTTTAGCGCATCTTCAAGAGTGCTATGCCTTACTTATCCTGGCAGGAGAAATTCGGTTTGTTGATAGAAATGAAGTCGCTGCAGTTATGGCTGGAAACCAAGGCGACATAAATTTTTATAGGCGGAATGAAGCACAAATCCTTATCTATCGTGCATTAGAAAACCAACCGTACAATTGTCATCCTAAAACCGAGTTTAATAACTTGTTAGTCAACCCTAATACGGATGTATACAACGCAGTGGCTTTCAGTCCCTTGCCTACTCCACCTAGCACCCTTAATTACTGGATTGATCCGCCCATAAGCCCAAAACAAGGCGATTGGTTTGTTGTCCAAGAATTTTTACATTCAGTTATTTCTGACAACGGTGTTTATCAAAATGACTATATAATCAATTACTTAGCGCACATGATTCAACGACCAGATGAAAAGCCTGGGGTGATGATAGTGTTTTTATCAGGCCAGGGTACAGGTAAAGGTACATTTTTTAAAATGTTGGAACGTATATGGTCAAGGACTTCGTTGCAGGTATCAGATGTAGGAGAAATCGTGGGTCAATTTAATGCCGCTTTAGAGCGCAACTATGTTGTTTTTTTTGACGAAGGGCTATTTCATGGGGACAAACGCTCAACTGATAAACTCAAATCTTTAATTACAGAACCTAAATGTCGGATTGAGCAGAAGTACCAGCCATCAAGAACCATAGACTCATACCACAGGTTCTTTGCCGCCAGTAACCACGACCACTTTGCGCATGTCGATAAAGATGACCGACGGCTTTATTTTAGCCGCGTGTCATCTATCCATAAGCAAGACGCAGTCTATTTCAATGCATTAAACGAAGCGCTTGAGGACGATAACGTTATTGCGGCCATGTTGTATGACCTCATGCATCTGGATATTAGTGGATTTAATGTCCGAAAAAGACCCATTACGGCGGAACATGTCAGCCAGAAATTGCAATCACTCAGTGGTTTTGACCGGTTTTACTTCGAAGTGTTGCAGGAAGGCAGATTTACTGATGATTGGCATGGCTTTACATCATGGAACAAGCCTATGTTCATTTCGAGCACTGCTCTGGTCAAATCGTACAAAGAGTACGACAAGCAGGCAACGCGTTATCAACCTCTGCAGCAGCAGCAACTGGCATCTAGTCTGAAAGGTTTATGCCCTAGCTCTACCAAGGGACGTCAATCGAATGCTGGGCAACAAGAAAGAGGTTATCAACTCCCGGACTTGGCTACCGCCAGGGGTGAGTTCACGCAAATACTGGGCATACAAGTGGAGTGGGATGACGGAATGGATTAGGTTGCCGGACTTGCCACTGGGTTGCCAGAGCTATGGCAAGCTAAGTGCCACTATTTATAAGGGTTTTAAGAGGTTTGCCAGGGTTGCCATACCTTTTACTTAAATAGAAATAAATAAGAAATAAAAGACTTTGTTCAAAACCTCTGGCAACGGTGGCAACTCTGGCAAGCAAGGTTAAAAGAGATGGGCATTATTTAGAGGGCTAGTCACCGGGGTTCCTATCTTCATTTTTATTAATTTTAGGAAAGAATATGCATAACTACCAAATATTTAAAAAGTTTGTTTTTGCTCAAAATCGAAGGTTACGATCACAAAAACCAATCACACTATTAGATTTTCAGTCTTCCATGCAGATGTTGGCCAGCAATATCAATATCATTAAAGAATACCTCAATAACCCTTCATCGTGCGATAGAGCATACATTAAGAAGCTACCTCAATTAATGGCTGAAGAATTTGGTTACACAATCTTTATGATTATAGATGGTAAAGGAATGGAAGGAGTCAACGGTAATGTTATAGAAGAAATTAATGTTAAATATAGATCACGTCTATACAAGCTCGCCATGGCGGAAGAGGTTTATCAAAAACTTAAAGCACCCAAAAAATATCCAAATGCCGTTACTGAGCTTCTTGAATTATTTGAATCTGCTTATGCGCTAACACAAGAAGTTTACGACATTATTAGCTCCCATTAAGCGAATAACTCACGAAATTAACCCGGTTGACTGGAGATACTCAATGCAACGTCGTAAATACAAGAAGCATAAACGGCCGCGTAGCACAGGGTCTAATCACTGGAACTGGTCTCACGGCAATGCCACGAAGTTAACGAGGCAGGAACAAGCTGATACCAATTGCAGACTTCGTTACCTTTGTGACATAGGAAAACAAGGTGGCTTTATGTCGCCTACTACGAAATTTATGGGGAGGCCTCCTAATGACTACCTCAAGTTGGACCTTACTAAACCTGAGAATTTGACCTATGCATTATTGAAGACTAATAAGTTGATTTAATTGATGCTTTTATATCCAAATATTTCAATAGTGCGATCTTCTAAAACATTTTTATTAGGGTTTTGGTCAACCATCGTATCTAGTTTTTGATCTCGCTCCTCTAGCAAGTCATGGATCGTTCCATGAAGATTTAGCTGTATTAAAGCTACTAGCCATTCATGACAAATTGGATTCATAGAGTCACCACGTCCCGAGTCGGGATTGCGTATTGCCCAGTCATCGAATAAGGCAATAGTGGCATCCGCTGTTTGCCAATAATCACCGAGAACCCATTGGTTTAAAGTAAACCAACCCAAAGGCTTACCCACAGAGCTAATTTCTAAGGCTGCCAAATGGGTTGGGATAGTATTACCTTCAGGAAGATTTAATTCAGATGGTCTCCAGCGCTTAAAGAAATGAATATGCACGGAGTCTTCTGCATATTCTGAGGAATGTCGATGCATAAAATACTGGCATCCAGTTTGGCTATCAATGACATCGTTTTGAGGAAAATGCAGGGTCTCATCTTTTGGAATCCTTTTATCAGCTAGGTTTGCGTCCTTGGTCAACTCATCAATGAGATTAATATTAGCACTCCTTAAGCTATTGCTCGCTTTGAGGAAGTTTGCCTTAAGGATTTGAATGTCATCTGAATGCATATTCTCTAATCTGCAAATTTCTTTTGCTCCTCAGAAATAAAAGCCACTAAGTTAGCAAGGTCTGGGGACTTCCAGTCAAATGGTTTGGCAGCCATGGGACCATCCATACACATTTGAACTACTTCGTCTAAATGAATGCTGGGCACCCCATAATTATTACTAGCCATATTCACTTTGTGTGGAAAGTCAGTCTTGAAAGTAGCGCTATAAGACTTCAAGCCAGCATGACAGGTGGCACATGACATACCATTGCTTGATAGTTTAGTATTTTTGAATAACTTTTCGCCCGCTGCGACTGTCGCAGGAGTAATGGGATAATTGGGCTTATATCCCGCTGGTCTTTGAATTAATTTAGCCCCACATTTTGCCCCACATTTAGCCCCACATTTAGCCCCACATTTTGCCCCACATTTTGCCCCACATTTTGCCCCACATTTTGCCCCACATTTAGCCCCACATTTAGAAGTTGAAGCCGATGGCCTACACTTTGCACCACATTTAGCTCCACATGCGGCGGCAAGCACTGAGAGGCTAGACATTGCTAATACTGAAGTTACAGCCATTGCACATAAAATTGAACGATTCTTCATTTTTAAAACTCCTTCATTAAATTAATAAAATATCAGCAATTCCCGACTACCAGCTACTCACTCCTACCTCATTCGGAACCCATTAAATATTCCCGAACTAACTCTCTTGCACGGTGCAACCTACTTTTAATGGCCCCTTTTTGTTCATCAAGCCGCTGCGCGATTTCTGTGATGGTTAATTCTTCGAAATCTCTCAACAACAAGACTTCCAAATAATGTGCTGGCAAACTTTCCAAGGCAGCCGCTAAGTCAATCCGTAATTCATCTGTGGGCCGCTTTGCTAACTCCTCATTAACCGCATCCTCTTCAAGTGCCTCATGCTTAAACATTGCTCTTGAGAGTCTGTGACATTCGCGTTTGATGACCGTAAAGAGCCATGAACTAAATGCAGCGATGGTTTTAAGATGTTGGATTTTTTTTGAGACAATCAATAAAGACTCTTGAACGGCATCGTCAATGTCGCTGATGTGACAATGCTTACGGGCGTAACGGCGGACATCTGCCTGACACACCACTAAAAGGCTATTAATGGCTTTTGCATCCCCTGTTTGGGCGGCACAGATCAAGTTATTACGATCAATATTGACACGCATTACTGCTTAGCCTTGTCGAGCTTTCTACCAACCATTGCACACATTGGACAAAAACCCATCATGCCGGTCATCGCCAACATTGCGCCAATAACACCCATGGCAATGTCCAGATTGGATTGCCCCCAGTTTTGATATACGTAATATAGTGCGAATATGCTAACTAGTATCCGTAAAACTCGCTCCCAGGCGGGAAGATTTTTGATATAAAACATACTGATCTCCTTGGTTAATTGACTATTAGTTTTGCTCTTACTTACTAAGAGGGGCTAAAACATCAAATGGGTTCGCGATATTAAAAATATATATTTCACTATCTTACCCCCTGCGCTATATATAGAGGTAGGACGCTCAAATTTTTGGGGATTTAATGCGCTTTACGAAAATAAATACACGACTACAATCTTTAAATTTGATACTATAAAAAAATGTATTTATATATCATAAAATGGTTTACAACACGCTTAGCTTTTTTCTTAGCAATTTTGTTAGTACTCCAGCCATTCCTTCATGCCCATATTGATGATGGCTATGCTATACATGGCAATGGATTCCATTTTGTGAATGAGCATGAGGAGGTTTTCAGTACAGAGAATTCTTCGAGCATTCTCTTATCTAATACGCCACATGCCTCACACATTATCTCAGTCGATTTAAGCGTTCGGGAAGGTATTGATGCTCTGTTATTTAGTGGCCCCTTTCTTACTGCTTTATTAATTTCACTTTTTGTCCTAGCATTACAGTCGAACCACAGACTCAAATATGCATTTCTCTTAACGCCTAAAAAATCTCTCAAACAAAGACTACCAGCCTCACGCGCACCTCCAACATTTTAGATTAAATTTGTCTGTAGCTTGTGCTACCTGACAGTTAGCGAGTTTATTTAAGATTTAGGAGAGTATCGTGCCATTCATATTTAAGTGTTTTTTAAAGCAATTTAGTGCCGTACTATTGCTGATTATATTCAGTCATTCTTCAAGAAGTGCGGAGTTAACTGAACCACCCAAACTATTAAGGTTAGAGGTTGCCCTAGGATTAGCGATGGGTGCTAATCCAGAAATTTCAGTCGCTTTGCGAGAGCAAGAAGCGACTGAAGGAGCAAGAATACAGGCTGGTGTGCGACACAATCCTTATATTTCCTCTGAAATCCAAGATACACGTAGCGATACCCAACAAATAACACTTCAGTTTAATCAAGAAATTGAATTAGGTAATAAACGTGAATCACGGTTAGCCCTTGCAGATATCTTGCACACAAAAGCGACGGCAGAGTTAGATGCTCTGAAAGCTACGATTCATGCAAATACGGTCAATGCCTTTTATGAAGTGTTGGTGGCGCAAGAGCGCTTAGCTCTGAGCAAGTCTTCATTTGAGGTTGCTAATGCAGCTGTTAATGCTGCCACTAAGCGGGTTAATGCTGGCAAGAGTTCGCCGGTTGAAGAAACAAAATCTAACATTGCAGCATCTAGCGCAAAAATAGAGCTTAACCAATCAAATAGTCAGCTGAATAGCGCACGTAAACGACTTAGTGCGTTATGGGGTAATCCATTCCCTGTGTTTGAACAAGCTTACGGTGATGTGGAAAATATCCCACTAGTCCCAAGCTTCGAAAATTTGTTAGCCTTACTAGAAAATGCTCCAGCAATTGGGATTGCGAATTTAGAAGTTAGTGCCCGTGGTGGCTCGACTAAATTGGCGCGAAGCCAATCGACGCCCAACATTACAATCAGTGCTGGTATAGTCCATAATCAAGAGCTTGGCTTAAATCAAGCAATACTAGGATTATCAGCCCCAATCCCACTATTTGATCGTAACCAAGGTAACGTGCAAGAGGCTGTTAGTCTTCAATATAAAGCTCAAGATGAATTGATTGCATTAAAAACTCAACTCGCCACTAAGTTGGCTGGGGAGCATGAGCGACTTAGTGTTGCAAGACTTAGCGCTATATCATTACGTGAAGAGATATTGCCTGGTGCTCAAAATGCATTTGAAGCTGCGAACAAAGGCTTTAATGCCGGTAAATTTAATTTCTTAGATGTGCTTGATGCTCAGCGCACATTGTTTCAAGCCAAATCCCAATATATTCAAGTGTTGTTAGATGCACATCAAGCAATCGCAGAAATAGAAAGTATTTTAGGTCATGTAGTGACACATCCGGCCCAACAGGAAAAGGAGTAAATCATGTTATTTTTTAAAAAAAACAAACAAGCTGCAATCATTCTAGCTGTCATCGCCATAGGCTTAATCCTGGCTATACTCATACTAAACACTGAACAACATCAAGACACGCATCAAGAACTCAATCATACGGAAGAATCGATGCCTTCAAAAGCAAGCACTAGACCCCAGCACGGCGAACAAGAACATGATCACGAAAAAGACCATTTACTCGCTAAAGAAAGTGCGCCACATGACGAGCATGCAAATGGTGGTATATCCCAAGAAATTTTAAAGGGCCCACATGGTGGTAAGCTCTTTACACAAGATGAGTACAGTCTAGAAGTGACCATCTTTGAGCAAAACGTACCACCAGAACTTAGGATTTATACTTATCAAAATGGCAAAGCATTAAATCCTGAAACTTCAACGGTCACAGTGCAATTAAAGCGATTAGGTAAAAATCCCCAGATACTTCAGTTTCTGAAAGAAAATGACTATCTCAAAAGTGATGTCGTCGTTGAAGAACCGCATTCTTTTAGCGTAAGCATTGCGGCCACACACAATAAGAAAACCTATCAATTTTCTTACGATCAATTCGAGGCGAGAGTGCAACTTAACGATAAGCAGCTCTTAGACAATAACATTGAAGTGCTCACGGTTGGGCCTGCAAGCATTAAGTCTGTGCTGACCCTTCAGGGAGAAATTAAGCACAATGCAGATAAAAGTGTGCAAGCCGTGTCACGTGTGAGTGGCTTTGTGGAATCGGTAAGTGTTAGCGCTGGTGACAAAGTTCGGAAAGGCGATGTATTGGTACGTATCTCTAGTCAAGAAATTGCTGATATGCGTAGCGACTTACTGGCCGCTCAAAAGCGTATGTACTTTGCTGAGTTGACTTATGAACGAGAGAAGCAGCTTTGGGAAGAAAAAATCTCTGCTAAACAAGATTATTTAAAAGCAGAAAACGATTTACATCAAGAGAAAATTAACACTCAACAATTATGGCAAAGGCTTGCCGTTATTGGTGCAAGCGCTAATAGCCAAAATCTAGCACACTACGAAATACGCTCGCCAATTGACGGCATAGTTACCAATAAAAAAATCAGTGAAGGCCAAGTAGTTAGTGAGAGGGAAATCCTTTATGAAATTTCTGATCTCTCAACCGTCTGGGTAGAAATGATGATATATGCTAAAGATATTAATATCGTTAAAGTTGGTCAAAAAGTCTCGATTAATGCGACTTCATTTGCAGCAGATGCTACTGGCGTTATTGCTTATGTGAGTCCGCTACTGGGGTCACAATCAAGAACTGCAATGGCACGTGTGGTAATCGATAATAAAAATAGGACTTGGTTACCTGGCTTACCTGTGGATATTAATTTAACCACCGATGAAGTTGTAGTGCCATTGGCTGTGTCGCTAGAAGGGATACAGGCCTTACGAGATTGGACAGTAGTTTTTGGTCGCTATGGGGAGTACTTTGAAGCAAGGCCCTTAGTGCTTGGTCGTCGCGATAACAGCTATGTCGAAGTATTAGAGGGCATTCAGGCCGGAGAAAAATATGCAGCAGGGAATAGCTTCTTAATTAAAGCAGATATTGGTAAAGCTGGAGCCACTCATGATCATTAAAAATATCATGTTGCCTCAAAAATGCGGCACCAAAATTAAGGAGTCCTGCCATGTTTGAAAAGCTAATTCATTTTGCTATTAATCAACGCTGGTTAATTATGCTCATCGCAATAGGAATGGCCGTACTTGGTATTTTTAATTATCAAAAATTGCCGATTGATGCTGTACCGGATATTACAAATATTCAAGTGCAAATCAATACCTCGGCGCCAGGCTACTCCCCCTTAGAAACTGAGCAAAGAGTTACCTATCCAATAGAAACTGCCATGGCTGGGTTACCTAAATTAGAACAAACGCGCTCAATTTCACGTTATGGCTTATCTCAAGTCACCATTGTATTTAAAGAAGGGACGGATATTTATTTTGCTAGGCAGCTTGTCAATGAGCGAATCCAGCAAGTTAAACAGAGTTTGCCTATTGGTATTATTCCTGAAATGGGCCCAACTTCAACAGGGCTCGGCGAAATTTTTATGTGGACCGTTGAAGCTGAAGAAGGCGCCCTAAAAACAGACAATACTCCTTATACCTTAATGGACCTTCGTGAAGTCCAAGACTGGATCATTAAACCGCAATTACGGAATGTGCCAGGAGTTAATGAAATTAATACTGTCGGTGGTTACGTAAAACAATATCAGGTGGCACCTTATATCGACCGCTTAGTATCAAGAGGGTTATCTCTGAAAGATTTAGTTTTGGCACTAGAAAATAACAATGCCAATATTGGTGCAGGTTATATTGAAAAATCAGGTGAACAGTATTTGATTCGCGTGCCAGGGCAAGTTAGTAACCTAGCAGATATAGGTAATATTGTGCTAGAGACTAAAGCGGGCGTTCCATTACGTATTAAAGATGTTGCTGAGGTCATGATTGGAAGCGAATCAAGAAATGGCGCTGCTACAGAAAATGGTCAAGAAGTAGTATTAGGCACCGTGTTCATGTTAGTAGGTGAAAATAGTCGAGAAGTATCAATTGCCGTTGAAAAGCAGCTAAAAAAGATTAATCAAACTTTACCGGCAGGTGTAATAACAAGGACGATGTATGACCGAACAATTTTAATTAATAAAGCTATCAATACCGTAAAAACTAACCTGCTTGAAGGAGCAATATTAGTCGTTGCTATTTTGTTTATCTTTTTAGGCAATATACGGGCAGCAATTATCACGATGTTAGTGATTCCTTTAACTATGTTGTTCACATTCACGGGGATGGCGGCAGGTAAAGTTAGTGCTAACTTGATGAGTTTAGGGGCAATAGACTTCGGTATCATTATTGATGGTGCAGTTGTGATCGTAGAGAATTGTATGCGTCGATTAGCTAATGCACAAAATAGCGCAGGCAGGCTACTCACTAGATCAGAGCGCTTTAATGAAGTATTCACATCGGCGAAAGAAGTCAGAAAACCTTTGATTTATGGGCAACTGATAATCATAGCAGTGTACTTGCCCATTTTTTCTCTCACAGGGGTAGAGGGTAAGATGTTCCACCCAATGGCCTTCACCGTCGTCTTCGCTTTAATATCCGCAATGATCTTATCAGTGACGTTTATACCCGCCGCAGTAGCTCTAATAGTTACGGGAAAAGTGGAAGAAAAAGAACAAACATTGATTGTTCTGGCTAAACAGCGCTATTTACCTTTGCTGCGATGGGCAATCCTCAACAAAGTATTAGTGCTAACGATTGCAGTGGTCTCAGTCGCGTTGAGTGGCTTATTAGCAAGTCGCATGGGTAGCGAGTTTGTCCCTAGCCTCGATGAAGGCGATATTGCTTTGCATGCATTGCGCATTCCTGGCACTAGCTTAACGCAAGCGGTCACCATGCAAAGGGAGTTAGAGTCTACCGTGAAAGAATTTCCACAGGTAGACCGAGTATTTGCCAAATTGGGAACAGCAGAAATAGCCACCGACCCAATGCCTCCAAATGTTGCAGATAACTTTATTATGCTAAAGCCGAAGTCAGAATGGCCAGACCCTAACCTAAGCAAAAATTCGCTGATTGCCCAAATGCAAAAAGCATTAAAAAACGTGCCAGGTAATAATTATGAATTCACACAGCCCATTGAAATGCGTTTTAATGAGCTCATTTCTGGAGTCCGAAGCGATGTAGCTGTGAAAGTATTTGGTGATGATATGCAAGTAATGAACTCTACGGCTGAAGACATCTCTCATGTGCTGGCAGGAATTCAAGGTGGTGAAGACGTTAAAGTTGAACAAACTACTGGGTTACCCATTCTCACCGTCAATATTGATCGCCAAAAAGTGGCGAGACTGGGAGTTAACTTGGCAGACGTGCAAGAAACGATTGCGATTGCCATGAATGGATATGAGACTGGTACACTGTTCCAAGGAGATAGGCGCTTTCAAATTGTCGTCCGCTTAGCCGAAGAGGCCAGAGTAAATATGGATACGTTTAAACGACTGCCAATCAAAGTAACTAATAATGCAGAGGCACCCGTTTACTTGCAACTCGGGGAGGTTGCAAGCATTGATATAACCCAAGGCATCAATCAGTTTAGTCGTGAAAATGGAAAACGTAATGTGGTCATTACGGCCAATGTTCGAGAGCGTGACATTGGTTCATACGTAGCTGAAGCTCAGCAACGAATTCAACAAGAGGTGAACATCCCAGCTGGTTATTGGGTTAACTGGGGCGGGACTTTTGAACAATTACAAAAAGCTAGCGACCGGCTAAAAATTGTAGTACCAATGGTCTTGTTATTAGTATTTATATTGCTTTACGCCATGTTCAAAAACCTTAAAGATGGCCTGATTGTGTTCACTGGTATTCCGTTTGCATTAACTGGTGGTGTATTGATGTTATGGCTGCGAGATATACCCTTTTCTATCTCTGCGGGCGTTGGTTTTATAGCACTATCAGGGATTGCTGTCTTGAATGGTCTCGTAATGATTAGCTTTATTCGACAGTTATTGGCTGAAGGAAAATCATTAGAGACTGCCATTGAAGAAGGTAGCCTGAGTCGTCTAAGAGCTATCTTAATAACGGCCATGGTTGCATCACTTGGTTTCATTCCTATGGCCATTGCCACAGGGGTAGGCGCTGAAATACAACGACCACTAGCCACGGTTGTGATCGGTGGAGTATGGTCTTCAACCTTACTTACATTACTAGTGTTGCCTGTACTTTATCGATTAGTATACGAAGGAAGAAAGACCACAAAATTGACTCGCAAGCAGATGGATGAGCTTTGATTCATATGGAATCCTGGTAAAAAAGATGCCAAAAATCATAAATAACCCATCCCAATCTACTTTTATCAATCATATTGAGACAGGAAAGGGCTAAACAACTATACCAACAGGAAGCTCTGCAAGGTAATCCTAAAGCAAAGGATAGGTTAGATATTCTTATGCTTCTAGCTATTAATCAGGCGGTAACAAAAGGAGAGGTACCGGAGGGTTTTCGCACAAGCTGGATTAAGACTTATGAGCCTTGGCAGATTGAGGCAGCTGATAAGTGTTTTGATTAAGAACAAATATTGAGATATTAATTTACGCCAAAAGCCATCAGCGTCAAAAAAAGCCCATCTATTTTTTAATCACTCAGACTAAATTAAACATAAGTCCATCAGTATCAGCAATTATTGTTTTATCAATGAATTCGCAACCTCTTTCCTCTTACTCAGAAGTTTTTATCAAAATCGCTCTGGTGTTGCCTAGAACAGCATGTCCATGCGGACGATTTATCTCGGGAGTGATCTAAGGTACATTAGGTTTATTTCTTACAAAAGGGGTGTTTTCTGCAAGAATAATCACACAGGGCCTGATTAACCACAACCATTACTTTTGTCTATTTAATGGAGAGACGTCTAGGCAACACCAGAACGAACTCTCATATAATTACGTTACTCCTATAATTTATAGTATTCAACTGTTTTTCATTTAACTACCCCCCCCCATAAATTATAAATTAAATAATTATGAAGTTAATGAGATGCAATATAGACTTGTATAATACCCTATAGGGGTATATAGTATAATTAACAAAACAAGGAGAAAGCTATGGAAAACTGTTGTGACGAAAAACATCCCAATTACGAAAAGCATATTCCACGATTAAATAAAATCACAGGACAGCTAAATGGAATAAAAAAAATGATTGAAGAACAGAGATATTGCCCTGAAATTATTACCCAATTAAAAGCCGTTAGTTCTGCTTGCCAATCATTAGAAATTATTATGCTTGAGAAACACCTTGAGAGTTGTGTTATGGAGGCATTTCAGTCAAATGATAAAAATACTCAAGCAAAAAAAATTAAAGAGTTATCTCTTTTATACAAGAGGTGAAATAGTTGAAGGTTAAAAGCAGCTCCATAATAAGCGCTCTGTTATTAATAAGTCATCAACCATTTATTTACGCTGCGCCTATGAGCTTTAAAGGCTCTACAACTAGCATGTCCACTATAAGTGAAAGCTATTCTAGTGTGGAATCTAGCTACGCAATTACGGCAAAAGATTCCTTGGGGGTAAAGGCATATACAAGCAAAGGGAATGGGTACAAATTAAAGGTTGGGGAGCTCGTGTATTTAAGAAGATTGTTAAGGGTAAACAAAAAGCATTCGCAAACCAATTTATGGTTATTTACAGGTGCCGGTACAATGAGTTTAGAAAGAAATGTTCAGGATGATGACCATTCTTATTTAAGCCCTACCTTGCAATTTGATTACGAAACAAAAAAAGTCTATGGGTTAATCTCGCACCAAATTTTAAGAGTTGGGCATGAGAATTTTGATACAACCAAAATAGAAGGTGGCTTTTCATTCTACGAAACAGGCTATAACGAAACACAGCCCTGGTTTATTCTAAAAGCTAAAAACACCAACTCCTTAGACAATCAGAACGAATACACCCCCACCTTACGATTTATCAATAAATCTATTTATGGGGAGGTAGGCTTAACAACAAAAGGCGACCCGTCCCTTCACTTAATGTATACATTTTAGGAGAATTACCATGAAAAAAAGCATATTAATAATAACCTTATTGTTTAGTTTAAATAGTTATGCGCTGACGCAAAAAATTGAAGTGCTGGGAATGGTTTGTGCTTTTTGTGCACAAGGCATAGAAAAAAGCTTTGGGTCAGTTGCGCATGTTAAGGATATTTTTGTTAGTTTAGAAAATTACTTTGTCGCAATAGAGTCAAAAGATGGAAAAAGTATTGACGAGAAGCAGATTAGAACCATCATTACTGATGCCGGTTACGATGTTCAAAAGATTGAGGTTGTTTCTGACTCTGTGAGTGTAATCAGGGAAAAGTATGAAGCTAAGTAAAGAGGCAGACTTAGTGAAGTCAAATAAGCTAGCAAATTACTTATCTTTATTTACTAGCAGCGGAACGATAGTTTGTTGTGCCCTACCCGCTCTATTGGTTTCAATTGGTGCGGGAGCGGCGTTAAGTTCTTTAATTGCAGTATTTCCGCAATTAGTTATTCTTTCCGTCTATAAAATTCCAATATTTATGGGTGCCTTTGTGATGCTTATAATCTCTGGAATACTGCAATACCGTTCAAGAAATCTACCTTGTCCTGCAGATAAAAACCTGGCATATGCTTGCATCAGAGCCAGAAAAATATCGCTGGTTATTTACTTTGCATCGGTAGGAATTTTTATTACTGGGCTTCTCTTTGCTTTTATCATCCCGTTTTTCATATAATTCTAGGAGCGTAGTAAGCTTAAATTATACTGCCTAAACTATCCGCCATGACCAGATTAGGTATTAAGAATAAGAGTAGGAGTAATTTTTTACCAAACACCAAACCAGATACCTATGCCATGAACAATTGCTATTGGAAACATGATGGCTCCAGCTATTAAGAACCCCCATCTATCATCCGAAAAGCATACGAATAAGTGTGTAAACCAGGCTGCTACAAAAGCTAATCCAAAGATAGCTCCATAAATATTATTCATCACCCTTCTCCTTTTTGAGCAGTGTTTTTAATAACCATCTATAAAAAAGAATAATACCTATGGGAGGAAATATGATTGCTATCAAAGGAATTCTTTTAAATATTTTTTTCATAAAACAAGTTTACCCCCAGATAATTAAGTGAGCAAATGGAGTATTGAGGATTTTTGCTAGAAATATTTTTTGAAGTGCCTTTTGTATTTCATAGGGGGGGTGTTTTATATATCGGCTACCCCTAGCCTATATATAGGTATCTAACTCAAATTTTTCCTAATTTTTGCTAGAAATATTTTTATTGTCAGACTGTATACTTGCAAGGGGGGTCTTTTATATTCCAGTATACAGTTTACATTTTTAGTAGTATTCAGAATGTATAGAATCATTTCTCTAGATTAGAATGTATATAGTGGCATGGGACTCCTGCTTTGTAATGATGGCATGGGCTATGGGTGCGGTATGATTCATAAGGTTTACAAATAGCAAGACATGATTACCCATACAAACTAGATGTTGTTGGTGTAAGGAAAACCTATGGATTTTAAAGAACCAAGCGTATATAAACAGATACTAAACTGGTGGTTAATTGGCTCTCGCATGCTATAAACATTGGTTTTATTTATTAAACTGTATACTAAACTGTATACTCAAGTGGATTTAGACATAGTAATCCACTTGTAAATTATTGATTATAAAGGGATATTACTAGTTAAATATGGCGGAAGAGGTGAGATTCGAACTCACGGTGGGCGCGAACCCACGTCGGTTTTCAAGACCGGTGCATTAAACCACTCTGCCACTCTTCCGAAAGCGAAATTTTATCATAGCAAATCAGTATTGTAGAAATTTATTCTGGAAATAATGTGTCATGAAATCCAAATAAAGACATGTCATTCATTCGCATAGGGTAAAGTTTACCGATCAAGTGGTCGCACTCATGCTGAACGACCCTTGCATGGAATCCATCTACTTTCCTATCAATAGTTTGTCCAAATTGATCAATACCTTTGTAGTGAATTGATTTATATCTCGGAACCACTCCCCTTAAACCTGGAACTGATAGGCACCCTTCCCAACCATCTTCCATCTCCTCATCGAGCGGAATAATTTCTGGATTAATAAGTACCGTAAATGGTACCTCCTCCGCATCAGGATAGCGCTCATTGGAATCAAAACCAAAGATCACTAACTGAATAGAAAGCCCAATTTGCGGAGCGGCAAGTCCGGCGCCATCATTTGCTTTCATCGTTTCTATCATGTCCTCAATGATTTGGTTGAGCTCCGGAGTATTAACTGCTTCAATAGGTTGCGCGGCACTCAACAACAAGGGGTCACCCATTTTTAAGATGTCTTTAATGGCCATATATGCGAATAAATGAAGCAACTATTTGTAACACCTCATCCATCATACCTTTAGATTTTTTTGTGATGTCATGATGAGAAATCCCATCTTTGCTGGTTCCTCTTCCGGCAGCCTGATTGGCAACGGGGCAAATGGCCGCATAATTCATTGTTAACTCACGCGCCAACGAAGCCTCGGGCATCCCCGTCATACCAACAATAGTCGCCCCATCCCTTTCATAGCGATCAATTTCCGCCTTAGTTTCCAATCGTGGGCCTTGTACTGCGGCATATGTCCCCCCAAGTGATACGTCAAGACTAAGCTCTTGGGAAACTTTATGGATAAGCTCTGCGATGCTAGGTGAAAATGGGTAGGTAAAATCAATATGGTTAACGGGCTCATTTTTTCCTTCAAAAAAGGTATGTTCACGACCGTTTGTGTAATCAATGATTTGGCTAGGTATCACAATAGAGCCTGGATGGAGGTCGTCC
>Ga0209308_10001790_pt1 | contig 19357 bp, 12 predicted proteins | sample COGITO_mtgs_1204_3_FD_184806 | JGI IMG/M metagenome (GOLD analysis project Ga0209308, IMG submission 184806) | Pelagic marine microbial communities from North Sea - COGITO_mtgs_120405 (SPAdes) (version 2) | ecosystem: Environmental > Aquatic > Marine > Epipelagic ...
CATGGTTGGGGAAATCTTGCGCATGGCCTAACTGACCCATATTATGTACTATTTTCTATATGTACTACATAATGTTCAAGTCTTTGCCACCTAAGGGACTATGCAAGCCATCTAAGTTCTACTTGTATCTATCTATCGCTGGAATCGTAATGTCTGTCATCCAGAATATGCGCAATTTTGATAACTCCAACTACAAGTGCGGGTCATTTAGCGTTAATGTTCCCAGCGTGATGCTTATTTTTGCATTCAAGATTGTGTACATCTTGTTCTGGACATACGTCCTCAACTTGTTATGCAGAGACAACAACGTGCGTCTTGCATGGCTTCTTGTCTTATTCCCTGTCATCCTAATGTTTGTCATTTTGGGCATGTTTTTGCTGACAGGTGGCGTCAAGAAGGACGCAGGTAAGGAAGGGTTTAGAGAAGGTGTTGATCACGAAAAGGACCAGGATTTCGACGATGAACGTCCTCCCCGTCCTCCCCGTCATAGCAAGAAGAAGAAGGAGAAGGAGAAGGAGTAAGAGCATTTACACCTTTTCATATTTCAAACGCCTATTACACCAACCGTAAAGAAAAATGAGACAAACTAATTTGAAAAACAAGATAAAGGATTACCACTAATCATAGTAAGTAATAATGACAATAATGAGGTTGCTTCTCCAATACTGGATTTAGGTGATGTGCGTGAGCGATAAAAGCAAAAAGAATCGTATATCAAATACCTACTCATTTCGTCCTCCACCAATAAAGTAGAAAACCCTGTATGCGATTAAGGAAATGGGTCGCTGATACTTAAGTTGGATTTACAGTTGGACCATCGTAAGGCGAAATTCCTTACTATTGATTTTACACTACCGTAGAGAAACTTGTCTCATTTTTCTTTCCGGTCGGTGTAAATATTGTAAAATAATATAAATATATTATTTTACAATGTGGAACAACCTGAATTCGTCGGGTCATGACATTTCGTGGGCAGAACACAATATATATGTTATGACGCATCAAAATATAAGGAGTGTATACAGTATATAGTATATAGGATTACATGGAAGATATTGCATGGAAGTTGATAGACAAGTACTTTACAGACAATCCGTATAATCTGGTGGCGCATCATCTGGACTCCTATAACGACTTCGTCGATTTGGGGATTAAGAAGGTGATTAAGGACAATAACCCCCTTCGGTTCATCGAAAAACTTGATAGGACTGGATCCGCAAATCGTGACCCATATGAGTTGAAAATGTACCTAGGCGGACGTGACGGAACACAAGTTTTTCGCAGTAAACCCATTATATACGATGACGATAAGATGGATGACGTCAAACTTATGTATCCCAATCTAGCACGTCTGCGAAACATGACCTATGGTGTCAACATGTATTATGACATCGTAATCGATCTCTTCTACTACGATAAGGGAGAGAAAGTAGAACGTACTATCACATTGGATCGCGTATTTATGTGCAAAGTACCTGTTATGCTTCATTCGAACCTTTGTATACTTAACTCTCTTAGCAAGGACATTCGCTACAATATGGGCGAGTGTAGACATGATTTTGGAGGGTACTTCATTATTGACGGCAAGGAGAAGGTGGTTGTAGGACAAGAGAAGTTCGCAGACAACATGATGTATATCAAGAACCACACGTCAGACAGCAAATACCTGTGTTCGGCAGAGGTGCGGTCGGTTTCAGAAGATCCGTCTAAACCCGTCCGCACCTCGTCTGTAAACCTTGTGGCACCATCGCCCAAGTTTTCCAACCTGAATATTGTGGTAATGGTTCCCAATGTACGTATCCCCGTCCCATTGTTTATACTCATGCGCGCGCTGGGAGTGGTTTCGGACAAAGAGATTATCGAGTATTGTCTTCTAGATTTGGAATCGAACGATCATCTGGTGGATCTATTTATCCCTTCGGTTCACGATGCGGATAAGGTTTTCTCACAGGAGGCTGCTCTACATTATATCAAAGAGTTCACAAAACGACGCACTGTCAATGGAACACTAGAGATCCTCATGGACTTCTTTCTCCCACATGTCGGAACACGCAATTTCATCGATAAAGCCTACTTTGTGGGACATATGGTGAATAAAATGTTACGGGTGCATACCAAGGTAGACCCTCCGACAGATCGTGACAACTTTATGTACAAGCGTGTAGATCTTACTGGAGAGCTTATGTACCAACTGTTCCGAGAGTTTTATCTTCTACAGAAAGACGTCTTCGAGAAACGTGTGGATAAAGAGTTTTATTATTCCGCCGAAGGAAGTAGTCCGTATATCAATGATTTTCCTAGTCTGATTGAAACCAACCATAATAGCCTTTTCAAACCTACTGAACTCGAAACCGGAATACGTAAAGCGTTCAAGGGTAAGTGGGGAGCAACAGAACGTACAACCAAGGTTGGAGTGGTTCAAGATCTAAATCGCCTATCCTACCATTCGTATATATCGCAACTACGTAAGTTCAACTTACCTCTCGACCCCACTGCCAAGGTGACTGGACCAAGACTTCTGCATGCGAGCCAATGGGGATACATAGACCCACTTGATACACCTGATGGCGGTAACTGTGGTCTTCACAAACACATGGCTATTTCCACTCGCGTGACAAGCGGTGGGTCGGCAGCTCCAATGATCACCTGGATGCGTACAAAAACCACCATGAAGTTACTTCCCGAGGCAAACACGCGTACGATCGCGGCATTCTCGAAGGTCTTTGTTAATGGTCAGTGGATAGGAGTACTGGATAATCCCATCGAGACTATTGCTATGTTCAAGTTGCACCGACGCGCAGGACTCATGCCGAGTTATAACAGTATTTCATTTAAATACGATACGCGCGAGATTTACATATACACTGACGCAGGGCGACTGACACGTCCGCTCTACTACATACGCAACGGAACGCCAAGTTACAATAACAAGGCAATTATTAAGAAAATTATGGAAGCCCCTTCTGAATATAACTGGACTGATGTGGTGCGTGGATTTGGCGAAAAGGCAGATAACCATGATGCTGTCGACAAGTACTACAATATTAAAGACATGTATCCAGCAATTTACGCAACGATGGAAAACGACGCCAACGCAACACTAGACGCGCAATTCAAAGGAAAACTTGCAGTAGTTGACTACATCGATACCTCTGAAGAGAGCTCGCAATTTATAGCAACCACCTTTAACGACCTTAAGACCAGTAAGCAATACACGCATATGGAAATCCACCCTTCACTCATTCTGGGGGTGATGGGCAACTCTATTATTTTTCCAGAAGAGAACCCGTCATCACGAAACACATTCTCGTGTGGCCAGGCGCGACAGGCGGTGTCAATGTACCATAGCAATTTTCAATCACGTATCGACAAGATGAGCGTGGTGCTGAACTACGGTCAAGTCCCTCTCTTGAAGTCGCGATATTTAAAATATATCAATAATGAGGAACTTCCATGTGGAGTAAATACTATTGTAGCCATTATGTCATACACAGGATATAATGTAGAGGATGCCATATTGATCAATCAGGGCGCAGTGGATCGCGGATTGTTTCGCACCACCTACTTTTCCATGTACGAAGCGCGCGAAGAGACCGAAAACATATCCACTGGCAGCGTGGATACACGCTTCGCAGACGTTCTCAATGTTCCTGGCGTGGAACGTATCAAGCCCAAATACGATTACACCAGCCTAAACGAGTTCGGTATCATTCGTGAAGGGACAGAAATGGACGACAAAAAGGTCGTCATCGGAAAGATAATTTCTAGTTCGGAGATTATGGAGAACCCTGTGGACGATTCAGTTTTCCCAAAAAAGGGGCAACTGGGCATCGTGGACAAGGCCTTTGTCACCGAAGGCGAAGAGGGGACACGAGTCGCCAAGGTACGCGTGCGCGAAGAGCGCATCCCCGCCATCGGCGACAAGATGGCGTCGCGTGCGGGACAAAAGGGAACCATTGGCCGCATTATCCCCGAAGCCGACATGCCATACACAAAGGATGGATTAGTGCCTGATTTAATCATCAACCCGCACGCCATTCCGTCACGTATGACCATCGGCCAGTTGATGGAATCGGTCATTGGTAAGGCAGGGTCTATGATAGGTGGATACGGTGACTGTACTGCATTCACCACCAAAGGCGCCAATACAGATGCATTTGGACGCGCATTGGTACAAAATGGGTTTCATTCATCAGGTAATGACATAATGTACAGCGGTATGACAGGAGAACAACTTGGAGGAGACATATTCATGGGGCCTACCTATTACATGCGTCTGAAACACATGGTCAAGGACAAGATCAACTATCGCGCAGATGGACCAAAGACTGAACTCACTCGCCAAGCGGTGCAGGGACGTGCCAAAGACGGCGGTCTCAAGATTGGTGAAATGGAACGCGACGGAATTATGGCGCACGGCGCGTCTGCATTTCTCAACGATGCGTTCATGAAAAGGTGTGACGAATATAAGATGCTGATATGTAATAAGACGGGAGGTATCGCGGTCTATAACTCCGAACTGAACCTCATGATGAGCCCACACGCCGATGGTCCGTTACGGTTTAACACTACCACAGATGGAAGTCCGCCTACGCTAGATAGAATGACCAAGTTTGGTCGTTCTTTTAGCGTCGTGCGTGTTCCATTCGCGTTCAAACTGCTTCTTCAGGAGCTACAGGCAATGAACATTCACATGAAGATCATTACCGCAGCCAATGTCAACAACCTACTCACAATGAACTATTCTGATAACATAAATAAATTATTGCGTAACGACGATGGGGACCTGGGTAACCTGATGCAACAAGTGAGTCGGGAAATAAACGCCGCAATACGCAATGGGACTCCTACCCTTCCCGATGCCCGTATTCACCCTACACCAATAGAGAATATAGGTGCGTCTATGAAGGATAATCTTGATAGTGACAGCATCCCGTATGCACCTGGTTCTGACGACAGCATCCCATATCCACCTGATTCTGACGACAGTATCCCGTATCCATCTGATCCGTATCCATCTGATTATGACGAAATGCGTCCTCCTTCGCCTGACATGCCACCACCATCAAATTATGCAATCGTTCCCCTGTCTGACGAAGAGTTCCTATCTGAAGCTGTGAGCAACGAAGATCTTCCCAAAGTAGCTACGGAGAACCAATTGAAGATGAAGAACCCTTACATTCAAGCACAATTTGACGCACTCAACACAAAAGATAAGATGAAACTCGCAAGCGCAGTTGCACAGGTCGAAAGCGAACGTATCGATAAGGCTGAAACTGCATCGAATGCGATGCCACCGACCTCGCCGGCGCCTATTGTAGTTGAGACTCCTACCATAGAAATGACCCAAGACAATATGGCCATTCTTAAGGTGGACGAACCAACCAATACAGACGAAGACGGTGATGATGAGAAAATTGGCGACGAGGAAAAGAGCGAAGGAGGTGTGAAGAAGGTTGCGTTCTCATAAGTGATGATATGTAGGATAATGTAAGATAGAAGATAAACAAACAGAATTGAATGATATTCTTGAGTCATATAAAGAATATCACACATAGTATTATAGCAATGCAGATCTTCATCAAGACACTCACAGGCAAGACGATCACTCTAGAAGTTGAGCCATCAGATACAATCGATAATATTAAGCAGAAGATCCAAGACAAGGAGGGAATTCCTCCAGATCAACAACGACTGATATTTGCAGGTAAGCAACTCGAGGACGGTCGTACCTTAGCAGATTACAACGTACAAAAAGAATCTACCCTTCACTTGGTTCTTCGTCTCCGTGGCGGTATGCAGGTGAACAGCAGTCTTATCTCATCTATTCACAAGTCAAGAGACACCGTAATTGAAATGATGGATTTCCAGGGGTACGATGTGACCGAGTATGCCAATAGCACGCTCACTGAGACCAATGCCAAACACTCTGCAAACCAACTAGACATGCTATTCGACAAGGCAAGTGACAGCGACACTACAACCCACAAGACATATGTCAATTACCATTTGGAGAAGGCGTTGCGCCCTTCCTATATCCAAGACATTGTCGATGACCTGTTTCATGTAGAGGAGGTGCTACAAAAGACCGATACGCTGATGATTGTGACTCGTGAAGACACTAGTGAGAATGTGTTGAACATGGTGCGTCATCTTCTTGAAAAGGATGGGATATTCTTGATTGTTGTCAATATCAAGCGACTACAGTTTAATATATTGAACCATAGTATCGTCCCAAAGCACCGCACCATGCCAGACAGTGAAGTAAAGACAGTCATGGCCAAACATAATCTGTTGAAGATTAACGAGTTTCCAGACATCAACAGGTTTGACCCTGTGGCCATTGCCATTGGTCTCCGTCCAGGGAAGGTGTGTGAAATTACCAGACCGTCTAAGACATCAATTGAAGGTATGTATTATCGTGTTTGTGTCTAGATACAAACCTCTCCACCAAATCATGTTATTTTTTGCTGGGTTGTTCCGTGTATAAAATATGTTGTATTAGAGTAAGAGGCGCCTATAGATATATTATTTTAATGGTGTTTAGTTTAAATTCTCCATCTCCAAAACAAACGAGTTCCGTCGGGGCCATGACCGCTGATACGATACATGAGGCTAGTTATTATACCGATAAACTGAATGCCCTATCAGCTAGTTTTAAATTGCTGACAGCGAAGTTGTCAAATGCTTATGTCAATCATAAGTTGTTCCCCACCAATACCGAATACGAAAATGTGTACAATAGAATGTTGTCTGGGGTCAACAAGGCCAAATCAGACATGTTTGAACTTCAAAACGAGGTCGAAGTCATGTCAGCAGACTACCGTGAAAAAATAGAGGTGATCTCTACAGAGGTTCAAGAAGACCGAACAAGAGAGACTAACATTGTCAAGGAATTTGAACAGGCCGAAGACAGTGGAGCAGCCGGTGCGCGAAAGGTGTTAACCGATACCTATAAACTTCAATACGCGTCCAATTTTTTTATGGTTTTAGGGATTATTATGGCAATAATAATATTGTATTGGGTATTTTCTCCGGGAGCCACTGCTTCCATGGCGGACACTTCTGCATTCGATGCTGAATAAATCGATAGAATAGGGAATCCAATCGTGGACGTTATTCTTTTATCAAAATAGATTGTTCTATATGTATATATTATACCATGGATAGAGAACAATCGGAATTAAATACAGTCATCAGAGAAAACGAGTTACGACATGTCCAATTGCGGGGAGCATATAGCGATCTGATACAGCGACGCGCCAAGGCGGAATCGCTCATGTCAGATGGTAGTATGAATGTAGCAGTGTCTAGGACACACACAGAATCGGCTCATATTCGACAACAGATATGGTATATAATTGCAGTTCTTACTCTGGTTTTGTTTAGCAGGTTTGCGCTTCAATATGGTAAAAATGTAACGAATCCAACTAGTACCATAATCCTTACAACAATTGTTGTATTGTTTTCAACGGTGAATGCGAATGGAAATGCATATAGTTATACATGGACATCCATGCTACTACCAATGCTTATTTCTTTGATTGTAATATTATATATTGGGCTTTACATTATTCATAGATAAAGTAGCAATCATAAAATGTGCCGAATACATTTGATAATTTTTTGTTCGTATATTGTACTAACTACAATACATGAGTACGATTGACGAGGTTACTAAATCCAATGCAGAACTTGGAGGGATGGTGAAGTCTGTGATTAGTGGTCAATCTGGCGGCAGTATGCATACATCGATTTCAAAGAACTATAACAAAACCGTTGATACTCACATGGACACCGCCGACAAGATGCACGAGAAACTCGAACATTTGGTGAAGGAGCACATGGATTTGAAGAATGAATACTACGAAAAATACGCATCGCTCAGTAACACTGACAATGATGCGCGTGTCACTAAGTTCAACAATCAAGTGAGCAACTATTGGGCATACGACGACTACGTTAGAAAGGAGAAGGAGGATTATCGTGTAGCATCTACCAACTGGAATAATGATGCAAAATGGTATAATAGGTACTGGCAAATCACGATGGACCAGTATAATAGAGACAACGAACAGTTCAAGGAGACAAGACGTGTGCGTCACAACGAGGCGTTGGGGAAGATCCGCAAACGTGATGCGACCTCATCCAGAACGGTAATCGACTACTACGTCAATGACTACATTGCGCGCCGAAATGAATTGTTTGGTACCGACACCACTACATCGAGTTGGTTCATGACAAATGCAGCCAGTTCAAACCCGTACTGGTCAAAAGTGAAGCGATGGGAACCATCGGGATATTCGGTGACTCTGCCAGTGCAACAAGTAGGGTTGATGTCTACTGGTAGGAACTGGGAATGGACGATGGGTGGTTCAAAAGCTAATACATGGACAGGTGCTGGAAACTATTGGAGTAATGGACCATGGGGTCAGACACCGGGCGGAGCAAATGCAGGAAGCAATATATGGTATGGTCATGGACCTGCATATTGGGGCAGAGCGGGTGGTTGGATGGAGTGGTTAAACATGGGATATGGAGGCAATGCGCGTCCTCAAGAGAATTGGGGGAAGCAGCCTCTCAATGTCCCATACGTCTTTTATACCACTTTTTTTGTAGATCCTCAAGGACCCACTTCAGGGTACATGTACGGATGGTGCGACGATGCGTGTCGTGTCTACGTGAACAACGTTGATGTGTATGACAAGGTTATACGTGGAGGATGGGGCAGCGGCAATAAACCGACCAACGAATCGGGTCCCATCAAACTTAACAAGGGTTTCAATATGATCGCAGTGGTCGCGATGAACAAAGGAGGTCCTGCAGGCATGTCATGGACCATGTGGAACAGCCCCGAATACTGGAATGGACCCGAGGTAAACATCGGGACATCATGGTTTAGTCGGACAGGAGGTTCAGACTATCAGAAGACCGGCATTATTGTTCGCACCGACGCCACATGGCGTTGCATTCTTCAGAATGTGAAGGCTCCACAACTGACAACGTATCACGAACAAGCGACCAAAGAGCCGTATAGTGACGCCAACCTGTCCCTCCCAGGCTTTATTCAGAACGACCATTCATTGGTTCAAGAGTTTAGCCCATCGTCTATGAAGAAGTTTAAGGCGGCCAAGGGGGTGCGCTACGTCCGCGTGATCGCCGAAGGAAACCTGTGTATGCAGATCTCGCAACTGGCGGTGTATCCCATGGACAATCAGGGCAAGAACATTGCGCGGGGCAAGCCTACCGACGCCAAGGACGTGTATCAAAATAATGCAACTGGTAAAAATGGCCCAGAGACCGCGGTCGATGGGTCTCTCAGTGCTCGTGGATGGCCGTATATGTACTGTAGTAGTTGTGGTAAGGATCCGTGGTGGCAGGTGGATCTGGGTTCCGTCTTCAACATCGCAAAGATCGTGTATTACAATCGGGCAGGGTGTTGTCCATACCGCGCGAAGACAATGAAGTTGCAGTTCATGGACGCAGACAAGAAGGTGTTATGGACAGGAGAAGAATTCGGTAGTTCGGCCGCGGAGCAGACGTTCGCGTTCGGGGACGCCGACCTTACCATAGAGGCGGCGCCGACGGTTCCCGACTGGAACCCATGGCAAATCGCGACGGAGAATATTACAGTGGGTAAATCGGGGTCCAATACGAAAACGGTGAACCTTCCCCGAGAGAACATGTATATTTCACATGTTCCTGTGAACCCACAGAAGGTAACATGGTCTGATAGATTTAGTGTCAGTGTGTCAGGAAAAACTTTGACTGTACGTCGAACAGATTCGTGGCAAGGTTGGACCCAGGATCTTGTTCTACGCACCATTACCAATCCTGAAGAAGAACCAACCCCTCCCGTGATCATGCCACAGGTCTGGCCACAACTGGATGCATATCAGACCCCTCAATTAGCGCTTTTAGAGAAAATAAGTGCCAAGAGTCATGAGATCGTGAAAATGAGTGAGAAAGTTCATATGCATTACGCAACTGTCTCGAAAGATAAGGATCTGTCTATGTTCGTAACACAGCGCGACAACGCGTATCAAGGGTTGACGTCGAGGTATATGGCCATGGTGGAGGAGCGTAAGATAGTGGAAGAAGCGATAGTAGAGTTTGAGTCCGTGCGCGCCGAACACTTGTCGTCGGATTTAAGCGTGGACACACAACGCCTTCTCTACTGGACTTGGGGTGTTACGGCTGCGACAATTCTTGTATTGATCATGATTTATGTTGCTGCACCTAAGATGGGAGGGGTTGTCAAGGGAGAGGTCACTTCTATCTTTGTGATTGTTGCATGCGTTGCGCTTCTTACAACGTTCCTTGGTCAGTCACATCTTATTTTACCAATGTGCATCATGATTGTATTTTTGGTATTGTACTACTTGTATAGACGTGGAAAGTCGGGAGGGGGGTCAGCAATGCCAGCGATTGCTCCAGAGATACCATCAGCTTCTGTCTAGAATGATATTTAGAGAAATAAGTAAAAGAGACGTTGGATGGATTATTTATGTTATGGTACTGTACAGATATCACAACATATGTCAGGATCGTGCCCATTAAAAAATGAAACGGAGAAGAGTGTGGAAGGGTTTTATACCAATCTTACATTCCCTGACTCGCGACAGGCCACTAATTCTAACTCCACTAAACCCATTGTAGGATCTCGTGATGTAATGAACCGTAAAAATGAAATAACTAGAATAATGTCTAATATGACAAACATTTCTGACAAGATTGGTTCTTTGAATACAAAACAGAGACAGTACAGAGAAAAGACAGGCAATACAATTCTTTCACAGAACGATTCCATGGACTACAACAGATATGACAATGCGGTGATTGATGGGTCGGATACACCATCTTACCTTATTAAGCAACTACAAACGGGAGGTGTAGAAGAATGCAAGAGGTCATGTGATACAAATAAAAACTGTGGAGGATTTAGTTATTGGTCAGGAAACGGGACGTGTTCAATGAAGGAAATGAGTATCTTACCTAATCCTCCCATCCAGAGATACAGCAGGTCGCTTCTAGGTGATGTATGGAATGGACAGTATAATGCAGCCACGAACCAATATCTCACAAACAAAGGAAAAATGTTGTCAGTAAATCGCGGTGGTATCACCACGGTTGAACTCACCCCAGAGGAGAAGCAACGACTGGCTACTACATTTATGGACACGAGTGACTTCTGTGACGGTGAGAAGATATACGTTGATGCGAACTCCGAAAGGATTAAGCAGACGGTGGGCGACGAAGGACATTGTGCCAAAACATGTGGAGAGGACGAAAACTGTGACATGTATCTCATGTCTGACGCAAATACATGTAATACATACAGAAAGGTGTCCAACGTGTCCGCGTTTTGCAAGTCGGGGGTCGGCCACACTAGTTGGGGCAATCTTAAGAAGAACATGACCGATAAAATTGTGAGATATCCACAAACAGGAGGTACTGAAGGGTTTAGTCTTATCGATGGGTTTGGTCAACAACCTGTTGTGGAGGGGTTTTGGGGAAGTATTTGGAAGGATCTTAAAAAGGCGGCGGCAGAAATTGCACCTCCGCCCCCCAAATGCAGTATAAAGATTGTTGGCGATTGTCCATCCCACTCTACTCTAGCAAACGCCGGTTGGTTCAATGACAGAGATCGTACAACCTCTAATGGCGAACGCGGTAACCTTTGGACGACTAGCAGCCAGTGTTCCGCGCGTCGTAATAGGTGGGAAAGCGAGTGTCGAGCAAATAGCAAAAACGTTAACGTGTACAACTATTACGTCCCTTCAAAAAAACGCCAACCGTCACCAAGCGGTCCTCCTGCACAACATACTTGGACGACATACGTCAAGCGCCCAAAAAACAATGCAACAACTTGGGCAGAAGGGTTTCAATCTGGAAATGGTGTAAACCAACAATCCGAATACGAACAACGCCGTACCCAGTCTGAACTGGATGCGAGCGTACGCGAGTATGCGCGCAACGTTGATGAGTTGAAAAAATATAATCTGGATCTTACCACCATGTCGACGGGAAATAGCGAGGCAATGGACAAAGCAATTGCTGAATACAGAGCAAACATTGCTATTGTAGCGGAGAACCGTGAAAACAAGACATGGATACACGATAAGAACATTGTAGAAATTACAGAACTGACACGCAAATCTAGCGCATATATTTATATGTTATGGGGAGTTCTGGCTGTTATTGTATTGTTCCTTCTTTTGCGAAATGCCATGTAGGGTGTCATCTGAAGATTATGATTGTATATATGAGTATATGAGTAACTTTAGGCCATTGTGTTATTTTTAATATCACTATATCATATACGAAAATATGGTGATTGCTGAACCAACTACGTCGCGTGGAGACCAAACGGTCAACCACATTAAACAGTTACAGGAGACTGAAATGCAAGCATTTCGCGAATTGGAGAATAAGACGGGGGCAGTAACACTCACTACCGAAGAGAAATCAAAACTGATTGCCAAAATTAATGACTTGAGTGCTACGCGCGAAAATCTGTATGACACCTTGCGTGAAAATCACGATTTCTACAGTAAGAACTTGGTGGGGGCACAACACACTCTCGTTCAACAGACCGACGCGTTGGAGGTGGTGGAACGCGAACTCAATCGTACCAAGAGGCGAGTAGAACTTATCAATGAGGAGCGTCTCAATCGATTGCGTCTAGTGGAAATCAATCGTTACTATGGATCCAAGTACAAACATCACACATCTATTCTTAAGAATGTTACATTTATGTTTGCAATCCTATTGGTCATTGTAATGATGAACAACACTGGTAAGTTACCTCCACTGGTATTTAAGTCTCTCTTAGTCATAGTTCTGGGTATAGGTCTTTATGCGATCATTAAGGAACTCTTCGACGCATATACCCGAGATAACATGGTATACGCACAATACAATTGGTCAAAAGTGAGTCCTGATTTAGAACATCCTGGTAATTTAACTGGTTCCAATATCTTCGACAAAGGGGATGACCCTGACACAGGAACCTGTACAAATCAAGAGTGTTGTGGATCAGGATTTACTTGGGTGCCTCCACCATTTAACAAGTGCATTGCGAATAGTGAACTAGGAAGCGAAGATGTTGTATCCGCCATGGGTAAACCGGTCACGCCCTACGATGCAAACGCGACATCGAGTATTGTATAAATATATATATATATATTCGCTCCAACATAAAGAAAGTAATCGCATGGTATACTATACATCATATAGTAGCATATCATGTCAACATTAGGATCTCTCATTGATCAGACTACACCAGCAGAGGCAAAAAAGAAAAACCCTTCTGTAGATGATGTTATTGCAAATGCAAACAACCTTCTTCAAAAACAAAATCAGATGCTTGCATGTGATGCACAATGCGAACACGATAAGAAACTTGCAAAACTTCGCGATGTTTATGACAACAAAGAAGATAATTTACAGACAGCGCCTATGCAGATGGAGGTAGCGCGCAAAAATTATTTGGAGTTCAAATACGGTGCAGACGATTATGTGACCAAGGCGTCGGTGGCTCTTAAAGAAGAAGCCGATAAGGTTATTGCGGACATGACTCAGATATGGAACCAAGAGAAAGACATGATTACGACTTTGATCTCTGACTATAACACCATGTTGTCAACGCATGCCGATATGGAACATTATCGCGACCGCATATCGGCGTCTGTCGATCGTTTGGATAAGAACTTTGTCGCCAAACAGAACGATACTACAACCAATGACCGCAAGGCGTTCTACCAGAATCAAGGTGTCGATAATCTCCGCTACTGGTTTTATTTTCTGCGCTGGGCATACGCAGCCATTGTGCTCACATATATCATAGGGGTGTTCTCTCTACCTACCACAAAATCCTCGAGCATGAAGTATGGTATGCTCGTATTACTTGTTGCGTTTCCATTCGTAATCGCCGTAATCGCAGTTGCCTCCTTCGCAATGATCCGGACGATTGCGTCCAAACTTCCGTATAACGCATTCACTATGGGTCTCGGAGTGTACAACCCCGCGCTCAATTCTAGCACACAACAATACAATCCCGGATCCGTGGAGGCCACGGTTATATCCAACGCAAGCCCACACCGCGCCGGCGGTGGCGAGACCGTCGCGCAGTACCTAGGACAATACCATCCTGTGAAGTAACTAATCGGATATATACATTATAATTATTAGTAATTCGTAGTAATAATTATACATAGTGTGGGACATAGTTCTCATGTATAAAAATACAAATGTATATGTTGATACTAGACCGTAGTCCGAACTAGAACGCATCGTTGTCTGGAGGTGGTTCATATATAATATCAACTCCTGCCCAACCAGCGCTTCCATATTTATCATATTTACTGGTGAGGTACTCGCATAGTTCAGACATCCTTGGTGGATTGTTTGACTGTGTTTCTTCAAGCCACATCTTCCATGTCTGCGACAATGCCTGTCGGGTGATATTGCGTCCTTCGCATACTCTGACCCTCTCTGCCACGAATTGTCCGATGAGATCCTGTCGTAGTCGGTATTTGTTGGTTTCTGCCAAAACCATGGGACAGTCTTTGACTATTCCCTGATTTTTGATGCATCTGCGCACGAGCATACTAGCGAAGACAGGTGCCCACGTTTCTAACTTGTATGTGAGTTCGGGTACCTTTTTGAATATATATTTACTGTTACGTTCTTTTTCAGGGAGTGCATCATAGACCTCGGCATCTTTAAAACACGACTTGAACTCAACGATGCGCAGACGTCGCCATGTTCCATCGTCATTGGATTTGATTTCAAAGAGCGAGTTAGTACAAACAGCTAGAGTGAACATCTGATTGAAACTGCTAGAAGTCTGGTATAATTCTCGAGCCTGGATTTTAGCGTCGCCTGTCATTTCTTTCATAGCTCCCTCATTTAACACCATGCCTTTTGAAGGCTCCTGAAATATCGCATATCGTATGCTTTTGAGCGCATATAACTCGGATGAGGTGCCGCCAAGCGCTTGACGTTTTGAAGTGATTATACTAACTGGTGCAGTGGGATTACAATACTCTCCCAAAGAATTGGCCATGAGATCGGTGAGAAGCGATTTACCATTGCTGCCACTGCCTTTATAGATATTGAATGTCTGACTCAGGTTGGCACCGACCAATGCAGATGACAAGTGTTCCCACATGTATTCACACAGTTCTGCGTCGGGAAAGAGTTCTGTCATGAAGTTGATGATTTCGGAATAAATTACCTGGTACTCGGGTATAGCCATATCAGCATCGTTAATATAGGGAACATTGGTTGTCTTGGATATGTAGTCTAATGGACGCCCGTCACGAAACTCGCCCGTCTGCAGATTGACAACACCATTATTAAAACAAAGCGTCCATTTATTTTGATCCAAATTACTGTTGAAGTCCTTACTAAAGAAGAGTTCTGCTGCCTCTTTGGCGAGGTGTGTTTTCTGCGAGTTACTATGACAGCGAGCCATGATGTTCATTCCAGCCTTAGTATATTTGCATGTGTTGTCGTAATCATTCTGTCGGTCGTTGTCTACTGGTGCTTTATTTAAAGCCTTTTCGACCAGTTGTGCATGTTTTGCATAAAACACTTCGTATAGTTGGTTTGATATACCATCTGCACGCAAACGCATACCCATATCAGGTTCCCATCTATGGTCTCTAAACTCGTACCAAATTTGGGAACCTGCAGACAGTCCCGAACATACAAACTGTTCGCTGCAAATACATCTCAATACCTTACAGATCTCGTGATCACCCTCGTTCTCTAGCGCGTTTATAACGTAATAGTCTATTGATTTGGCGTTGACCTCATTATATCCATCTCTATTATACTCTTTAGCCCAATAACGAACGCTTCTATCTGTTTTACCTCCTTCTCGTTTATCAATCTTGTCCCACCGATTATATAATTCAGGAATACCTCCATAATCGAACCCTGGGTGTTTCGCACTGACCAGTACCCAAGTGATAAATAATAGTTCAGCATCTGTGTTTTTTAGCGCAAACGCTAGTTCCATCCACATAGAATAAGAACCTTCACCATAAAACTTATCTGGTAGTGTGAGTGCGAACCTATGAGTGTCACGAACCGTAGAGTATTTGGAACTTTCATCTAATGTGCGTTCGACGTAAGCATGCCATTCTTCTAGTTGCGCCTTGGTCGTGATGCGATCCACAGGTACTAGTGTCGATGGGTCATTGGAAGGTCCAGGAGATAATTGTGCTCGTGAAACAACCTTGAGGCGACTGGATCCTCCTGTGGTAGTTCCTTGACGTGGCTTTTTGTTATTACGCTGTTTCGAATCGGATAGGAGTTTAGAACCCTCAGGGGTAAGTTCAAACTTGGGGTGTCCGCGGTAGCGCACTGATAATTTCTTGAACTCCTCAATATCGCGATGATAAACATCAATATTTTCAGCGACAGTACAAAACTCACCATCCGCATCGTCTAACGTAACTTGGTATGCAGAAGTGACCTGGTATGCATCATTATTAGGCTTTCTTGAACCATAAAGTGTCCAGTTTGTTGTCCCTTTAGAAATTCCCTCGTCAAGAACCTTTTCCCAGGAACAGGTTAAAGGGATGTCGTGCAACGACTCAAACATATCTGGATGTTCCTTTATCATTTCTAGTACCTTTTCTCGAAGAATTAGTTGAAGTGTACTACACATTTGTAGTCCGAAAATCAGATGTATTCCATCTTTAGTAACTTCATCATCAGTCATATTCACAGTCGGTTTTTCAAATACGAATACCATGAAAGGGACTGTTGATACGAATGTGAACATTGTCTTGAGGATGTCAAGGTAGATAGAGATAATGTCTTGTATTCTTTCTTGGTCGTGTTGTCGTTCTTTAATCTCGGGATCAAACCGCAAATCAAGGTCGACCACTACAGGACCTCCCTCCCCCAATTGCTTCTCCGTCAAATACTCGTGATCTCCGTTTTGTACTACCTCTGTGAAGTAGTGGTGATAGAATTCGTCTTCATTATCCGGATCTATCAAATATTTTCCTCCTTTATCTTTTGCCTTATTACCGTCTTTATTAGGCATGCGTGTATGGCTTGGTTTGACATCACTGCCAACCACACGTGCATCTAATAATAGTTGGGTTCGGCTTGTATACCGAAGTTTTGAACCTTCGGAAGACATCGCAGTACTAGTACTGTGGATTATAAGTGAATCTAGATTATCCTAAAGCTTTGTTTCAATTCTGGTTCAATCCTACAATGGGTGCGTTATTCACTTCATATCCAAACAGTATAGATGCAATATGATGATAAATCTATATAATGTCATCTGTTTTTAAAAAGGATGTTTCAACCACACCCACTAGTGTAATTCCAAGAGACACCATAAAGCGTCTTATTAAAGACATAAGAGGAATTAATAAGCATCCATTGTCGTCAAATGGGATATATTATAAACACGATGATGAAAACATGATGCGTGGATATGCCCTTATCATAGGACCCGAAGATACTGTATATGCCGACGGATACTATTTTTTTGAGATAGATTATCCAGTCGATTATCCCTACCGCCCACCCAAGGTGACGTTTAAAACAAATCAGGATCGTGTTCGTTTCCACCCCAACATGTATGTCTCTGGTAAGGTGTGTTTGTCTATGTTGAATACTTGGCGTGGCGAGCAGTGGACATCGTGTCAAACCATATCATCTATTTTGCTGACCATGTGTTCGATATTCACCAATAACCCATTGCTTAATGAACCTGGTGTATGTGTAGGTCACCCAGATATAGATAAGTACAATGACATCATTGAGTATAAGAACATTGAAATTGCGATACTGAATATCGTGTCAAAGCATCCATCTTTATATCTCCCTATGTTTGATCTGTTCCGTGATGTTGTTTTGGATAAGTTTATCGAACATAATGAACGTATACAAAACCGAATTACCAATTTAATACATACAAAACCCCCTCATACAATTACTACTCGTATGTATTCTATGATTTTTGACCTAGACTACAACAGTCTTGGTGTTCATTTTAATAATGTGAAGGGTACACTCCCATCTGATACCAAAACCGATACAGTGATGGACACTGCCAAAATTGATTCGGTTTGATATGTGTTTAGGACCAGTACCAATTATCCTACCGTATAGTATACAACCATGAAGTTCTGTAGTTCCTGTGACAATATGTTCTACCTCGCTATAGATCCTATCGATTGTGACAAACTAATGTATTATTGTCGGAATTGTGGAACACATGACAGTGACGGTGTTACTGATAAATCATCTGCCATATCCAGTGTCCAACTGTCGGATGCGAAAATAAATATGTCGCGCATCGTGAATAAATATACCAAACTCGACCCAACACTACCCCGGGTTGACCGCATCCCATGCCCCAACGCAGAATGCGACACCAATGTGAAAGAAACTCCTCGCGAAGTTATCTACATCCGTTACGACGATATAAATATCAGATACATGTATCTGTGTTCCACTTGTGACTATGTATGGAAAGCCAGCGAGGCATAATGATGGATATCTGTCCAATACCACATAAGAATTGATTCATATAGTTATTACTTTTATTTAGGTATTTTCTGCTATCGTACTATATACTACATGTCGACTAACACTTCATCTAGAAAAGTGTTCAACGAGAAGGTCCGACTAATCGGAAGCGACCCCAAAGATATTCCTATTAGCCTAACTGACAATCTCGAAGAAGACGACGACAACTCTGTTGCAGCAGACGAAGACGATGGAGACATTTCGATTACAGTAGAAGACGAGGACGCGGGAGAAGACGACGAGGATGATATAGGTAGTATAATGGACGATGAAGATGTCGACGTCAATAGTGACGATGAGATAGACCCCGCAATAGAACATGTAAATGCTGCGACAACTAGACCCGTGAATAAACATGGAAAAGTTGGTGGACTTCAAGCATTGGACGTTCCCGTCCCTCCACAATTCTTTGCATCTCAGTCCGTAGACGAAGATGATAGTGATTATGACATTGATGTAGCAAACATGAGCGGAAATGTAACCGGAGACGACGAATACGACGATGACGACGACGATGAGGACCCTGAAACGTATCTACAAAAGTTTGAAACTGATATAAATCAAAATCTCCTTCTCACCCATCATCCCACGCAGTTCACCAAAAACGATTCTGAAATATCTGCATTGTGTCAATTGACACGAAACGAAACTAACAATGTCATCGATCCTCTTCACAAAACCATTCCCTTCTTAACAAAATACGAAAGGACGAGAGTGCTTGGTCAGCGCGCCAAACAAATTAACAGCGGATCAAAACCGTATGTGGTTGTTCCAGACCATATCCTTG
>Ga0209308_10001795_pt1 | contig 19320 bp, 15 predicted proteins | sample COGITO_mtgs_1204_3_FD_184806 | JGI IMG/M metagenome (GOLD analysis project Ga0209308, IMG submission 184806) | Pelagic marine microbial communities from North Sea - COGITO_mtgs_120405 (SPAdes) (version 2) | ecosystem: Environmental > Aquatic > Marine > Epipelagic ...
AATAACGCATCATACATGACAGACCATAGAGTTAATCATGGTGGTCGTGTTGGTTCTGGAGTATTTTAATGCCATACACAGGTATGCAAAAACCTATGGTAGTAAGTTGCTCTGGTGGCTTAGTACTAAACAAAGATGTTTTTGCTATGCACCCCGGAGAAGCTTTACAACTACAAAATTTTGAGCCAAGTATTGAAGGTGGTTACAGAAGATTAAATGGAACAACAAAATTTAATTCTAATATTGTACCACAAGTTTCAGCTTCTACAGAAAGAGTACAGTTATCAGCTATTTTTAATAATTTAGTTATAGCGGCTAGAGGGGGTACAGTTTACACCGGCTCTACTTCTGGAAGTTGGACTTCTAGAGCGACAAGTAAAGGTACTACAAATACTTATGATTTTGATAAATACAATTATGATGGCAACGATAAAATAATTATTGCTACAGGAGAAGCGGCGGCATTTACGTTAAACACAAGTTATTCAGAAGATATTATAAACGCAACAGGCGGCGGTACTGCACCAACTAATCCTAAGTTTGTAAAATCATTTGCAAACCATATGTTTTATGGCGGTATGTCTGATGCAACATCAACCCTAACATTTTCTGGCCCTTATACTGAAGATGATTTTGATACTGGGGCAGGCTCTATTGTTATGGGTGATGTCATTACTGGATTAAAAGTATTTCGTAATGAATTATTTGTATTTTGTGAAACAAGTATATTTAAAATAACAGGAACAAGCTCTAGCACATTTGCAAAAGCCGAGGTAGCAAAAGATATTGGTACACTATCACATCATTCTATACAAGAAATAGGTGGTGACATTATATTTTTAGCCGCAGATGGACTTCGTACAATTGCGGGTACAGCTAGAATTGGTGATGTAGAATTAGGTACAATATCAAAACAAGTACAAGAAAGAATAAATGAAATTGGGTATGACAACGTAACATCATTAGTTATAGGAAATAAATCTCAATACAGATTATTTTATCCAATTGATGATGGTTTAGAAAGAATACAAAGAGGTTTAATTGCAGTAATAAAACAAAATCCTAATACACAACAAATGGGTTTTGAATACGCAGATATAAAAGGTTTAAAAGTTTCATCTTGTGATTCTAATTTAATTAGTAATGTTGAGACTACTGTTCATGGTGGATACGATGGGTACGTTTATAAACAAGATGACGGTAATGTATTTACAAGAGCGTCTTCAACAGAAAATATGGATGCTACTTTTCGTTCACCAGACATAACAATGGGAGACCCCGGTGTTAGAAAAAATATGCAACGAGTAAATTTAAACTGGAAACCGGAAGGTGAAGTTGAAGCAAGTTTATTTGTTAAATATAATTATGATGATGTTAATACCCCACAACCAGAAGTAATATCATTAACAACAGATGGTAGTGGTGCAATATTTGGAATTGCTAAATTTGGAACTGCGGCGTATGGGCAAGGTGATTTACCTATAACAAGACAATCAGTAGAAGGCTCTGGTTTTGCTGTAGCAATAAAATTAACAGATACAAGTAATAAAATACCTTTTGCGTTAAAAGGATTTGAATTAGAATTTACTCCGGGAGGAAGAAGATAAATGGGAGCTACATATACAAGACAAAGTTCATCGGGAATAGTTGATGGTGGCGTTATTGAGGCTACTGACCTTAACAATGAATTTGACCAACTACTAGCGGCGTTTGCTGTAAGTTCTGGTCATAGCCATGATGGAACTGCGGCAGAAGGTGGGCCAATAACTAAGTTACTTGGTAACACATTAACATTTGGTGCGGCTACAGCAGGTACAGATATAACAGTTACATTTGATGGTGAATCAAATGATGGTGTATTTAAATGGATGGAAGATGAAGATTACTTTGAGTTTTCAGATGACCTTCTTGTAGCTAGTACAGAAAAATTACAATTTAGAGATACAGCAATATATATTAATTCATCTGCTGATGGACAATTAGATTTAGTTGCTGACACAGAAATACAAATAGCGGCTACAACTATTGATATAAATGGTAATGTAGATGTATCCGGTACTTTAACAGTAGCAGGTGCAGTAGACTTTGGTGATGCGGCTTTATCAAATGTAGGTGCTGTACAATTAGATAGCATTGCAGGTGATGGGGATACTAACACATCAATTACATTTAGTGGCTCTGATGTTATTACAATAACAGCAGGTGGCGATGCACAGTTTACATTTAATAATGGTTCAATAGTACCTTCTACAGATAATGATATAGATTTAGGTACAAGCTCATTAGAATTTAAAGATGCTTATTTTGATGGTACAGTTCATGCTGATGCAATAAACTTTAATGGTACTGCAATATCTGCAACTGCGGCTGAACTTAATATTATGGATGGTGTAACATCTACTGCGGCAGAATTAAATTTAGTAGATGGTATTACAGCAGGAACAGTATCTGCTTCAAAAGCAGTTATTGTAGACTCAAATAAAGATTTAACAGGATTTAGAAACTTAACTATATCTGGTGATTTAACAGTATCTGGTGATGATATTACTATGGGTACTAACACAGCAGGTAATATATTAGTAGCAGATGGTACAAATTTTAATTCAATAGCTGTAGGAGGTTTATCTGAAATATCTACAGTAGCAAATGATGATGTATTTTTAGCAGTAGATACCTCTGGTGGAGGACTTAAAAGAATAGCAAGAAGTGCAATAGTATCTGGACTTGCAACATCTAGTGCAATATCAAATGTAGTAGAAGATACAACTCCTCAACTAGGTGGTAACTTAGATATGAATGGAGCTGATATTGTTACTACATCAAATGCTGATTTAGAATTAGCACCTAATGGTACAGGTCATGTAACTGTTAGAGGTAATACTAATTCTGGTGCAATACAATTTAATTGTGAAAGTAACTCTCATGGTCAAATTGTAATAGCCCAACCACATTCGGCGGCTGTAACAAATACATTAACATTACCGGCAGGTTCTAGTTCTACATTAGTATCCCTTGTATCAACAGACACATTAACAAATAAAACTTTAACTTCACCAAAAATAAATGAGGATGTGGCAGTAACTTCAACAGCTACAGAATTAAATGTTTTAGATGGAATTACAGCAGTTGTTGGTGAATTAAATGCTTTAGATATTGGAGCCACTGCAATAGGAACAGCAGTAGCAAGTAAAGCAGTTATATTAGATGCTAATAAAGATTATACAGGTTTTAGAAATATTACTCTTAGTGGAGAGTTAGATGCAGGGTCACTAGATGTTAGTGGTGATGCAGATATTGATGGTACATTAGAAGCAGATGCAATAACAGTAGCAGGAGTTGCTTTAGCAACATTTGTTAGAGATACAGTCGGTACTAACATGCTATCTAGTAATACAGAAAGTGGTATTGCAGTAACATACGATACAACAAATGATAACATTGATTTTGCAATTAATGCGGCACAAACAGGAATTACATCCTTACTTGCAACAGATATTAAAATTGGTGAAGATGACCAAACTAAAATAGACTTTGAAACTGCTGATGAAATACATTTTTATGCGGCAAACGTAGAACAAGTTTACCTTGGTGATAATATATTTGGCCCACAATCAGACAGTGATGTAGACTTAGGTTCTACAGGAGTAAGATGGAAAGATGCTTTTGTAGATTCTATTACAGTTACTGGTGAAATAGATGGTGCTAGTTTAGATATATCTGGTAATGCAGACATTGATGGTACTTTAGAAACAGATGCTTTAAGTATAGCTAGTACAACAGTTACTTCAACTGCGGCAGAATTAAATATACTTGATGGTGTAACATCAACGGCGGCTGAATTAAATTATTCAGACTTAGCTACATTAGGTACAACTGCGGCATCAAAAGTATTTACAGCAGATGCTAACGGATTAACAAAAGTATCTGGTGCAGTGTTAAATACAGAGGATACTTTAACAGATGGCTCAACAATAGCTTGGGATGTTATTGCATCACCTGTAGCAAAAGTAACTTTAGGAGGCAACAGAACATTTGCGGCTCCTAGTGGTACTACACCTGCGGCAGGACAATTTGTATCTCTATTATTAATACAAGATGGTACAGGTTCAAGAACAATAACGTGGAACGCTGTGTATGAATTTGCGGCAGATACAGCACCAACTTTAACAACAACAGCTAACTTAGGAGACTTATTTGTATTTAGATACAATGGAGCTAAGTGGCTAGAAGTAGGCAGAAATTTAGCCTTAACATTATCATAGGAGTAATATGTTTGCAGTAGTAACAGATGGAAGTATAACAAGTTTTCCAAAAGGAAATAAAGGTATTACAATTGGAGACAATCAATATCCTGCGGCTATATATACTTTATGGACAGAGGCAGAAAGAAACGCCATAGGAATCTATACAGTAGAAATAGATAACACCAATAAAAAAGATGAAGAATGGTATATTAATACTAATCAATCTTATGCATTTGGTAGTGGTAAAGTTACAGCAACATATGGAACGGCAACAGCTAGAGCAATAGCAGATGTTAGTGAAGTGTGGACACAAGCCGATATAGATGCAGGAAGAGCACCAGATGGCACATCAGCTAATGACCCTATGAATGATAGTAATGGTAATCAAATTATTACTAGAGGATTAAAGTATGGAAAAAATCAAATAATAGATAGACAATGTGCAGGATTACTTGCACCCTCTGATTGGCGAGTAATAAGAGAACAAGAAACTGGTAGTGCAATGGATTCTGATTGGAAAACATGGAGAGCGGCAGTTAGAACTAAATGTAACTCTATGCAAACTCAAATTACTAATGCGGCAAATGTAGATGCACTAGCGGCTTTGTTTACTTATACAGAACAAGAAGATGGGAGTATAACAAGACCACTTGGTGAATTTCCGGTGAAGTCTTAATATGGTAGCATTTATTTTACCTGCTAATTCAGCAACAGGGGGTTACGAAATAGATAATTCTCTTAGGTTTAATGAAGATGACTCTGCTTATTTAAGTAAAACTTTTGGAAGTGAAGGTAGTAAAAGAACTATGACTTTCTCTTTTTGGATAAAAAGAGGAGAGTTTGGTGATGAAAGATATTTTCTTTATTCAGCAGGTGCGGATGCAAATAACAGAGATGCTATAGCTACTATGGATGAATCCTTAGATATAATATTTCAAAGAAATGATACAACTTACTACAGATTAAGAACAAATAGACTTTTTAGAGACCCTTCTGCATGGTATCATATTGTTGTTGCTATAGATACTACTGATGGTACATCATCTAATAGAATTAAATTATATGTAAATGGAGTACAAGAATCATCATTTGCTACGTCTGATTATCCAACACAAAATTTAGATTTATATTTTAATGATGATATTGCTCAAACAATAGGAAGATACTCTCAATCGGATAGTGACCATTGGGATGGTCACATAGCTGACTTTTATTTTATAGATGGTACACAATATGCGGCTAGTAATTTTGGAGAAACAGATGATAATGGAGTTTGGATACCTAAAGAATTTGCAGGTACTTTTGGTTCTAATGGTTACTTTTTAGAGTTTCAACAAACAGGAACAAGTGCTAATGCAAGTGGTAAAGGTGCAGATACTTCTGGTAATGGTAATCATTGGGATGATAATGGTATGACAGCAGAGGATATTACAACAGATACACCTACAAATAATTTTATGACTATGAATCCTTTATTTACAAATTCAAGAGGTGCTTTTGCAGAAGGTAATTTAAAAGTTACAACAAATGTTCAAGGGTCAGTGCCATATGGACAAGTAGAGTTTGGTAATTTTGCAGTAAATAAAGGCAAATGGTACTATGAAGCAAAAGTGACCTCAGTAGGTTCTGGCGGTAGTTTAGGTTTAGGTTGGAACGAAAGAGCAGAATCTGGAGGTTATACAAATGGACACAACAATGGTGGTAGTGCAGGAAATGTTAGATATAACTCTGGTGGTGTTTTAGGAATAGGAAGTTCTCATAGTCAAAGCACAGGTGTTGATTCATTTACTGATAATGACATTATTGGTTTTGCTTTAGATTTAGATAACAACAAAGTATATGCTTACAAAAATGGTAATCCTCAAGATGACCCTACACCAGACCCAGATGACAACGATGGTAGAGCAATAGTATCAGCATATAATAATTACTGGACACCGTGGATGTCTAAAGATGATACAACCAATAATGCAACAGTAGAGTTTAATTTTGGCAATCCATCTTTTTCAATATCAAGTGGTAACGCAGATGGAAATGGATATGGTAACTTTGAATACGCAGTACCTAGTGGGTACTATGCACTATGCACAAAGAACTTAGCGGAGTATGGATAATGGCTTATACAACAATAGACGACCCATCAGCATATTTTCAAACAGCTTTATATACAGGTAATGGTTCAACAGGACAAAATATAACTAATGATGGTAACTCAGACTTACAACCAGATTGGGTGTGGGCAAAAAGAAGAGATGCAGAAACTTCACATGGTTTAGTTGATTCTTCTAGAGGTGTTAGAAAAGTTTTAAGTAGTAATGGCACAAGTGCAGAAGTTGCAGAAAGTGCGGGAAATACCCTCACAGCATTTTTAAGTGATGGATTTACTGTAGGCGATGATGGAAATTACACAGCATTTAATGCTAATGGTTCTTCAATAGTAGCATGGCAATGGAAAGCTAATGGTGGAACAACAGCAAGTAATTCTAACGGAGGAGTAACTTCAACTGTACAAGCTAACACAACAGCAGGATTTTCTATAGTTACATGGACAGGAGATGGGTCAGATGAAACAGTAGGGCATGGGTTATCTTCCGCACCTCAAATGTATGTAGTAAAAAATAGAAGTGACGCCACAGATTGGAGAGTTGGACAAACTGTTGCTGGAAACATTATGACTGGTGGAAATGGTTATTACATGGAATGGAACGACACCAAAGCTAGTACAAATCCCGGAAGCGCTACAACATGGGGTTCAACACCTACAGCCCCAACATCAACTGTTTTCACGGTAGGTAGTAATAATGCTCATAATGGAAATGGCGATGATTTTGTGGCATATTGTTTTCATTCCGTACAAGGCTACAGTAAAATTGGTTCTTACACAGGTAATGGCAATGTAAATGGGGCTTTTGTTTATACAGGGTTTAGTCCTGCGTGGGTGATGGTTAAAAGAACTGACTCTGGTAATAACTGGCATATGCACGATAATAAAAGAGTTCCTCATAACTCTAATAATAAAACTTTATATACAAATTTAAGTAATGTAGAGGGAACAGAAGATTTTGATATGTTAAGTAATGGTTTTAAGCTAAGAGAATCTGGCGGAGGGTATAATGCTTCTGGAGGAACATACATCTACATGGCATTTGCAGAAAGCCCATTTGTATCATCAGAGGGTGTACCAACAACAGCGAGATAATGGCTATAAAACAAGATAACACATACTTTACACCAGTAAAGAAAAGAACTTCAATAGGTAACTCATCAAGGAGTAAGCCTAAAAATAAAAGTAAAAGGTTAAACTTTAAGAAGTACAATCGTCAAGGCAAGTGAGTGGTCGCTAGAAACGGAGAACGTATGACTAAAGAAACGACAAATGATAGTAGCTACCAAATTCAGTTACTAAACGAAATAAATAAAAAGGTTTCTTCACAACGTAATGAAGCCCATAATCGTATAGCTCAGTTAGAGATAATTATAGAATCTACCAAAAGAGAAATACAAGCATTGAAAGCTGAATTAGAAGGAAATAAATTATTTAAGGAGAATAATAAAAAGGATAAATAGTAATGACAACAGCACCAACAGTAACAGAAAAATTAGAAGAAAAGGTAACTGGACAAGCGGGTCTAGGAACAACTGATGCGTCTTTACCTAAAGATACAGAGGTTACACCTACTAACTTAGTTGAACAAACTGATGAAATTATTAGTCAACAAAATTTAGGAACTGCTCCAACTACTGCTACTACTACTGCTTCTACAGCTAATTTAAATGTTGCTACTCCCCCTACCCCTAATGTTCAAACATACACTGCATATACCTCCCCTAATACAACCCAAGCGGCGGCGGCTCAAGGTACACTAAACTCACAAGCTGTTATAGGAAATATACAAGGTGCTGTTTCTAATGCTTCATTAGCAAATGCCGCTCAAGGAACTGTTAGTAAAGAGGCTACTGTTCAATACCAACTATCAGAATTATTTAAATCTATTGGTACTGGCACAAACTTACCCGGTTGGGCTTCTCCTGCTGTTACAAAAGTTTCAGCTATTATGGCTCAACGAGGTTTAGGGGCTTCTAGTATGGCTTCTGCGGCAATGACACAAGCTGTAATGGAATCAGCTATACCTATTGCGGCGGCAGATGCAAAAACATATGCGGCTATAGATGTACAAAATCTTTCTAACCAACAGCAAGCTACAATGCAAAATGCGTTAACAGTAGCGGCAATGGATAGAGCTAATCTAGATGCTAGGCTACAGGCAGGAGTAAACAATGCTCGTAACTTTTTATCTATTGATTTAGCTAATCTTACAAACCAACAAAAAACAAACGAAATAAACTACCAAGGAACTTTACAGACACTATTTACTAACCAAGCGGCAACAAATGCGGCATCACAGTTTAACGCTAAAACACAAAATGAAGTTGACATGTTTTTTAGTGAGCTAGGAACGCAAGTAGAAAATGCAAATAAAAATAGAGTAGCGGCACAAACTCAATTTAATTCAGACCAAACAAATGCTCAATCAAGATTTGTATCTCAACTACAAGATTCCCGTGAAAAATTTAATCAAAATATGCAACTACAAATAAATCAAAACAATGCACAGTGGAGAAGAAATATTAACACAGCAAATACAAGTCTCCAAAATGAAACAAACAGAATTAATGCACAAAATTTATTACAGATGAATCAAAACCAACTAAACAATGTGTGGCAAAGATATCGTGATGAAGCAAGTTGGCTTATGCAAAGTTCAGAAAACGCTAAAGCTAGAGCACATCAAGTAGCTATGTTTGCACAAGAATCAAGTTTTGACCAGAGTATGTACGAAACAAAAACAAAAGATATTGCATTGGCAGAGTTAGGGCGTGGCGTTATCAAAGGTATATTTAATTTATTTTAGGAGAAAAATATGGGCATAAAAAGTTTTTTAGATAATATAATACCTAATGAGTTAAAAGGTAACTTAGGTAAAATTGCGTTAGCCGCAGGTATGGGGTATGCAGGATTTAAGTATGCACCAAAAGCATCTGAGTTTTTGTTTGGTGCGGCAGAACAAGGTTTTACAAGAGGTTATATTCCGGGTACAAAAGGTTTTATACCGGGAACTTCTGGTGGTTTTATGAATACTGTATCTAATATTGGAAGTACATTTGATAAATATAAAGACAACCCTTTAGTAAAATTTGGTAAAGGTTTAGTAGGTACAGCAGTTGGAAAAGACGGACAGCCCGATACTAAAGCTGACAATGATATGTATATGGCACAGATGAGAGCATTAGAATCTAGATATACTTCTAATAAATTTAGTGGTAGTCCTATTAATGCAGGAAATTTTCAAGCTAGTGCAATAGCGTCTCCGGGATTTTCTAACAGTAGAGTACAGCAATCACTAGGTAATATGGCTCAGTACATGGCTGACTTACAAGATAACGGAAGAATTGACAGTAGTGCTTTGTATGCAGAAGGCCCTAAAGGAACAACAATAAAAGTTGGTGGTTCAAGATTATCATCACTAAAACAGGCGTAGGTAAAAATGAAAGAAAATATTAACGACCCCAATAATAATTTAGTACAAGGTGCAGATACTGCAAAAGAAGATTCTTTCAATTTTCCTGTTCCCGGACATTCTTTAACAGATGCACCCGACCAATGGGCATGGGATAAACAACCTAGAATGACTGACCCAGAAAGAGTTGTTGATTTTGTTATTGATAAAGTAGACAACAATGCTGATACAAAAGAACATTTTTTACGACTAATGGCAGGTGGAACTACTGTAGAAGAGATAATTAATACTATAGCATTAGGAGGATTTACCGCAGGTGAGTTTAGCCCAGACGTAGCAGAAGTTATTAAGCCACCTTTAGCAGTTTACTTTATTGGGTTAGCTATAGAAAATAAAGTGCCAGTAGTGGCGTTTAACAAAGAAGCAATAAAAGAAGAAAATGTTATGATGTCTAAAAGAAATACTTTCGATATGATGAAAGAACGTAACCCAGAAGAATTTGAAAAACTAGTAAGTGTTATGAACAATAGAGAATCATCTTCCCCAGTAAAAAGCCCGAAACAAGATACTGAGCAAGGGCAAGGATTTATAAATATGGGAGGACAATAAAATGAGTTTTGCAAGTGGACTATTTTCTTTTGGGGCCGGACTTTCTACAGGACTTAGAGAAGAAATTGATTTAATTAACAAAAGAAAAGCTGATAAAGCAATATCTGATGCTGAAGCACTTACAGAGCAAGCTAAACTTAATGAAGAGCTAAGACAATTTAATATTACTACTGATATAGACCAACAAAAAGTAGACATTAGTAAAGGTGAATTAGAATTAAAGAAAGACACAGAAAAAAGATTAGGGTATGAATTTAAACAAAAACATGGTTTAGATATTAAATACTTTGATTTTGAAAAAGAAAAATGGCATGACACTTATACATTACAACTTGATGAATATAATTTACAAAAATCAGATTTAGAAGCAAAATTAGATTTAGCTAAAGATGATAGTGAAAGAAAAGAAACAGAACTTTCATTAAAAGTACTAGACCAAAATTGGCAACAAAAACAAGATGAGATACAAAATCAATTTCAAATAGATGAATTAGATTTTAAAAAATACAAAGTAGATGTTGAAAATGATTCAGATATGCGAAAAGCTTTAAAAGAAGCTCAAGAAGGTAGAGTTGATTTTAGTAAAGGACTTACTTTTAACAAAGGTGCTTATGAAGTTAAAAATCAACCAACGGCATTTTTAAGTTGGGCTGAATATAATTTAAGTAAAGAAGTAATTGATGGTTTAACACCAGAAGGAAAACTAGCATTAGTTACTGAATTTAATATTGCTACAGAAAGAATGGTGTTAAATTCAAAACAAACAGATGGTACATTTATTGATTTAGCAGAAGACAAGTATAACAATGCTTTTGCTATGGCACAATATTTACCGGGTGCATTAGATTTAAAAGAAACAATTAAAAAAGTTGAACTAGAAACTGAAGAAAACAAAGATGCGGATACTGTAATAGTAAACGCTGAAAACTCTGGAGATGGTAAAACTAAAATTGTGCCTGTTCCAATAAAATATGAAGATTTAGCAGTAACACATGGTTTTGAATCAGCAGAAGAATTTACAAGTGCATTAGACTCATTAGTTACTATTAGTAAAAAGAAAGCAACAAATGGTTTATACGAAGATAATTTAAATCCTTTTGAAAGTAGAGAAACACTTATTGCTTCGTTAAACGATAAAAATATAGATTTATCTGTTTTAAAACTATCGCCGTACGTTAATAACATACAAGAAGCAACTTATACTGATATTGGTATAGCTACTGATTATGTAGAACTAGTAGAAAAAGCATTTGAGTTTGGTATATTAACTAGAGACAATAATAACAACATACAAGGTGAATCACAATTAATTGATTTTGTTTTTATGATGCAACCTAAACAGGAGTACGCAACAAAAAGTGGTGTAACAATACAACCATCTAGTTCTAGCCCAGATGCATATGATTTAAAAGATACAGTTAATGCAAAAGATGCTAAAGCACAGAATGACGCTTCTAGAACAGCTATAACTACAGCATTAAAATTAAAAGATGTAATAAATCAAAGTGATAAAATAGGAGCGGCTTTAAATATATCAGCTAAAGTTTATGGTATTACAACTCAATGGGAACAATTATCATCATTATGGGGAGGAACTAGGAATAACTTTGGTAATAATTTACGAACTGGGGATGGAAGTAACAGTACAGATACAGGTGGTATTTCTCAATCTAAACAAGATGAAATAAGTAAAGAAATTGCTACAGCACAAAGAACATTAAATAGTGACTCTAAAGCAGATGCTAAAAATAAAGCTAAAATGACATTACTTAAATTTACTTTAGCTTATCAAGTATCTATGGCGTTACAAGGCGGCTCTGGTGGTAGAACAATATCTGACCAAGACGTAGATAATATTTTACAATCTTTAGCAATGCCAAACAAATTTTTTAATGTAGATTCTACAAAAGAATCAACTACTGCTTCTTTAAATACTTTAACAGAATTTTTAGAAAACATTGAGTTGCAAAGTAGATACTTATCACAAAACACAATGAAAGGGTACAGAACGTATGTAGCCACTAATGAAATAATAAATGCACTAAATAATGTTGGTGGTATGACTACAGACTTAGAAGATTTTAAAAACCAAATGATTGAACGAACTGGTAACGACATGGCTTTAACCGAAAAAGGTAGGTTTGATTGGGGAACAGAGTACAACAACTATCGTAAAACATGGAGTGTTGATTTTACCGCTAATAACGTACCTGTTTATGTTCTATATGAAAACGGAAGAATAAATAAAAAAGAATCTTATCTAATGGATGAAACTGAGTGGAGTAATTTTTTAAGTACAGCACAAGGTAACAACAATAATATGTTTGATAACTCAGAACCAAATTTTTCAATGGATACTGAAAGAGAAAGTTATTTAGGGTTTAGAGTTAAAGGATTATTTTCAGAATTAGTAGGCCAAGCAGACGATTCACAGTTTACAGGATAGGAGTATATAGTATGCCACATGAACCCGGTCACATTGATTTTAATACAATGGATGAAGCACCTCAAGTAAAAATTCAACCAGAAGAAAAACAGATGGAAGATGTGTTAGGTGGGTCTAATGTAATAGAAGGAACAGATTATGATTACCCTAATACAGAAGCTATTCCATTTAAAGATTTACTATCAAAAGAAATAGGTAACTTAGATTTTGAATCTAGCCAATTTTGGAGTAATCAATCTTCTTTAGGAATTGAAGGCGATGAAAAAGGTCTTCAAGCTTATATACCTATATTTAATAATACAAAACCTATTGGTTATGATAATAGTATTGGCGGAAAGCCTATATACATACATGAAGCTATAGGAGAAAACGCAAGTAATGCAGAAAAATTAGAGTATATTTATAACACTATTACTTACAATCGTGATGCTGTATCAGAAGCAAGAGATGTAGACGCTGTAATTGATTACAGAGACAATAAAGGTAAAACATGGAACTCAACAGACGATGGTAAAACATTTTTAATTGATTGGACTAAAGAAGAAGAAATAGGAAAAGTTCAAAATATTTTTGGTAAGTATGTTCCAATTATAAATTTATTTGTAGACAGTCGTGAAGAAGCACAGAATCGTAAAAGAGTTGAATTAGAATTAGAAAATTTAGGACTAAAACCAGAAGAAGCAAAAAACATTCGTGAACAATTAAAAGAATCACATTGGTATGTTAAAGACGGAAAATTACAATACAACGAAGAAACAATGGATTTATCTTATCTTATACCAGATGGAAAATACCAATCTTTTGAATTTCAATTTCGTCAAATATTAGGTAACATGGTAGATGATTTTCCATCGTTGTTAATGAGTGGGTACGCCGCTCTTAGTAAAAGTTACCAAACTAGTGGTATGGCTCCTAACGAAAATTTACTTAACCCAGAAAAACAAACTAATATTTTTGGAATGGATGTAAAAGCCTTAAAAGAAATGCGATTTGAATTTCCTAAAGGAGATGACTTATTAAAAAGTGATGAAGATTTGCGTGCTGATGTAAATTTATATAAACAACAAAAACAAGTAGAATTAGATTTTGTAACAGAACTTACTAGTTATTTTGATGAGAAAAAACAAACTAGTTATTTATGGGCCCCATTTAAAAACTTACACAAAAATATTGTTTACAACAATACAGGTTTTGAAATGACAGGTAAAATGGTAGAAGCATTTGAAAACCCTACCGATAGTTTTATGTATCATGCTACTGATATTATTATGGAAGGACTGCCTTACATTGCAACTATTGAGGGAGTTGCAACCGCATATGGTATACGAGGAACGATGGTATACAATGATGCTACAGATTATGTTTTAGCTAATACAGGTCAAGGATTAAAACACAGTAACCCAATAAAAGCATTAAATTACTTTCTTAAAAATCATGTAACAAATGAAAAAATGAAAAGTAATCCAAGTAAGTTTATACAAAAAACAATGAAACGTCTTGATGAAAGACAAGCATCTAAATTTGGAACTACAAAATTAAAAGCTAATTTACAAAAAGAAATTAACAGTGTTAATAAACAAATTGATGATGCTATGGCTAAAGGAGATTCTACCTTAATAGAAAAACTAAGTGTAGCTAGAGATACTTTAATTAAAAATCAATTGGATTTAACACCTCGATACTGGACAAAAGGAGACAAAAGTTTATTTAAAAACGAAGTATTTGCATCTGTGTTTGGTGGAGTAGGAAGAGATATTTTTGGTGATGGTGGTACAGCCGCATTTCTTGAAATAATGGGTGCTTTTTCAGAACCTTTTTTGTTTACCCAAGGAGTTAAAGGTATTGGTAAAAGTGCGGCTCTTATGACTGCTAGAATTTTAGATAGTGCAAGTTTTATACCTACAGTTCCCGGAGTTAGAGATTATTTATTAGGAAAATCAATAAGTTTAAAACCCGAAGAAATATTAATAACAGATGCCGCTACGGGATTACAAAGAAAACTAACAGTATCTGAAACAAAATCAATAAAAAAGTTTATCAGTATTGTAGATGGTATGCCTAGTGACCAACGATTAGACATTCTTTCTAGTATGAATATGGCTGATGAATCATTAAAAGTTTTACTAAAAGATTTACCAGAAGACCAACAAGACGCAGTTAAATTTACACTCTCACAATATACTGGATTAGCGGCTTTACAAGCAGTTGCTGAAATGTATAACGTACAAAAACTTTCTACAGTTTTTACTAGTAGTGATTTGGTAAAAATAAATAATCAAATGGCTGAGAGTACAAATTTAATAACTGTTATAAACAACAGTATGTCTACCCTTCTTGAAAAAAATCCTAACAATCCACAAGTACAAAATTTTGTTGATAAGATGCAGGAAAACATAAGACTTATAAATGATGATTTAGATTTAAAAGCATCTGAATTTGATGCGGCTTTAGAAGCAATGATTGATTTAGAAAAAGGTTTAAATCTATTTGATAACGCCGGTGCACTAGACAAAAATGTAAAAAGCATGGTAGAAATGCTAGAAGATATTAAAAGTAATGGGTTTAGTGATAGTGCAAAACAAACAGCTAATAATCTTTTACAAAATTTAGACCAAAAAATATTAGACGACATGAAATCCATAGCCGATAATCTTGGTAATGATGGTGAAGATTACAAAGTAAATGGTTTTGCTAGTATTATACTTGCTCTTAAACAGGTGGATAAAGTAAAATACAAACAAGCATACAGCAAACTATATGATACTGATAAAAACTTTACGTTAGATTTTACTGAATACTTTGATGATATTATGGGAGGGCTATTTCCCGAAGGTAGATTTGGTAAATTAAAAATAGCTACTGGATTAATATCTAATAAACTACCCTCATCAAGTGAGACTAAAAAATTTGTTGATGTTATACAGGCTTCTGTAGAAAGAAATACATTAGATTGGATAAAAAATAGTGATAATAGAACAGTTCTTCAAAAATTAATAAGAGATTTGCCTATTGCACAAACAAGAGGAAGATTTGGTGAACCTAAAACTGCACCAGAAATATTTTTTGATGCAGTAGATGATACGAGGGATTTGCTAGACGGTGTATCTGTTAGTAGAACGCTAACAGATGATGAAGCTATAAAAGTTTTTGAAACATTTAAATCTGTTTTAAAGTTTAACAATAAATATTACAAAGACGTACCAGATTCTGCTATAACAGGTATTGATGTTCGTGATTTCTTTTTAGGTTTTGAAAATGTAAACATACCAATAAAAATGAATTTACAAGAATCTATGGAATTTAAAAGTGGATTAGGAACTTTTGCTTTCTTAGCATCTGAAAAATCTGCACCTAAATCAAAAACATTTATGGAAATGTACAACCAAGTAGAAAATGTTCTATTAACAGCTATGAATAACTCTGGAAATGATGAGCTAATTACAAATTACGCTGAAGCTATAAATTCATTTAGAAATTACATAGGTAAGTATAATAGTAAAAGATTTACAGATTTAAAAAAATGGACAAAAACTACTGATAATGGGGGTCAATTAAAAGTTACGCAAGATAAAGGTGCTAACAGTACTAAAAAATTAGAAAAACATGTTGAACAAGATGACTACGCAAATAATATATACAAACAAGTAACAGGTAATGATGATGCTGATGGTATAGCTAGATTTGGAACAGAAAGTAATCCTAGCACTTGGATTCAATATGATAAGTTATTGTATGATAAAGATTACGCCGATGACTTTATGAAAGAAGTTGTTGCTCCTTTAGTTGGTAAACGAGATGTTTCTAAAATTATTGAGGGGCCAATGGATGACATACCTTACATTATAGATATGACAGACCCAGAAACAATTAAAAGATTAGAAGTTGTTAGAGGATTTTTACAAGAGGGAATGGCTAATCATTTTAGAAGAAGCCCTCAAGGACAATTAATAATAGGCGAAAACGCTACTAAAAAAATACTAGCAGAAGATAAATTAAATCTAACTGGACAACCAGTAAAACTTGATGTTGATAATAAAATGAGAATTAGTGATGAAGCAAGTAGTTGGTATAAATTAACAAGTACAGATGGGGATACAATAAACTTATTAAACATTAACAATTTAATAAATACTAATTTATCTTTTGATATGCTGTTAGCAAGAAATACATTTATAGGAGAACTAACAGTAAAAAGCAATAAGTCTTTTTCTAAGGTTTTTAAAAATGCTAAGAAAGCAACTAAAAAACAGTTAGAAGATTATCAGTACGCTAAAACACAATTAGGCGGAAATGCTATTCTTCTAAATTTTTCAAATGATTTAAAAGACAGTAAATTTTTTGTTGATTCAATTATAATAGGTAATGGTGATTTATCTCAGTACAATAAATTAAGAGAAGTTATTGTAGGAACTGGCCCCGGAAAAATAAGTGCAGATGAATTTGATACTATAACAAAAGAGTTATTCGCAAAAGAATTTTTTGAAAGATTTTCAAAACCTGCTCAAGCTAAAAATACTTTAAAAACTGTAAATGATAAGCCTGTTGCTAAATTAAATGTAGCACCTTCATTTTTTGAAAATGCAATAGGTGCAAAAGATTTTCTACAAAAAAACAATAAAAATTTAGTAGGTATATTTGGTAAAGAGCATATTGATAATATAGATGCAATACTTAATGTTGTATTATTAAAGAGTGGTGTAAGCACTAGTGATATAACTAAAGGTAAACTGCCACAATCTTTATCTGTAGAGAGTTTAATAAGTAGATTATACTCAATTAACAGAGGTATTATTTCACCTAAGTATGTAGCAACCGAAGTATCTTTACAAAGATTTAGAAAATCAAAAGCACACATGATGGAAGAACTTATTAAAAGCCCAGAGTTAGCAGGAGTTGTTCGTAAAGTATTAGAAAGTGATAATATTTATAAAGATAATATAAGTAACTCAGCACTTGAAAAATTATTAAATAAAAGTGTTGTAAATGCTATCTTACTTCGTGAATCAGCAGAGTTTGCTGAAGAAAAATATGAAAGTAGTCAAGATGAATTGCTAAACGAACTAAACCAAGAACTGTCTAATGTACAGGGCGGAATTTAGCATGATAAAAGTTTGGTTTATGTTGGTTCTATTTTCTATGCCTAACGCTCCATCAGTTAAGTATAATGGATTTATATATTCTAGTGAAGAAGACTGCCAAGTAGCAAGGTATGAATTACACGATGCATACAACAATAAATCTACAGAGTATAAATCAGTAACAGCAATGGATTCCTATTGTGTTCAATTTGATAGTTTCCCAATAGCAGGACTAAATAAAACAGGAGTTTAATATGGCTGAAAACTGGGATAAAGAAAAGACAATGATAGCGGAACTTAAAACAGACGTAAAATACATTAGAGAAGATATAAATATAATGCAAAAACAAATAAGAGATTTAAGCACTTCCGCTCACATGGGTATAGGAGGTCTTAAAGTAGCACTATTTATTGGTGCTGTATTAGGTGGATTATATACATTTATGAAATTTTTAAAATAGAGGAGAAACAATGAATAAAATAAAAGATATGTGGGGTAGCTTGACTAAGCGAGGCAAAATAGTTGTTGGTGCTTTGGGAGCTATCATAGTTTTAATTGTATTTAGTTACATAGTATAGGGAGATTATTAGATGTTAGGTGGGTTGCCAGTAGAAATGATTACAATGCTAGGCTCTAGTGTCCTAGGTGGCGTTATGTCCATCTGGTCACAGAGTATCAAAGCAAAACAAGACGAGCAAAAAATGTTATTGGCTAGGGCTGATAACCAAATGAAACATATTAGTGATGCAAGAAACTACGACAACAAGGGTTTCCAATTTACTAGAAGAATTATAGCATTAACTGCTGTGTTCTTTATTATTGCTTGGCCTAAGTTAGTACCTGTATTTTTTGATACAAGTGTTTACTTAACTTGGACAGAATTTTCTAGAGGTTTTTTATTCTTAGTAGAACAAAAAGAAATGACTATGGATAAAGAGTTTTTTGGTGTTGTTATTACACCTTTAGATACTCACCTAATGTCTGCAATTATTGGATTATATTTTGGGGGTAGCCTTGTTAAAAAATAATTTATTATTAGCATTTTTAGTAACTTTTATATTAACTGTAAGTACGTTACCTGCATGGGGAGATTCAACAAATGATAACAACGCACAAACAAATTCTTCGGGCAGTAATACACAAATTACAGGTGGCTATACATCAACAACAACAAATAACAACGATGGGCAAACAAACAACACAACATCAACAACAACCAATAACAGCACTACCAATGGGTCAGATGTACCAGTCAATTCAGCTAACGCCCCATCATTTTCGGCAATGTCTCAAGATGTATGTAGCACTGGTATTAGCGGTTCCGTTTCTACTTTGGGTCTTGGCATATCTGCAGGAAAACATGTAAGGGATTTGAACTGTGAGCGTATAAAATTATCTAAAGTATTATTTGACTACGGTATGA
>Ga0209308_10001804_pt1 | contig 19271 bp, 23 predicted proteins | sample COGITO_mtgs_1204_3_FD_184806 | JGI IMG/M metagenome (GOLD analysis project Ga0209308, IMG submission 184806) | Pelagic marine microbial communities from North Sea - COGITO_mtgs_120405 (SPAdes) (version 2) | ecosystem: Environmental > Aquatic > Marine > Epipelagic ...
TGTCAGCAGTAACTTTTGTTGTAATATTTGTACCAACTTGACGTGCTTTCTGTCCTAACTTAGTAACACCTTTGCCAATTTGCTTTTTTAAATTTGAAAGCATTCCTGCTTCCATTAAATTTTGTTTGTATGCGACTGCTACAAATAATTTTGTAATTTGATCTTCTGACAATACGTTTGTATTAGTACTATGGCCGCTTTGGAAGGCCATCGACTTTCCGCGATTTGATAACTGTTGTGCAGTTGGCTTTGGCCTTGAGGCAGCAGCTTGATCAAATTTTTCTGCAGCTCCGTCTACATTTGTTGTTAACCATTCCTTAGCCTCAGGACTCATTGCATCTGTGCCTGGAAACAGTCTGTTGAATTCTTCTATTTGTCCTGGGTCTGTAATTGGAATGTTACCTCTTACAACAATTCCTTCACCTGTGCCACCTGGTGCAACTAGATCAGCTTTTGCTTGTAGGTCCGCTCTGCCTTGTGCAACTTTATCAGATACACTACCGCTTTGTGCAGACGCAGTTCTATCAGCACCCGAACCACCACTCATTTCATCAGGATCAATATCTACATTGGCACCACCACCATCAATATGTGACTGTAGTTGTGCATTATATTGATCTATAACATCATCTGGTATTGCATCTTGGTTTTGTAAGTTAAGTATACCGTCCATTTGTTCTGACGATAATGGTTGTCCAGGTTTGAAATCTGCTAGGTTTAAGCCAGCTTCGTCATACATAGGTCCTAACTGCACATTATACTGATCAATAACATTCTGTGGTATACCATCTTGATTTGGCAAATCCTGTATCATGTTCATTTCAGCAGTTGATAATTTACCATCAAAGTCTGCAACAATATCATCAATACTTGTTGCACCAGCAATATCTTGTATGCCAGCAGCTCGCATATCTGCAGCCGTTCCAGCATCAACGTCGGTAATTCCGTCAAGACTATTTCCTCCGCCAGCAAATGCACCTTGTTGTGATCCACCAGTTGTTGCACCTGCACCAGTATCAGCAACTGCTTCACCACCACGTACTAGGTCTCCTAAGGTGCTTGCACCAGCGGCCAATGCACCAGTTTTGCCTGCACTGTATAATGCACTTCTAATGTCTTTGCCTTGTAACAGTTGATCAGTAAGTTTGAACAAACCCAGTGCGGCTGCACCACCTAAGCCTGCACCACTTACACCTGCGGCGGCAATCAATGCGGCGTAGATAAAGCCTTGCATTACTGGATGTTTCTCAGCAAACTGTCTATACTTTTTAACTGCTTGCATAACACGGCCTTCGTCACCGCCTGCACTTTGCTTTAGTTGTTCTGCGGCTGCATCATATTTTTGTGCAAAGCCTTGCATAGGTCCTGAATTGTAAACTTTTGACTTGAGATCATTCCAAGGCTTTATAATAACTTGATCAACTTTATCTTTTGCTGATCCAATAGCAGTTCTATTTGAACCTGCGGCAGTTGCAGTTTTTTCTATCTCTGCAAATAATCCTTGTATCTGTTGTGGGCTAAGTGCAGCTTCTTTTAGTTGGTATCCAACATTTTCCCATATTAGATAGGTATCTCGATTACGTTTATCAAGACTTTCTAAGAGTGTAAATCTATTTTCGTACTTTTTAAATTCTGTTATCTTCATGAGATTGCCTTTTTCAACTTTGCCTTATCACCTGCTTGCAATTTACTAATCTTATCAGTCGTATCTGCTCCGAGTTGTTTATTAATCTGTGCTGCGATATTTGCCATTTTTGGATCATTAAGGTCAATTTTGTCTTTGCCTATTTTTGCAGTAGTTACACCTGCTTTTTTGCCTACATCTTTTGCAGTTGATGATGGTGATCCAGGAACTTTTGTTGCAGTCTTTCCTGCTTGTTTTTTTAGATTGGCAACGCCTTTGTTTGCACCTGCAATATCAATTCCTTGACTTATTCCGCTTTGCTTTACGCCACCTTGCTTTTGTTGAATCTTCTTTTGATTACGTGCAATACTTTTATTAACTGCATCAGTGTTCTTATTAGTAGCAGCCGCTTGCGATCCTGTAGTGCCAAGTTTCTTTTCTAATCCTGCTTTACGTTGTGCTTCTGCATCTGCTTTAGGATTTGTAGTAGTTGTAGTTGGTTTATCACCAGCCTGTTGTGCAACATTCTTAAATCCTGCGGCCTTTGCATCCTGTTGTGCTTGTGTGCCTTGTCGATATTGGTAGCTATCTGCCCCTACGACACCTTTTCCAAAACGTTTTAGAGCCGCACCTACACCAGATTGCGGATTCTTTGTTGTGGTTGTTTGTGTTTGTGTTTGTGATTTTGTTTGTTGTGCTTGTTTTTGTTTTGCAGTGTTTACATCAGCACCACCGCCACCTACAGTTTGTTTGCCTGCCTGATAACCTTTTTTGATAGCACTGCCTAATCCAGCAACTCCTCCAGCCACTGAGCCAATTGCTTTGGCACCAGCACCAACTGTGCGTCCAATACCTCTTCCAAGTTTGTCTAATGCATCAAACTCAGCAAGCAATTGTTCTTGTAATTTTTGTTTGTTATGATTTGTCATCGGCTCTCTTCACTGATCTAGCAAATTTATTTGGATCACGCAAACGAATAGCATTTAATAGTTTGCGTTGCAAATTTTCACTTTGCTCTGCATCATACAACTCGTCGATCTGTTCCATTAAACGGATAGCACTGGCAATCACATTGCTGGCACGACTTTCTACAACATAACCACGCTCTTGATGTTTAGCATAGCGTTCAGTGTAGATGCCGTCTAATTCTTCAAAGATGCTACGAGTCTTTTTTTGCATTTTTGTTTCCTTTGTCAGTATTTATGTTTTTTTCACAGGATCCGCAATGATCATCGCAGATAACCAAACGCCCAGTTTTGTAATTTTTTTCTTTCCAACGTTTTTCAACAGTTGAAAACCATGATATACAGTGTTCTATACTGTATGTAAGAGCATTGTTTTCTTTTATTAATGATAATAGTTGTTTGTTTGCAGCCTCTCGATACTGTCCTTTTCCGTATGTTTGAGGATAGAATCCCATATAGCAACACGGACTTACATCACCATTGGCAGCAATATAGATACTTTTCATTCTTTGAGTTTCACAGTCGAGCGTATCACTTGGAATTTTATCTTCTATAATGTCTTCTAATAGTATAGTATCATTCATTTTTCTTGTCAATAGTTTATTGAAGTCTGTTTCCCCTTTATAATTTCCAAGTGTATGTGTAAGTTTGCCATTTTTATCAAATACAGGAGCCGTATTTCTACCGTCATCTATTACTATAAATCTTTTAAATCCAATTTTTTTGCTAAGTGCTTGGCATTGTGTAATTTGATGTATATTATGTTTGAATTTGATCATTTGCCAATGGGCTTTTCCTCCAGCATCAATAAAGGTTTTAGCATTTCTCATAACTGTTGACCAAATAGTATTTTGTCTATAAAGACTGTGTGTATCTTCTAATCCGTCGATTGCAAAAAATACTTCAGCACCCAAACTTGCTAACTTTTTCCACCAGGTACTATCGCGAGCGCCAGCATTGCTACTAATTTTTATTCTTAGATTATGATTACAACTTTTGAAGTATTCTATAATCTCTAAAGCATCTGGGTTCATAACAATATCACCAAAGTTACCATTTATGCGTATATTCTTAAGTTGTTTGAGAAAATCCTTGCAAAATATTTTCTTGGCGTGTTCACATGTAAGATAAAGTTCTGGGTAGCCGCCATTAAATGGATATCCCCAAAAATTTCGAGGGCACCATGGGCAACTTGCATTACACAATGTAGATATTTCTAAATGCACATCTCTGATATCTTTATAAGCAATCATTTTACAGACTCAATTTGTATTAAGGGAATACGAAACGGTTGTTGAATTATCCATTTAATTGTACTACCAATATGTTTGGTATCACACATATCTTCACCTATACCGCCAATTACTACGTAAGTTGTTTTTACACCTGATATTCCTGTATTAGCACTGAGTTCTATACTCTTTTTTCTAAGTTTTTGTTTGCTTACATTGTAAGAACTAGTATCATTGGTGTTTTCAAGTGTAGTGCCGATGTTCACAATATGTCCTTTAATGTCCTGTTTCATCCATCGACTATAGCATATGTGCATTAACTGTTCTTGTATGCCTGGAAAAACAAAAGCACTGTTAATAAAGACTTTGTAGTTTGCAATTTCATCTTCAAACTTTTTTTTAGATTCGTTGGTTCGAAAGTCATAACCAGTGCTTAAACTGGCATATTTGTCAGGTTTGATTGCGTAGGCAATAGTTTTGCGAGCAGGGTTACCTGTACAAAAAATCATTGATATAATGCATAGATACTTAATCTACCTTCATGTGGTGTTTGATCAGGCACACCGTGTATCATTGTAGGATTGTTATACATGATGTATCCTCGATTGCGTCCATATTTTATCATACGATCACCAAATTGTGTTCCTGGGGATTCTCTATTATCCAGATATATTTGCACTGCTACACGTACTCTATCATTATCAAGATGAGGAGACATTGCAAAGTCAACATCATCTTTCCATAGTGTAATGCCCATAAAGTCTAAATGTTCAAACAATGGAAGATTCTCAAACCAGTTGTGTGCAATTTCAATCGGACTATCTAGCAACCAACTAATTTTTTTCCTTGGTAAATTTTCCTGCATTTCTTGTAGTTGCCAATCTTGATTTGTTTCCGCAAAGGTTACTAACTGATCAACTAGACTGTTTGGCAAAAAATTTTCAACTTCTACTATCATGATGCAAATATTTATAGTAGCATATTTTCTGGAGTAAATATACCTATTAAGGCATCTTTAGGCAAACATAGGCAAACATGAAAACAGAAATAGAACAGATACAATCATTATTAGAACAATTTAGAAGACCAACTCCACAAGGCAAAGAATACCAAGACAGACTAGCAGAAGAATTTCAAATCATTCTTGAACAACGGTTCACAGATTACTTTCTCAAAATAAGACTTATACTTGATCTCAACAAAGACATACCACACATGACCAGAGGTAGTGCTGGTAGCAGTTTGGTTTGCTATCTCATGGGCATAACTGACGTTGATCCTATTGAATGGAACATACCACTGGCAAGATTTTTGAATCCGCACAGAGATGATTTACCAGATGTGGATATTGATATTCCTCATCACAAACAAGAACTAGCCATGCAGAGAATATTTGATCGATGGCCAACACAGAGTGCTAGAATATCAAACTATGTGCTTTACAGAGAAAAGTCAGCACGTCGAGAGGCCGCCAAGCGACTAGGTGCAAAAGGCAAACTACCTGCTGACTTTGAATACAAAAAACTTGGCATAGATGAACAAGAGGCAACTCGCATTGAACGTAAACTTATGGGCAAAAAACGTTGTATAAGCAAACACTGTGGTGGTGTGCTAGTGTTTGATAGAGCATTGCCCAAGAGCTTGTTTCGTGATGACAATCTTATACTGCTTGACAAAAACGAAGTAGAAGACTTAGAACATTTAAAAGTGGACATATTAGCCAACAGAGGTTTATCACAACTGTTGGAAATAGATCCACACACAAGACTAGATGCTTATCCAAAGCAGGATGAACGTGTCAGCGACTTACTGTGTAGAGGTGATGTGCTTGGTGTTACACAGGGTGAATCACCAACCATGAAAAGACTGTTTCGTGCATTGCAACCAACAGGTGTTGAGGACTGTGTGTTTGCAAGTGCATTGGTGCGTCCTGTTGCTATGGAAGGCAGACGTAAAGCCAGTTGGTTTCGTGACTGGAGCGAAAAAGGCATACAAAAGAATGCAATAGTGTATGAAGATGATGCAATACATAAAATAATGAAGTTGATTGGCATATCACCATATGAAGCAGATATGTATCGTCGTGCTTTTGCAAAAAAGAATGAAGAAAAGATGATGCAATTTATGGCACGATTAGGTGATCACCCAGACAAACACGACATCTATGAACAAATGCAAAGTTTGAGTGGGTTTGGTTTGTGTAGGGCACACGCAGTTAACTTAGGCAGACTTATATGGGCACTTGCATATCATAAAGTATACAATCCGAAAGAGTTCTGGCGTGCTTGTTTAATGCATTGTCAAGGATCATATGCACGTTGGGTATATCGCAACGAAGCAAAACGTGCCGGATGGGACCTGCGTGAACTAGGCTTTGACAATTGGATCACAGAAGATCCAGTTGAAAGTTTCAAACAACACGGAGCATGGAATAGCCCTGGCTTTTTGCCAAACATGGGATTGCAAAATTTATTTTTAGACAAGTTTCAATTTGCAGGTATAGTTGCAAATAGCAGAGTGTTTAAAAGTGATAGTAAAAATTATATACACTTTATTACACTAGGTGTAGGCGAAGGACGTTATGTAGATTTGGTTGTTGATCGTCCTGTAAAGTATGCTCGTGATAGTGTGGTTGTTGGTGAGGGACAGATGTGGTCCAAAGACAACAGTAACTATCTAAAAGTAAAACGAAAAAATGTACGTTCCATGCCTATTGATCAATATGCTTAGCCTTTTGCCTTGATACCTGCTAACATCTGTTTTAGTTTTGTACTTTGTACATCGGCAACTATCTTGCCTGGTTCATCTTCTACAGTTGCATCTGTGTTAGGATCACTTTGTATTGACTTTGCTTTAATTTGATCATAGATACTTGAACTTTGTTTCTTAAACTGTTGATACTCTTCATCATCTCCTAGATCACGTATACGCAAACTTTCAATGTCAAACTCCAAGTCCACTTTCATACCAACACCTGAACTACTTCTTGTTTTCATTGCCTGTATTTGATATCTACCACGTTCACGCATTGCACGACTTGTAAATATACCAAACACATTGTCAGCAGTATTGATCTTTGAAATACCACCTGATATGTGTGAATGATCAAACTCTACTTCTTCAACTGCACTTCTATTCAACTGTGAAGCAGTTACAAACAGTATGTTCAGTTCTCTTGCTAGGTTACGCAGTTCTTCAGAAACATATTTGTCTTTAACAAACAAGTCGTTTGGAGATACTTTTGCACTTACTGGCATCAGCAAGTCTAAATAGTCAATACACATAAAGTCAATAGTTCTTCCTTGCTTGATACTAAGTTCTTTTACAAATGCTCTTATGTCGTTTACGTTGCTCTGTGCAGGCATGTACTTGATTTGCAACGCACCTGACTTCTTGCCCATCATTTTTACTTTCATCTCAACAGTTTCGATATCCTTGAACAATTGTTTGCTTGGAGTGTTTGTGAGCATACTGTCAATACGCATAGCAGTCAATCCTTCACTCAATTCAAGTGTGATGTACACTCCATTGAGTCCTGCTTCCATCCAATTTACTGCTAAGTTTTGCATGAACAAACTTTTACCTGATCCTGATCCACCTGCAAATATCTGTAGTTCACCTCTGTTGAATCCACCATACAACAGTTTGTCTAAGTTTGCCCAACCTGTACTATTCTGGCCATTGTTGTCTTTCAGTGCCGCCAATCTTGCACGTGGATCTTCAAAGTAATCTGTGCCTAAATCTTTTGTTAAACTTATTTGTACTGCATCCTTTATAAGTTTCTCAACTGGTGAATACTCTCCCTTCTCCAACAGGTCAGCACTTTTAAGTATTGCACGTTCTAGTTCACTGCGTCTTGTAAATGCTTCAAACTCTTGTAAAAACCAATCAGTGTGTCCACTGTTGAGATCTGGAATCTCCAACAGTTCAATGTTTGTAACTGCTTTTATCTGTGCCCTGTCTGGAAGTGTTTTGTGTTCGTTTGCATGGTCATAGATAAACTTTGCAGTTTCACGCAAGTCTCTGTCAAAGTTTTCTGCATTGAATATGTTTTGTACTCGCAAGAAACTTTGTGCATCATGCATCATCATTTCTAAAAACAACTTTTGTACATCATAGGTATATTCTGTCATGTGTTTATTATATTGCCTTTCTATTGATCTGCAACATGTTCGGTAAACATTGTTAGAGCAATCTTTACAGATACTCCATTTTTCTTAAAGTTATCACTTGAGTGCAATTTCTTTCTATCCCAAATTACTCCAGTACCTCTTTGCCATTGGTATATTTCATCTATGCTTACCTTACGTACAGTTTCCCATCTACAATGACTAAGGTGTTGATCATAAATTTCTTTGCCAATATGGTTGTCTATATCTGGAAAAGTTTCTTCAATTAAATTGATACCTTCTACAGTGCATTCTTCATTGAATATTAAGGTATGTGATTGTTCATCCTTGAATGGAATAAGAATTGCATTTGCTGGACGTTTATCATTGTTGTTTGTATAGTCAGTGTGAATTACCCAAGGTGCAAATTCCACCAATACCATGGCATGAGAAATAGTTTGATTGGGCAATAGATCTGCAAATACACTTTCAAGTATTTTACACTCTGTATCTGAAACACCATTGGTATATGCTTTGTCTGATCGACCTGGTTGCTTGTTATCTTTGTATTTTTTAACTAATGTATCAACAACCTGTTGTTGTATTTCATTTAATCTAAATTGCATGTTGTTCCTAGTTTTGTAAGTTTAGATACCACAGTGGCAAACTTTCTTTGTTTGGTATTGTAAGCACACGTTCCTGATTATTATAAGCAAAATAAGGATTCCAAATATGTTTATGAAATTGCCAATTTGATATTTTCATATAGTCTATGCATAATTCTTTTATTAGTATAAACTTGTCTTCTACTATATTATTTTCATCGTCGATTTTAGTATCAAATTTATTTTTTCCAAACATTTTAAATTTTACTGATTGTCCATAGTTATATGAGAATGTCATACTATGATCTCCCATTGATAACGTATTTGGTTCGATTATTAGATCGTCTATCATAAAACCAGGCGTGCCATTAAAGGCGCCAACTTGTATGGTAAGTTTTGCATCAGGCATGAAGCACACTTCCTGCAGTCATCAATTGATCTTGTCCAGTATGCTCTGGCACATAAAATCCTAAATTCACACAATGTTCTATTAGATCCTCACGCCATTGCAATCTAGTTTTTTGATCACTATATAAACCTACCCAATCGTTTTCATCTTTACCTAATTTAACACCAATTTCATTGGCCATTGATGCCAATGGAGTACCCGGCAGTATAGCCAGTGTTGATCCTATTGCTACCTTTCGTATTGCATTACCTGCATATTCTCTTAATTGTGTAAACATGTCTTTTTGATTTTGAATAGTTTCTTCATTTTCAGTAACATAACCAACAAGCATTAAAAAATTTCCTACTATACCATATCTTTTCATTGATTCTAAGCTATAGACAATATCATTATTGCTAAACTTTTTACGCATATGATTTCTTATACTTTCGTCTAAACTTTCTATTCCAACGGCTACTTCTGTAAGTCCTGCTTCTGCACTTAATTTCCAAATATGATCTGGCATTTGATTAGCAGGTCTGAAGATATACTGACCACTCCATGTCAATTTGTGTTTAGGATTCTTGTTATTGTAATCGGCCAGTGCTGTACACATTTCTTTATAGGCTTTCATACTTCCATTAATCAAACTATCCGTGAAAGCAAAGTCATAGATTCCATATTTCTCGCTTTGTTCAATCATTTCACTTGCAATGCTTTTGCCACTACGCCATACAAATTTTTTCCAGTGAGTGTGAATATCGCAAAATGTACATTGTCGTACACATCCTCTACTACCAGTAATAGGTATACGGTTGTTATAAAGTTTCCAATTGTAACTGTCATAATCAGGTATAGGAAATTCGTCAAGGGCGAGTATCTGTTCCCACTGTGGTGTGCTAACATAATCATCTTTGAGAATTTTTATAATTGGATTTTCACCTTCACTTTTTACCCAGAAGTCGCATAATGAAAGTTTTTGCCATTCAGCTCCCATGTTGGTACCATGTAATCCGTTATGACTTAGGCCAGGACCGCCTAGGATTATCTTTACGTCGGGTGCCATTGTTCTTATGTATATACACAAAAGTTGTGTTGAACTTATACATTGATAACTGAAAAGACTTATTCCAATGTACTTTGGATTGTATGCGAGCATCTGATTTACATGATAACGATATATTTGATCAAGTTTTACAGGATCATTTGGATTAACTCCAAGTGCAAATGTTTTTACAAGTTCGTTGTCTAGTGTAAGATTATTAAAGTCATAGAATTTGCCACAATATCCATGGTGTTTTAGCATGCCAATTAATACTGCTGGAGCCGCAGGTGCAACCTCTGTAACCGTGTAAGGTACACTTGTAAACAACACATCACAACTCAACCTAAGCTCCTCATTAATCTTTTCTTAGCCATTTCAATTTTTATCCGACTTGATTCAGCACTAGTATGTATCTGTTTCAGTGTCTCTGCTACACCAAAACGCACCACTGCATCATTTACATCTTTTACGTCTTCAGGCCATTCAGGTATACTTACTGCAAACCTGTATTCTAGTGCAGCCTCTATCATGTTTAAGCCAGCTCGATCTTGGTCTGGCACAACTATAATTTTACGTTTTAAATGTATGAGCAATTGTGCTTGATCTTTGCTGATTGTTTCGTGCATACTTGCCAAACCACTTATTGACAATGCATCAAATATACCTTCAACAACTATAGCACTGGTCCAGTCTGACTTTTGTAAATCATATCCAAACACATACCCGGGTTGCTGACTGTTTATAAACTTTGGCGTACGATTATCCAAGTAACGTGATGTGTGGCCTACTATCCTATTCTTGTATGTGTATGGTACTACTATTCTATCTCGTGGACCACGTTTCTTATCAACCAAAAACGGATAGCCAAATACCATGCCACGTTTTTTTAAGTATTCAACATAGTGAAAGTGCTCTCGATTGTTTTCATCTATGCGTTCAACACCTGCGGGTATTTCTTGTTCTTCAAAGTCAATTTGCTTTTGTTTAATTGTGTTGCGTTCAGCAGTTAAATCTAATAAACTTTTCCGTTTTAAACTTTCTAAGTTTAGTCTTTCGATATCAGTTGCGTCAACACCTAACCATTCTAATAGTTTACGTGCCTTATAACCAACACTACGTCCTGCAACAAAACTTGCAGTGAAACCACAGTTAAAACAGTGATAGCTCCAGTCATCTTCGGTTTGTTTAACACCACCGCGATATCTTTTGTCTTGTGTTTCTCCTTGATGTACACAACATGGTGCATTGAAACTCACCCAACCAGAACTTGTGTGTTTCCGCTTTTGCGGAATGTAACTCAATAAATCGATCATTATGCTATTATATTAACACGATCTATGTAATCAATCAAGTGTTTTGATATAATTTCATGACCTTTTTCATTGGGATGATTGCGAGGATAAAGGTGCTCTGGTTTAAATATTTCTCGAAAACTGCTTTTTCCGTTCACCACGCCACTGTTTTCAAATGGATTTACCAAACAGTTGAAAATTATCACATGAGGCAAAGCACTGAAAGCACGAACCGTTTCCCAATGATTGTATTCTGCCCATTCTCTGTCATAACAATGGGTTGTCCAAAGTTTATCTAGTTTGTACCAATCAGGATTTATGGTTTGGTCGTTTACTTTTAACCAAACATTGTGAACATGTTTGTTCCATGGACGTTCTGGTTGGTTAAAGTTAAAGTTATATTCTAAATCTTTTTCAACTGCGTTGTACCAACTTCTACGGTCACTGTTTGTAAGGCCAACTACATAGAGTGTTTCGTTTGTATCTTGTTTATTTTTGAGATGCCAATAGAGTACCCATCGCATGCTTTCTAAACTAGCACCAGGATAACCACAGTTATCAAGTTCTAGTCCATAGTGGTTTGCAATTAAGCCTGGATAACTTTTTTCAAGTCTTGTTGATTCAGGAAGTTCATCGCCATAGGTCCAACTACAACCAATAGCTCTTAAACGTTTTATACGCAAAGTTTCTCCTAGCGATAGGTTATCTGTGTAATTTCACCGTTGTCAATAATAACAGTGGGTGCAGTTATATATCCTTGTCCACCATTGGTTAGTGTAATAGTGCCTATCTTGCCGCCGTCCACAGTGGTAGTTGCAGTTGCTCCTGTGCCTAATCCTTCTAGTCTTACACGTGGATTACCAGGTCCATACCATTCACTTCCTGACCCGTTGCTTGAAATTGTGGTTACTGCTCCATTTTGAACTTGTGCAGTTGCATTACCGCTTATTCCATACTGATTTAGTTCAAGCCTTAACCAATTATGCCTGCCATCAACATTTATATAGGTTCGTGAATTTTGATTTGTATACTGTATTTGCGATCCAACATCATACCAGTCTGGCCCAATTTGATTCTCACTAGCTTGCACTTTAACATTACCTGAAAAGTTATCAAAATCCAACTGTAAAGTAGTTAGAGTATTGTCGGAAGTATAAATTGCACTGGTATGAACTCTATTACCGTTTGACTGTGCAGGATGATCAATGGGAGCAGGCATCATCATGATTTTACTTTCAACAAAATCAGGATACACACTGTCAACTATGTCAACCTGTCCTCGGCCTGCACTATATGCATCAGTAAACACTGCTTCATACAAGTTTCCACTGGCTCTTTCCAAACTCCAGGTCGCAGTTTGTTCTTCTATTAGATCTAATTTTTCACTGGTGAGTGTTACTTTTGCTCTTCCATATGTACTGCTTAGATGAACTAGATCTTCAGCAATTAACAATTCATCTCCATTAGTACTCATCATTCTGAAAGTTATTGTGCTTCCTGAGATGTTCACAGGTTTCTGATCTTGGTTTATAAATTCAAACAATATGACGTTATCAACTCCTCTGTTGACTTTTAATTTTTTTGCATACACTGGTTGCCATCTCCTTTGAAAATACGCACCGCTGGTGTCGGGTAATAACACCTGTTGTTTTTGCTGATATAAATATACGGTGGTAGAATACATTAATTTAACTCCATTTACAAGGTATTTATGGGCGTAGAGCTATTCGAAAAGATTGCAGAACGTTATCCCTTCATTACATTCTGTACCTATGCAGGCAATGAATATGTTGGTGTGATTCAAAATAAAGATGATCAGATAACAACAATCTATGACTTTGGTGGCATAATAAATGCCAAAATGAAACGTGATTTTTTAGAATTAGCCAATACATGGTGGTGGGAATCAAATCGTAGTATTCCGATAAACATTTTCTTAAAAGATGATTGGGATCAATTCAAACCATTTCTCAAAACATTTATAAACAAAGATTTAGAAATAATTCTTGGCCCCAGCACAAGCCTTCAAGAACTTTCTCGCAAAAAGGTAAAACGTAGAAGTATCACACTTGTTCGCAAAGTTGATTAATTGTGGAATAACAGTTTTGTTGTTTTTTCAAACAGTTTATTAACCTCAGCGTTTACTTCTTTAGTATCAAAAAATCCTACCGGTTTACGTTTAATAAGATACTCTAGTGGAGGATTTTTATAATAAAATTTTATTAGATCATTTGGTAGAAAAAGTTGGCATCCTGGATATACTCGATCTGTTGTAAAAACCTTTGCTACTTTGTAGAAGTTGCGAATAAAGCAATTATCTATTGTTGCATTTTCTATTACAACACTTTTGTCTTTGGTAATATTACCAAGTTCATCAACAACTGTATCATCTGGTTGCTTATTAATCATCTTTACTTTAAACAGATTTCGTATTTGATCAGCCCTTACGTTGATCGCAAGGGTATATTGTTGTTTTACTATGCCACAATAAACAAGCACTGTGTTATGATACACTTCAATCTCAGGCCACCCATGACGGCCTTCGGTTCCTGTGAATTCAAGAGTTAGTGTATGCTCTAAGGGCTGATATCCATTAAGTAACTGTCTTTCGTTACCTCGAAAGATCCTGTCATCCATTGTTGAGCTTCTTCTTTGATTTTACGTAATTCTCTATTTGCACTAATAATACTCCATCCGTAACTTTCAGCAACACGGTGAGCTACTAATCTCCGTCTAATTCTTTCTCCAAGATCAAGCCCTGGCACCGCATTGCTGACCCAACTATTTTTTGTGGCATTTGGTGCAATAGTAAATGTATGTCCATATTGTTCTGATATTGGTGCGTCTGAAGTAATACGCATGGTAACTCCGAGTGTACATCCAAGTATAGTTTGGTTGGCAACGTATCTTTGATGTCTTTTAAATAGATTCAGCGTGTCCTCAAAATCTTTCTGTGTTTCTGTTGGATAACCAACTAGCATTAGATAAGTGCAAGTGGTCCCCCATTTGCTAAAACCTTCTATAAAAAAATCAAGGTCATCATTGTTAAACTTCTTTTGCATATGATGCCTAACACTGTCTGAGCCAGTTTCAACACCTAGTGCAAGATTGTATGCACCACTTTTAGCAGTGACTTCAAAATAGTGGTCTGGCAATCCTTTTTGACTACGTACAATATATTGGCCTCCCCAGGTTATTTTTTTGTTTAGTGTGCTATTATAATCTGCAAGTAACTCGCACATTTCTAAATAACTTCTTTGATTTCCATTGATCAAACTGTCAGTAAAATAAAAATGGTGGACATCTTTTTCTTGATGTATCTTCTTGATTTCTTCAAATATATGTTTACCTGTACGCCAACGAAACTTTGGCCACAAATGACCAACATTGCAAAAAGTACACCGTCTTACGCATCCTCGACTCCCTGTGATTTGTACAACATTTTCATTGTAAAATCTATCATATTCATTGAGATTATAATCTTCATAATTTGCATAACCAATTGTATCTAAATTGTCTATTTGGTCACCTGGACTGTCAATTCCTGGAAATTGCATATTACCTTTAAGCAATTCAATAATAGGGTTTTCTCCTTCGTTGTGTATTATATGATCAATATATTCCACAACATCTTCTACAAATTCAGGAGATGATACACCATTGCCTCCTATACATACCTGTTGTTTAGGATTACGCTGTTTGAACCATGGTAAAAATTCTCTTGCAGTAATATGACTGTCGCTGCTAAAGATACTGAAACCGATCCAACGGGATGGTTTCTCTAAGAGAAGTTTTTCCCAATGTAAAAATACTTTATCTAAAATTTTTTGATCAATTGGTTTATTTGCATTGGTAAATTCAAAAAATTTATCAAATTCATTTTTAGTTAGTAGCTGCCGGCTTTCGAGGTTTAGATCTAAACTGTTACAACTGAAGCCGTGTTTTTCTAAATGTCCTTTTAGCAATGCTGGCGCTGCTGGAGGAAGATAAAATTCTAAGACCGGTAAGGTCGCAATAGTCATATCAAACATCATACTGCTATTTATTGGTGGCTAAGTTGAAAGCAGATTAATGTGCAATGCGACCAAACTTGCATAACTGACTGCATGTGATTTCTTAAACACAAACCCAGCACTATCATCACCGTCCCAAACAGTTTCAAATACCTCTTTCCATGGTTTACCTTGTAAGTGTGCTTTACCTGGACGTATAATACTGATAAATGCTGCCATGCGTGGTATACTGTCAGGTTGCATAGCACAAATAAGATCATGATAGTTTCCTATGTGTACTATTTGTTCACAAAAATCACGATCTTGTAGTCTTGTCCAGTCTGGCTCTTTTGCCAACATACTATCATAGTGTGCTTGATCACGTATTAATGTGTATACACTCTGATTAAGCAAATCCAGTTTAAAATATCCACGTTGTTCTGCATACTCATAATCTATACTTGCACACCCATTGGGTGCGTCAACAGGTATAGGTGTAACATAAACACCACTGTTATGCTTGCGTCCTTCTGCGTTTTGGCGTGCAGGCGTACATCGAATCAAATTGATTATCTGTTGCCTGTCAGCAAAGTCTATATCTACATCTGCACTCATTTGCTTATATAGTGTCCTATGTTTACAAATTCAGCAATAGCAAATATTATTGCGGCCATTACAAAATCGCCAGTTAGTAATGCATAGCAAGCACCAATACGTATTGCACTTTTAAGAAACATCATGTAAAATTGTGGATCTTTGGATTTTTGTATTTTTTCCACTTGTTGTATTTTTGGTCTAGTTAATCCCATTTTCTTCTCCTCTGCAGGTAATGTAAAACTTATTTTTTCTGTGTAAAAAGGCACTTTACCATCCTGCTTGTTTTAGTATTTCTTCACAGTATGCCTGATCTGCTGGATAGTCACGAAACTTCTTTTGCCAAAAGTCTGGATCAATCCAAGGCCATACAATTTTTGTTTGATCAGGATTCATATCTGCTAGGTATGCTTGTCCTGATTCACAGTTAAACACCAACCAAGGTGATATGCGTCCAGTACTTATTGCAAACGCAACTGCATTATCATTTCCATAACGCAAAAAGTCCTGTGCTGGATGTCCTGTACGTTCACTCCACTTTATAGTATATTCAATGCCACGTTCAAGTGCGTCTGTTAGTGCTTCCCGTCTAATATATTCATGAAGGTATTCATCATATACTGCTTCCTTGCACCAGTGATCTAGTTTTTTGTTTTGTTTGATTACCCATTCAACAAATTTGGGTACGTTAATTGCGTTAATTGCAACACAATGTCTACCAAATTTTACAAAGGCTTTGTAGTATGGTGATGTAGCAAAGTCAGCATAGGTTTTTAGTTTTGCACTGCCTTGTGTCATTGTGTAGAACTTCAAGTAACTTTGCAAACCAATTTGTACACCAACTTCTTTTTCTTCTTGGAATCTACGTTTTTGTTCGCAGAGATGCACTGCAAGTGTGCTTTCTTTTCTAAACTCACGTTCACAGTATTTGCATTTATACGTTTCTATTTCTAAATTGTTCAATACTATTTTCCATACCTATAAAACAGTCAATGAATATCTGTGAAACATTTGACCATTGTATTCTATTGTGTAAGGCTATTTCTACTAGTTTATCTTTGTTTTTATTCCAATCAAAGTTTTCTAACTGTAAACACAGCTCGGCTGCTTTGGCTAATCTTGTTTTATCATTCTCTTCTTCATCATAGCTTTCATCCCATACAGTATCGTATGTTTTGAATCCAAGATCTCGTACACGTTTTAAGAAATTTTGGGTTGCTATACAAACAAACGGTATGCCTGCTAGAATAGGTTTCCAAATTTTTTCTGTTGGAAAAAAGTGACTGCCTTCTTGGTTTGATTCTGTAATTAAATTATAGTATGAAATATTGTAAATGTCAATAGGCATGTGTTGCCAACTCATGACTTGAAGCTCTTTTCCTCTTGTGCCGTCAAAAAGCGAATTTGCTTCTCTATGATAATGGTCAGTATCTTTGTAAGAAATTTTTTTTACAATGTCAAGGTCGTTGATATCTACACCAAATTGTTGTCCAGCATACTTTACAGAATAGTGACTATGATCGATCTGTGGCAATAAATTTTCAATAACATAATCTCTATGTGGTTTAATGCCGGCACTCATTGAACAAAAATTAACCGGTTTTGGGTAAACAAAATCATATGTGATATTTGAAAAGAACAATTCGTGTTTGAAACTGGTGAATGTTCTTACAGTGTCAAACAATACCCATGGAAAATACAACAGTGTGTAGTCAACAGGCAACTGATACTTTGGATCTTCTGTGTCCCAGTCTGCTCCACTTATAAGAAAATAATGTTTGTCTTTGGGCCATCCTCGAGATTGATTTGGTAAAACATGCCATCCTTCTTTGAGTGCATCTATAAACACTATGCTATCTTTAACGTTGTGAATCAATTGGTCTTTGTAGTATTCATAACAAACATAACCGTCTGATTGATCGCCACCATCAAAGTAGGTTGGTAGTTTACTAAAACGTCTAAAGTTCTTAAAGCGAGCATAGTACCCGTAGAAATCTAACACATCTCCTACATGATGAGAAGTAGCAATCTTAATCGGAAGGTGCATTAGTTGTTTCCACTTAGTTTCAGATGCTCCTTGAGTTCTTTGGTTGTAACTAATTTGCTGAGCAGTTCTATCTCGTCGGACTTCATTGCTGGAAACAGTTCCATCAATATTTTCTTGCCTTCATTGTTGCCTTTTTCTTTTTTCTTAGGTGGTATCCACTGATGTTTGTGCGATCCCATTCCTGGTGAAATACTTGTAGCACAAAGCCATTGTAGTTTAGGATGTCGATTGATGTCAAAAAAGTGTTTGTTCAGTCGCTGATTGCAGGCTATCAAATAATATTCTTGTAGTTCGCTAGGACCTTGTACACTTGATCCCCAACGTATCATGAGAAAGTTTGAAAACTTTTTACGTTCTTCTTCTGTCAAGCTGTCATAGAAGTTGCGATCCTTGCGATCAAGGCAACGCATTTCATTTGCTATGTTAAGTTTTTCGCTCATTGTATTTTGTCCATATTCTATGTAATACATAAAACCATACACCATTTATGCAAGGTTCAACCAGTGCTACTGCTCCGGCCTCCCATATGCTTGCACCGGTCATCCAATACACAACATTCATTGCTATTATAACATGACCGCAAGTATAAATCAATGCCAAAATTGCACTGTCATTCATCTTGTTTTTTATTACATTAAATATGCCATTTGTAAATTCCATATTACCACGCCTTATTATAATCCACGATTTCACAGTTACGACTGATGTCTTTGACAAAATATGCACATCGTGGATCGTCTTTGTTGTCAACTGGAACCGCTAACATCTGTCCATTCTTGAGTTTAGGTACATACCAAGTCACATCCTGATAAACATCGATTATTTCAATATCCATATAACTGGGTCGAAAACTGGTTAATGGATTGAATTGAAATACTTTGAATCCTCTGTCATTGATACTTGTCAATGGTAGCATTTCAAGATCGCCCACTTCTGGTTCACCAATTAGTACTTGCCAATCAATTGGCATTTTCATTGTTCGATCTCCAATACGTAACACCAGTGCTGGTGAATTGAACGTTTCTAAGAATATAAGTGGTATGTATAAGTGATCTGGATTCTGCGGATCACTGTTGTCAAAAATTGCAAAACGTAAGTCATCAATTTCTTCTGGCAGTGTATCTACTTCAAACACAGTATTGTCTAGTGTTAGTATTCTCATAATTTCTCCGCTTTGTTACGCATTCCAATCCAACTTCTCTACACTAAAAGGATAGTTTGCTTCTCTATAAAATGCTTTACGTTTGGTTAGGTGTCTTTTTGCAAATCTGCAAGTTGATGTTATGTCCCAGATTTGGACGTGGTCTTTGTCTTCCGCTTTCCGAATACCCCTACCAATACTTTGTATAACCCGTACAAAACTTTTACCAGGTTCCAA
>Ga0209308_10001806_pt1 | contig 19251 bp, 23 predicted proteins | sample COGITO_mtgs_1204_3_FD_184806 | JGI IMG/M metagenome (GOLD analysis project Ga0209308, IMG submission 184806) | Pelagic marine microbial communities from North Sea - COGITO_mtgs_120405 (SPAdes) (version 2) | ecosystem: Environmental > Aquatic > Marine > Epipelagic ...
TGTGTCACCCTAGCGTTAACTATAAAATTATGTCATTTATTTTGATGATTAGCATCACGCAGCATTCGAGAAAAAACCAGTGCTCGATTGGGTATTAGGGCGTAAAAAAGGCAATAAAAAGCCTAAAGCAGGTCAAAAGAAAACACCGTCATATGACGAAGCCAAAAGGGTTGCCGCTAAAGGCGATGCCAAGGCTCGTGCTGAACTTGCGTCCCATGAGGACCTTGCACCTGAATTCCTCTATTTCTTTGCGACAGACGAAGACCCCGCAGTACGTAAAGCCGTTGCAAAAAACGATGGCTCTCCTCTGCAAGCTGACCTTGTTCTGGCCAAAGACGTTAATCAGCAAGTTCGAGAAGAGCTGGCATATAAGATTGGTCGCCTCATACCAACTTTAACGGACCACGAGTACCTGCAGCTTACAAGTTGTTAGGACTGCTTGCTCTATATCGTTTTGCACTCCACCGCTCTTTCTCCATGGGAATGGATACGAACTAAAAAAGCGAAAATCCCCACCCCCACGCTGCGAGCTCGATATTTCGCCTATCTCGATCGTTAATATTGCAGGTAAGGGAATGGCGTTATCAAGATTGCGGAAATCATGAGAAATAGTCATCCCAGTCTCACTTGCGCGCGGCACAACCTGAGATGAATAATATTCTCGGACGTCGCTAATTGACTTTGAATATGAGGTCGCTGCCTCAAGGGTAACTCTGTACCCAGTATCTTTTAAAACCTGGTATATCTGCCCTGCAATAAGCAGGACACTTAAGAACGCATAAACGCTGAGAGCCATCATCGGACGCCTAGCAAGAAACCCAATGACCAGTTTCAGTGACAATTAATTTTAAAAAACGAGAAAGGATCAAACGGAAAACAATGGAGACCCGGCGCTTGCAATACCGCAAATACGCCGCTTAGTATTATCAACAAGATGAGCCAGGTCCTCTCTTAGATTAGGCTGTTGAGTGTTCCAATTGCATGACGACGGACAGGGTTGGCGACGAAATAAACAAGAAAACAAATGACTAATGAATCACTACAAGCTGTATTGCCGCAAATTGGTTTTGGCACTTATCTGATTCCGGATGACGAGGTTGAACTTGCTTGTTACACGGCTCTCAAGCTTGGTTATCGGCATCTGGATAGTGCTGAGTGGTATAAGAATGAAGCAGGTATTGGGCGCACGATAACCGGTGCAAAATCGACGCTTGGACTTGATCGGCGAGATATCTTTGTAACCACGAAATTGTGGCCAGGAAATCCGCAACGTGGCATGGAAACCAAAGACTACGCTGGTACCGTTGCGGCTTTTGATTCGAGTTTGCAACGACTTGAACTGGATTATGTCGATCTTTTATCTGATCCATGCACCGTTTGCGATAGATGAGCGACTGGATCAATGGCGTGCCTGTTGCGATATGAAGAAAGCTGGGAAGACGCGTTTCGTAGGTCTGGCCAATTACAGGGAGAGCCATATCGCAGAGATCAAGAATGCCGGATTGCCAATGCCTGATGCCAACCAGATCGAACTCCATCCCTGGTTTCAAAGACCTGAACTTATCTCATTTCTCAGGCGCAAGAATATTTCCATTATTGCTTACAGTTCTCTCTTACCTTTAGCGAACTGGCGCGGAAAACCCGGGCAGAATAGTGGAAAACCCGATGATATGAAGCTTGAAGGTATGGCACTGGATTCATCATTCAAAATGATGGCTGCCAAATACTCTGTCACTGAAGCGCAACTCCTTCTGAAATGGGGTTTGCAGAAAGGATATGCGGTGTTGCCAAAGACTGTGGACGAGTCCCGAATGAGAGAAAACTTGGACTTGCAACATTTTATAATTGATGACCAAGACATGGCTGCGTTCGACGTCATGGATCGCGGCGATGGCGTGGCGTGGCATGCAGGAGATCCATCGTCTGGATTGTGACGATAATTTTCGGCCTCTTTAGCCTCTTTTGCGCGTTAATATCGGCAGTGAGATTTACCGCATGACGAATGGATTAAACATCGGGCTGGCGACGATATCTCCCGGAAGTTTTGACAATTTTAGTCTGACATTAAGTAGACTATTATCTTGGCTATGAAAGGCAGGGCCATCGAAAGTGGTTACAGGATAAAGAATAATGATAGATGTTCCTGTATCAAGACTGAATGTATTCCGTAAGGTTTAACTCAAGGTACTTAATGTACCTATAGAGCCAGAGACCTATAGAGATCTTAGAGGGCTATAAGGAGGGGTAGGTTCTAAGGTCTATCATCGAAGGTAGACCATATAGAGAAGGATTATAGAGACTATGGTAGAATATCAATGGAGGTTACGTTGACCAACGTTGACTATAGTAGACTATAGGGATGTAACCTTTACTTACCTCTAAGAGGCCGTCTCTATCAATAAAATGGCGGATGCCTGCCAATCTAATTAAAATTAATCAGCCGAAACTAGGATTCTTACTTGGATAGAACTTGAACTCGGGTTGCAAATGCTTAAGCGCGTCTCAATGTTAAGCCCATGGGGTTGCCATACGGCTCACTTTGTACCACTTGAAGGAGTGTTAATCTTTTATTTCTCTGAAACCCTTAGCCCGTCTAGGCTTTGATAAGAGATGGGGTGGCTGAGGGGATTTGAACCCCCGACCCTCGGCACCACAAGCCGATGCTCTAACCAACTGAGCTACAGCCACCACACTGCATCAGCATCCTGCTCTAAAACTAAGCTGAACGCGATAGGTCGCACTCAATAACCCCTGCCCCGGGCCTCGTCAAGTCACCTACTATGGGAGCAATCGTATGGATATCGATCGACTAGAAAACAATCTCAACGAGGAATGGGCCTTCATGGGTTACTGCGCGCTTAATAGCCGCTGAAAGCTCGCTAGCATCGTCGACACGCGTGCCTGAAACACCCATGCTTTCTGCCATTTTACACCAATCAATTTCGGGATCAGCTAGACTAAACATGCTTTCGGCAACGTGCCCCATCTTTTCAACGCCAACGCCTTTCATCTCACCTTCCAAAATCCGATAGCATCGGTTCGAGAACAGCAAGATCGCGATATCCAGGCCTTCACGCGCCATCGTCCAAAGCGCTTGATTGGTATACATCGCAGAGCCATCCGACTGCAGGACAATAACACGGCGGTCCGGACACGCGATTGCAGCGCCTACAGCCATAGGCATCCCATCGCCAATCGCCCCCCCCGTCACTTGAAGGAGTGAATGCGGCTTAGCATTCCGGCCATCCGGATAGAATGCACGGCCAGTGGTTATGCTCTCATCACAAATAATCGCGTCTTCGGGCATATGCGCATGGAATGCGGCCGAGATCGCCTCTGGGGTGATGGGTCCTGAAAGTTTGCTGATATCAGCCGCCTCTTCATAGGCTGCAACTTCAACCTCTAAGTCCTTAGCATCTAACGTATCGATCAACATATCTAATGCTTCGAACGTATTTTGTTCTGGTCCGGCTAATCGTAAAATTTCCGCACCTTCAGGCGACAATTTACTTGGCTTTTCTGGGTACGCAAAGAAACCAACAGGCTCATCTGTGCCCACAAGGATAATAACGTCATAATCCTTAAGGGTCTCAATGGCGAGATCCACAACATAAGGTAATTTGTCGACAACGACACGCCCAGCACCGCGGTCAATACGACGATTCGATGTTTGTGAAATCAAATCCACACCAGATGCCGCACGTACTTTGCCAAGCTTTTCCAGATTGGGATCAATAAGCACTGCACCAGAACAGAACATCACAGCCTTTTTGTCAGATTTGAGCGCCGCTGCAACGGCTTCAACTTCTTCAGCAACAACACGACCCGGCGCATCCGGCAGCAGCCCATCGCCAACGATATCAGTTTTCGACCAAGCCATGTCAGCGGGCAAAATCATTGTAGCGATTTTACCCGGCCAGGTTTTAGCCTGTGCGACAGCGCGTGCTGCGTCCGTACCAACATCATCAGGGTGACTTGATGTCACGACATAATCAGATACGGGTGTGACGATCGCCTCAATATCGGACGTCAGTGGTGCATTATATTTAATATGATAACTCGCGTGCTCTCCTACGATATTAATCATAGGGACACGGGCTTTTTTGGCGTTGTGAACATTAGCCAAGCCATTCCCGAACCCAGGACCCAAATGTAACAAGGTCGCAGCAGGTTGACCGGTCATCCGCGCATATCCATCCGCCGCACCGGTTGCCACGTTCTCTTGTAATGCCAGAACACAATAGATGAGATCAAGCCGATCCAGAGCTGCAACAAAATGCATTTCTGACGTGCCAGGGTTCGTAAAACATACATCAATACCTGAACCCGCCAAGCTGCGAACCAATGCTTCTGCACCATTCATCTTCGTAAATCCCCATCTATAATTTTCACTGCAAATGCGGTGACAGAATGCACGCTAGTCGGCATAGTGCGTGCAATCAATATCTTGAGGAGGAAAACATGCTACAACTTGTCGAAGCCATGAACCGTTTAGGCACAGAATCAGCTTTTGAAGTCTTGGCCCGAGCCAATAAATTGGCTCAAGGTGGCATGGACGTCATTAACCTCGGTATTGGTCAGCCTGATTTTAAAACCCCGGAACATATTGTTGAAGCTGCTATTAAAGCATTGAAAAACGGGCATCACGGTTACACCCCTGCAAACGGCATTCCCGAACTTCGCGAAGCTGTTGCGGCGGACATCGCAAAATATAGAAAATGCGAGGTCAATCCGGACAACGTTGTGATCATGCCTGGCGGCAAACCGACTATGTTCTTTGCGATTACAATGTTTGGCGCACCTGGCACTGAGATTATTTATCCAAATCCCGGCTTTCCGATTTACGAGTCTGTGATCAAGTTCACCGGCGCCAAGCCCGTGCCCATGGCATTGCATGAAGAGAACGGTTTTTCATTCTCAGCAGATGAAGTGCTTGGATTGATTACGCCTGCCACACGGTTGATTATCATAAACTCCCCTGCGAACCCAACTGGCGGGACAGTGCCCCGCGCCGAAATGGACAAGCTCGCCAAAGGGCTTGAGGACCATCCCCACGTTGCGATCATGTCAGATGAGATATATGGCCGGATGCTTTACGACGGACGTGAACACGTCAGCATGCTTGAATACGAAAATCTGCGCGACCGTGTGATTATGCTGGACGGCTGGTCTAAAACCTATGCGATGACCGGATGGCGATTGGGTTATGCGGTTTGGCCAGATGCTTTGGTGGACCACGCAACACGTCTCGCTATCAACTGCCATTCTTGCGTCAATGCGCCGACCCAGTATGCAGGCATTGCCGCTCTCGAAGGCTCGCAGGATGCTGTTGATACGATGGTCAGTGCCTTTGATGAGCGCCGACGTGTCATTGTGTCGGAGCTCAACCAAGTTCCTGGGTTTCGGTGTATAGAGCCTGGCGGTGCATTCTATGCATTCCCGAATATCGAAGATACGGGCATGTCAGCACGCGAGCTTCAAGATAACCTATTACAAGAAACAGGCGTCGCTATCATTGCCGGAACAAGTTTTGGCGCACAGGGAGAAGGTTACGTTCGGTTCTCATATGCGAATTCAACGGAAAATATCCGCGAAGCCATCCGTCGTATTCGTGAGTATCTTGGAAACAGATAAACGCGCTTAAAGCAGCACTGAGTCGATAAGACCGGATTCTTCAGGTGCACCGATCATCAGGTTCATACATTGTACAGCCTGACCTGATGCACCTTTGCCTAGGTTATCAAGGACACCGACAATAACGGCTTGGTCCGCAGCTTTGTTTGCAAACACATGCAGACGCAATTCATTCGTACCGTTAAGAGCTTCTGGATCTAAAACCGGATTACCCTCACCTTTAACCAAATCCGCCACAGTAACAAACTGCCGCCCTTCGTAATGGCTAGCGAGAATATCGTGCACATTATCCGCTGATGGCGCCCCACCCATCGCAGCCAACTGCAAAGGAATTTGCACAATCATACCTTCACGATACCGACCAACACTTGGCACGAAAATCGGCGCATAGGCCAAACCTGACCATGTTTGAATCTCGGGTACATGCTTGTGCGCTAACCCAAGTTCATAAACGCGAAAAGGTGTATCGATTGGATCAGGTGCAGACGGGTCTTCAAAACTGGCGATCATTTTCTTGCCGCCCCCTGAATACCCAGAGACTGCATTAATTGTAATCGGCCACTCCGCAGGTAATAAACCGTCAGCAATCAAAGGCCGCAACATCGCAACGGACGCGACCGCATAGCATCCTGTATTTGCGACTCGTTTTGAGGCAGCAATAATTGCGCCATGGCCTGGGTCCATTTCTGGGAACCCATAATCCCATCCTTCAGCTGTTCTATGCGCCGTAGATGCGTCGATAACACAGACGTCAGGATTATTGATCATGGCAACAGCTTTGCGCGCAGCATCATCTGGCAAACACAGTATCGCCACGTCACACGCATTCAGCATTGCTGAACGTTTCGCTGCGTCTTTCCGATCCGCATCACCCAAGGTCAACAATGCAACATCTTCACGGTGCTCAAGGCGCGTTCTGATTTGCAGTCCCGTTGTGCCCTCGGCACCATCTATGAATACACTTGTTGTCATGCTGATTGTTTAGCGCCCTCGGCCATTCACTTCAAGAAAATGCTTTATGGCCGAGATCGTTATCTCTGGCTGATCCAGATGAGGATTGTGACCGCAGTCATCCAGCATTTCCTTTTGTGCGGGTCCGGCCACACCTTTAATGATGCTATCTACTTGGTGTTCAGAGCCGTAATGGTCGTCATTGCCCTGCATCACGAGCAACGGACAAGAAATATCTTGGAGGTATTTCTCTATGTTCCAATGCCAATAATCATCCCGCTGCCAAGTATCGTTCCAACCAAGAAACGCATTATCGACATTGTCCCCATGGTATCGTTTGAGTTTTTCTCGAAGGTCCGTCGTATCCCAAATAACACGTGCCTCACGAATGCCCTCAATACAAATGACCTCATTAAAAACGTGGGCCGCCATTGTTACGGCACCAATTACACGATCCCGTTTATCGATAGCCGCATGGATCAATGCAATTGTACCACCATCAGAATGACCAATATGTATCGCACGTTCAATCTTCAGCGCATTCAGAATATCTACCAAAACCTTAGCTTCATCTTCCTGGTATGTGATCGGTCGAGGCAGCTCAATGCCATCTGACCCGCCATACCCAGCGCGACTATAGGCAAACCCCGGCATATCGAGAGCATGACAAAGTTGCTCTGGGAAGTTTCGCCACATAGCGATGCATCCAAGACCTTCATGTAAAAACACGAGCACAGGTTCTTTTGACTGGCGCGTCCGGCCGACCCAAGTAAATTCCAGGCGCACATCAGCAACCTGGATTTCATCAATCGGCACTATACTGCATCCCAGCAGCCCGCCAGAACACGCATCCAATTTTCACCAAGCACCGCGCGAATTTTAGTTTCAGAATATCCACGCTCTAATAATCGGGTTGTTAAGATTGGAAGCTTTTCAGGCATTTCGATACCTTTAGGGTAATAATATGGTGGCGGCGGATAATCTGCTCGTCGCCAGCGACCTTCGGCGATACGCCCTTCATATTCTCTCGTTGCAATGGCATCATCAGCTACGCCGACTTGACCCAGGAAATAATCAATTCCAAGTGCCACGTGTTCAATGCCTACGAGATCAGCCACGTAACTTAGATGATCAATAAAACAATCCAATGTTGGTTGTTGTGCTGCAGACAGGAACGCGGGATATCCAACAATCCCAGTTAATCCACCCGTAGCCGCGACCGATCTAATTTGCTCATCTGAAATATTACGGGCCGTATCGAATGCCCCTTTTGGATTGGCATGAGAAGACACAACGGGTTTCTCAGATACTTCCATCGCATCAAAAGATTTGAGATCCTGTATGCGCACAATCAACAACGATACCAATCTGGTTACAGCGTTCTACAGCTTTGAGCCCAAAAACCGATAACCCCGCATCCGTCCTTTCGCCCGCACCGTCACCCAGTCTGTTTTTTTCATTGTATGCCAGTTGCATGACACCAACGCCAAGCGCCTTAAAAGTATCGAGTAAATTAACATCATTCTCAATCAAATCAGCGCCTTGGGAATGCAAAATAACGGACGTGCGCCCAACAGCTTTATTTTCTCTGATATCGGTTGTTGAACTGACAAACTGCAATCGTTTGTCTTCTCGAACACGCTTGTGCCATGTCGCAATCTTTCGAAGCGCCTGCGTTGACGTATCGTTGGTTGCCAACGTTGGCATCAACACATCAACACCCCCATCAAGATAATTCTCAATAAACCGGTGATCACGAAGTAAGTGTGCCGCTGCATCAAAGACTATAGCGTCGGTATGTAGATCAAAATTCGTCATTGGCTATTATTTCTGAACATCACGACAAAATGCAAATATTCTGTCATCAAATATTATTTTCTCTGATGTTTTTTGAATTTTAATGCTTAAGTGCAAACTCGGTGCCCCAATCTTCAAAATGAAACGATAAATAATGTTGCTGCCAAATTCCAAGACACAAACGTTCGCAGACTTTAAATTAACGACCGGGGTCGTGATGGCTAAACTCACCATTGCTTACGAGACTTATGGCGAGCTTGCACCAGACGGGAACAATGCCATTCTGGTCTGTCATGGTTACACAAACACGCCACATGCGGCAGGTGATGCCTTGGGATGGGGCTACAATCTGATTGGACCCGGCAAGGCCGTCAATACAGACAAGTATTTTGTCGTGTGTTCCAACATGATTGGTTCTGCATATGGAAGCTCTGGCCCCGGCGAGACCAATCCAGCGACCGGCAAACCCTATGGACCAGACTTTCCAAAATATACAATATTGGACATGATCGCAGCGCAACACGACCTTCTTGATCACCTGGAGATCGAGCAGTTAAAAGCCGTGATGGGGTATTCTTATGGTGGGCACCTCACATTCCTTTGGGGTGCTAAATACCCAGATCGCATGCGGGCTTTAATACCAATTGCCGGCGTTCTTAAACGAGAACACACACTCAAAGATATTGCCCGAATTCGCGCGCGGTTTGCAGACTGTGCCGGATGGAATGATGGACACTACTACGGCAACGAGGATTTAGCCGGAGGTGTTCGCGAAAAGATGGTCGAAGTTCGCATGGAAACATTAACAAAGTACGGCCTTGGGGATTATCTCAAAGCCACTAATGACGATGCAATAAAGCGTGATAAAATTATCCGAAATCTTGCTGAAAGCTGGTCTCATGAATTTGATGCGAACGCATTATCTATCCTTTATGAAGCCGGCATTGCGTCTTCCGCCGATGTATCAAAATTTAAGGCCCCTCTACTCAATGTTCTCGCATCAACGGATAGTGTTGTTGATGTCAAACTTGGCCAGCCAACAGTCGACGCACTGAAAGCGCATGGCGTGGATGCAGAATTTGTAGAAATCGATACGCCATACGGTCATACAGGACCGATGTTGGACGCACATAAATGGGCAGATAAGCTTAAGGCTTTTTTAGATAGAACGCCTTAAATTAAAATGGCACTCGAGGCGTTTAATCAACTCTCTGAAATAGCGCCTTTAATCCTGTCTTCTTATCTTTAAATCGTTTAACGAATTTAAAGCCGTAACGATCAAACAAGATAATCAGATTTTTTTCTGAAAAGAACTGGATGTGTTCAGTTGGGGCAAATTCACCCCACTCCAAAATATTTGCAGGACGCTTGTCTGATGAAAAATCAGAGGTCGTCACATATACGTACGCATCAGGCCGTGAGACTTTCTTGATAAGTTCCAGATAGGCGTCCAGCTAGCTCACGTGTTCAATGACTTCCGATGAATAGATGAAATCAAAGAAGTCAGAAAACTCTGAAATCGTGTCGTATGAATTCAGATAGAATTTACTTTTAGGGTAATTCGATTTTGCGAATGCAATGGAATTCGGGTTGATATCAAAGCCATATGAATCAGCACCTACTTGCCGAAGAGACTCCACAATAAATTCTGCACCTCATCCAATATCAAGGGCCTTCTTACCACCCTTCACATATTTCCGCAGGGAGAAAGTGCGCATGAAAGCACGTCGTTTCCTTGATGAGCTTTGTCCAATTGTTACACCCTCAGGCACTTCATAAAGTGTGTTTAAGTATGCTTGGTCAGGGTGAGGATGTGTAAAAACAAATTGGCAATCACTACATTGAGCATATTGCCATTCATCTACTCTAACATAATGTTGGGCTTTCTGCAGTTTACAAACTGGGCATTTTGATTTAAGGAATTCAGTCACAATTTAACTTTAAACATTCACCGTGTGTGAGTATGACATATAACCGCTTACTAGCAGTATAAGCGTATGTCATTCTTACAATTAGAAATCCAGAGCAAGTTTTCGATTTATGTTTTTGTAATTGCTAAAGTAATCACCTTAGCGGAAAGTCCCAATAACATTATTGAACTGTTCGCATTCAAATTTTATCAATAGAGAGTTTCTGATTTATGGATGAACTTCCCGATTGCCCGAAATGTCATTCAGATTGCGTGTACGAAGATGGCTTAATGTTGGTCTGCCCTGTGTGTGCGCATGAATGGTCGAAAGATCAAGTTGCTATCGATAGTGACGCCAAACCTGTCACGCGAGATTCCAACAGCAACATCTTAGAAGACGGTGACGATGTTGTTGTGATCAAAGACTTGAAAGTTAAAGGCTCGTCGTCGGTCGTTAAAGTTAGCACAAAAGTTAAGAATATCCGGCTTGTTGACGGGGACCACGATATCGATTGCAAGATTCCCGGCATTGGCCAAATGGGTTTAAAATCGATCTTCGTTAAAAAAGGCTAAGGCTTTCCACGAAAAAGGGCCGCCAACTGGCTACCCTCTCCCAAGATATATTGTTTATTACCTAGCGTAAGTCGAACCGATTAAGGTTCATAACCTTCGTCCATGCCGCGACAAAGTCGTTCACAAAAGCTTGGCCTGAGTCATCACTCGCAAACACCTCCGCAAGTGCCCGAAGTTGAGAGTTCGATCCAAAGACCAAATCCACAACGGTTGCGGTCCACTTAACCTTACCCGTCACTTCATCCCGTCCTTCGAACACGTTCTCATTAGCCTCAGTTTTCTGCCACTTCGTGCCCATTTCTAGCAAATTGACAAAGAAGTCGTTACTGAGCGTCTCAGGCTTGTCTGTGAATACACCATGAGCTGTTCCACCCGCATTTGTATTCAGGACACGCAAGCCCCCCACAAGCACTGTCATCTAAGGTGCCGTCAGGGTTAGTAGTTGAGCGCGGTCCACCAGAAGGTCTGCGGCAGGTCTTCGAACTCCCTTTCCAAGGTAGTTACGAAATCCATCCGCTTTTGGCTCGAGGTAGGCCAACGAGTCGACTTCTGTTTGATCTTGAGACGCATCCGTTCGTCCTGCAGAGAATGGAACCGTGATATCATGGCTATCTTTGCCAATGGCTTCGACCACGCGCCAGTCGCCAAAAGAATGGCGTCAGAGGGATGTACGTGCGCGTTGGTGACGATCTGATGAACTTTGCCATCAACCTGCTCAAAGCCGACAACCTTTTCTCGAAGATGAACGCCCCCAGCGGCAAAGAATGCATTAAGCAGGGCTTTCGTTAAATCGAGTGGATCGCTGACTGCGACACAATCTGTCAGATAAGCCGCATGCTTAAAGATCGGCCCCAATGCTGGTTCCAAAACGCGCAGTCCACGAGCATCAAGATACTCAATATTGACGCCCTGGCGGCGACGTAACTCATGGGCAGACTTAGCCGCTTCGAACGACCGATCCGTCTCATAGACGTAAAGCTCACCCGTTTTCGTAAATAGGTGCTCCGCATCAGCGGCTTTTAAAAGCGGCGCAAAGCCATCAATGGCATGATTGAGAGTATTTGCAAGAATCTGCGTTATTCTTTCGACCTGACTAGACCTTGCCGCAGCCAAGAAACGGGCCAAGTACGGTAGAAGATGCAAAACGTAAGGCCAGCGAATGGCCAAAGGTTGATCAGAATTCAAGAGCATGTGTAGGATATCACGCAAGACACCCGGCGTCGCGACTGGAACGCATGCGCCGATCTGTATGATCCCAGCATTCCCATATGAACACCCCATGCCCGGATCATTCGGGTCAATAAGCGTCACACGATAGCCATGTAATTGAAGTCGAAGCGCGCAAGCAACACCGATGATACCGGCACCTACAATATGCAGTGATCGACCGTTACCCATTGTTGATGGCTACTCCGTCAGCTTGAAGCTTTTGAAGAAGAACCATCGGCAACTCGAAATCGCGACATATCGGCAAACGCTGCAATTGCAGCGCTAGCGATCACCGTTGTGTATCCTTGTTCGGGGTACGGGACATTAAGCCCACCTTTGACGACGTTTACTGAGATTTTACCGTGCGGTAATATCGCACGGACCTCATCAGCATTAACCGCTTCGGGGTCCTGAACACCAATGGTCACTTCAACAACCAAATCTTCTTCCATGTTAAGCCCAAGTTCTCTGGGGAAACTTAGGCTCGAATGATAGATGGCATCCTTCACCGCCCGACATGCCGCGCGCGTGTAATTCCCGCTACGCAACGACGCACCTGAGCCCATTTCCAAGATTATCCGGTCAAGTCCGTTACTCATCTTGCAGTACTCCCATCATTCGTGCTGGCTGGAATGTCATCTAGGACCTCCATCCGCACAACGACAGCCGCGTGTGCCAGCAACGTAGAGTCGTCACGACCCGGAGTGGCAATCTCAAGACCACCCTCTTCGCATAGCACCTCAACTTTGCCGTATGGAAAAACAGCAGCGACGGCATCTTTGTCGATACTTTCAGGCCGGGGTGCACCAATCGTGACGTGAATATTCATGCTATTGCGCGGCTGTCTCAACGCATCAGCGATTTGTAAATTATTCCGCCACAAAGCGTCGCGCACAGCACGCTCAGCTGCTTTCGTGCTATCGGCACCGCGAATATCAGTCCCTTGGCCCATTTGCAGAACCATGCGTTTCAAAGTCATGACGTATACTCTCCCAGATTTTGCGGTCTATATGCTTCAAATTTGTACGTGAGGAGCTTAGGACATTTTGCAGGCCACATTACAGGCAAAAGAAAAAGCGCTGTCCGAAAACAGCGCCTTTCCAAAAACAAACAGTGTGAAGCGAGAAATTTACGCTTCGCAAACTGAAAACTACAAATAAACGAATAAAAACAATAACTTATATATTAAATTTTTTTATGCGCCTTTTTTGCGTCTTATATTTACCACTTTTATTTTGTAATATAATCAATTCTGATACGAAGTTTTCAGTTCCCCATTTTATAACAAAACACACAAAACCGAAATCTCCAATCAGGATATGTTCGTGGGCTGCCTGGTCACTATATCCGTCATTTCTAAATAGAAATAGCTCTTCTCTTTTCCGCAGAACTTGCCCTTACAGACTGCCTCTCTTTTTTGTGCTCCTCGTAAAATGGTGAGCCGATTTCTAATAGAAATTTAGAGAAACTCATACCTGCATTTATCGTTTTTGACAGCAAACAAATAGGGTTCTGGTAAGTCCGCTTATTAGGGTTCCGCTTGAATAAAGAAGTATCGCCTTATCTGCTGCCAAAGCAGACAGAAACGTATAAGGAGATGTTAGAGAGGCATGATGGTCGGGTCATCAATCAACTTGCAGAAACGCAGATCACGAAGACGAGAAGCCGTCACAACGTCAAAGTCTCAGACCAGTTTTATCCATTCTGATTTTTATTTGTAGTGTTGTCGGCGCTCAGAAAAGTCTCGCACTCTTTTGCGCCAAGCTTTGTACGATCCCGCTTTAAGGTTTGTTCGCATGAGCGTTTTTACGTCCTTTTCCCTCAAACCGTATAGTTTCTTGATGTTCTCAAAACTCACATGATCTGAGAGTGCCATTTCTATAACTTCACTGATTTCGCTTTCTGTAAGTGCTGATGTCATTGCGAATAGAGATCCTAGTGCGCTTGTTGAAGAATTTTTTAGTGGAAATAGATCAATTTATGACAAGACACAAAGCCCTTAAGCAAGAAAATATCTACGAATTCCACCCTGTGAGCTTGATGAAAACCAACCCTCGGTGAGATTCCTGCTTTCAGCCTTAAATTATTAAAAAATTACTATTTTTGTTGTTTTGGACCCAAAATCACACCCTATAAATCTGTCATTTCTAATGTGGAAAAATTATTTTTTAACCATAAGTATTTACCTAATTGTATAGCGGTTTTGGTTTCTAAGTCTAATGTGTAGATATGTCGTTACTCGCGGAACATTTTCATTAACCTCTTAATTTTCTGAGGAGAAGATGTTTATGAACACCGATCAGCACATAGACATTATTTTGCAGAACACCCTGACCATTGTAGTACATCGCACCCAGATTATACTGCGCAACAGCATTCCCTTGTTCTGCTAACGGTCGCCATTCACGCAATACCGTTGCAAAATCACCTTTTTTGTATGCTTCAAATCCCTTTTGACGATCCTGTGCATAATTGCCCCCATTAACCCAATTATCTATTTTGAGTCAATGGGTTAAATGTCATATGGGCTAGGCGCTCCAGGCAGCCCCTTTGTTTTTTTAAACATTCATAAATAAAGAAATCTGCTTTTTCTACATGACTTGAAGACATCTTCGTTTTTAAAAAATCTACGTTTTCCTTAGCGATATTAACGCCATTTTCCAAGGATATTTTAAACCACATATATGAATACATAAGATTCAAATCTCCCCCTTCATCGAAATAAAAGGCTCCAAGATTAAACTGTGCATTTTTATCGCCTTGCACAGCGGCTTTTTGGTACCAGATAACAGCTTTCTGTAAATCCTGAGCAACGCCTTTTCCATTTTCGTAAATTGAGCCAAGATTGTTTTGTGCCAGCATATTCCCTTGCTCAGCTGCTTGTCGAAACCATTTCACAGCTTCTTTTTGATCCTGAGCAACGCCTTTACCCTGTTCGTTCATTAAACCAAGATTAAACTGTGCATTTTTATCGCCTTGCACAGCGGCTTTTTGGTACCAGATAGCAGCCTTATGTAAATCCTGAGCAACGCCTTTACCCTGTTCGTACATTAAACCAAGATTAAACTGTGCATTTTTATCGCCTTGCACAGCGGCTTTTTGGTACCAGATAGCAGCCTTCTGTAAATCCTGAGCAACGCCTTTTCCATTTTCGTAAATTGAGCCAAGATTGTTTTGTGCCATTGAAATATTTTTACTAGCAGATTTTTCGAACCAAATTTTTGCCACCTTATAATCTTGGAGAACGCCTAATCCCTCAAAAAACATTTGCCCCAAAAATAACTGAGCAACAGCATCCCCTTGCTCAGCAGCTACAGTCCATTCCCAATAAGCAACGGCGTAATTACCTCTCTTTGCTGCTTCCAATCCCTTTTGAAAGTCCTGCGCATACACCAAACTACCACTCGCAAAGATTAGTGAAATCCCAAGAACCAACGCTGTGAGTATGTGTTTCATCTTTGTGTTCTCCTAATCCTTGAGAACACGATAGACCGATGTTCTATCTATTCCCAGTTGCTTCGCAATCGCCGATGCTCCCATCCCGCTTTTTTTGAGTTCACGCACCTTCTCAACATCAATCGTCTGCTTGCGACCTTGATAGACGCCACGCTCCTTCGCCTTCGCAATGCCTTCCATCTGTCGCTCCCGACGCAGATTCGTCTCAAATTCTGCAAATACCGACAACATATCCAGAAAACACTTTCCCGCACTCGTGCGTGTGTCAACAGATTGCTCCGTTGCCCTCAACGAAACACCACGATCGTTCATCTCAAACACGAGATTTTGTAAATCACGCACCGACCTCGCCAATCTGTCTATACGTGTAACGACAATCTCATCACCGTCTCGTACGAAATCCAGAAGATTCTGAAGTTCGCTCCGACCGTTGCGAGAAGTTCCAGACACCTTTTCGCTACGAATGACTTCACACCCTGCTGCTTTGAGTGCCTCCTCCTGAACAGTCAAATCCTGCTCAGTCGTTGATACTCGTGCATATCCGTAAATCATCTCAAACCCCAAAATTGCTGTATTAGAGTCTAGATGTTACACCGCAATGTTGTGAAAGTCAAATAACCACCTAAAAACAACACTAAATGTGTTGCGTGCGAGTTGTTGTCGTTGCATTTAGTCAAATACGACAGAGACTAATCAATCTTCTCCGCAACAAAACCTGACGCTCCCTTACCTTTTGCTCGCTTTATGACATATCCCCGACGCCCCAACCGAAACGACTTGTCATCAGTGTATTGCGACAGTGCTTCTACAATCTTCTCTGCCACCTCATCTGTCTTCTCAACCTTTGCTACCGCTTGTGTCTTCAACCACTCGCTAAATGCAACATCACCAATCTTATCGCCAACGCTCTTACGCAGTGCGTTCAGTTTGCGTTGTTGACCCTTCGTTAGTACTTTCTCGTCAATCATTTTCAATCCCGTTTTTCTGTAATTGTATCGCCATTTTCCGAAAGTTCTTTTTCAATCTTTTTGATGATAGCATCCGTATCCACATCGTCTTCTCCTTGTTGCGCCTTCAACCATATGCTGAACGCCGCATCACCAATCTTATCGCCAACGCTCTTACGAAGAGAATTTAGTGTCCGCAGTTGACCCTTAGTTAGTGTTTTTTCATCAATCATTCTCAAATAGTTCCTTATTGCTAAACCAATCTGCCTTCATAGACATTTCCAAGATATAGATGTGCAGTTCGTTTGTATCGCCCAATACGAGATTGAACGACATCTTTCTCGCCGACGAACGCATCTAACACGCTCGTAGTCTTGTTATTCTTCAATATCTCTTGTGCGATTTCATAGTTCGTGCGTTTCCCGTTATCTAACTCATAGACCAACATCGCATACCGAATGCCGTCTGCCTTTGCTTTGTTGTTGACGCTGAACTTCGCAGTGTCGCCCTCATTCTTGGCGCCGAACAGTTCTTTCCAGTGTGCTTCCCACCAGTCATCAAACTTGCTTCCAAGAATCTCGTTCGCACCACCCCATCCACGATATTGTTTCCAATCTACCGTGTAGTCATTGCTACGCTCTGCATGTTGAAGAAACTTGAACCAATAGAGATAGACACGCTTGCGTGCTTCAATCCAATACTCATCCCGATAACGAAGTTTGCGAACTTCGCCACGAGACATTTCGCTGATTTTCTTCTTTATAACCATTAGTAACGATAACCACAAAACAGTGAATGATAAACAAAAAGAGACGCATATGCGTCTCCAATCAAATGCTATTGCTGACGCAAGTGCGATATGTTTGTTCAGTTATGCTGCTCGCAGAGATGCTCTCGCTTTCTGATGCGCTTCTTCTTTACTAAGCAACAACGACAGTGCGTATTCATTCTGCTCTTTTGAGTATCTCGCATTTTGAATCTCACAGAACTCTATCATCTTATCTTTTTCTTCTTGTAGATACTTCTCAAAATACAAATGCTGCGTGCTGATAAAGATACAGTTGTCTGCTTTTATGTTCTTCTTAACACACTCATCAGTATCTTCGTAAAACATAATGTTTTTCAAAATTTTATCGTGAACATTGAAGAATATATCACGAGATGATTAGTTTAAATTATGATACATTAAAATATCAAATGAACATGTCTCAATTCTATCAGCAGAAACTTGATGATAAGTGATAACATTAAAAAGTTCGCAAATTTTTCTCTTTTGAGTAGAAATCAAAGTTCTTTAAAGTGACTTATTTTTTCTTCATCATACAAATTAGAATATTTTTTTATATCAGAAACCACTTTTCATAATCACATTATTTATCGTTTTGAGACGTTTTATTTCAATCAGCATGTCTCTTAACTGATAACTAATAGTACCCAAAAACAGTAAATAAGTACATATATTTACCCGACCAATAGTGTGCGAAAACGACAATTAATATAGGATTTTTTGTTTTTTAATGACCCACATAATACCGCACACTATTGACCGTATTTTTTTCATATTTTATCATACTTTTGTGCGCTGTTTGTATAAATAAAACAGACATCTCAATCATTCATTTGTGTAGAAGATAACTTCTCCGTCTCAATGATTGATACGACCGAAACCAAGATATAGGCAACTGTTTCTATCTATTAGAACAACTGTATCCAAACGATGCCAGCAATAACAAAAACAATAAATACTCAACTATACCAACTGCTGAATCAAGTTATTGAACAAGAATATATAGATAATAAAACGATGATTGAGTTGAACAGATTGAACTCATTCATCACCAAGATAATCCAGATTAGAACCTCCTTATTAGAACCACCATTTATAGAGAAAGAGAACCAGTGAAAGATTTCATCCAAAATCAACTTTATTATTCCGAACCACCGACTTCTTGAAAGATCAAGTTAATCGTTATGCTCGTGCTACTCATAAATCTGACAGTTCATTTATTCGTGATGCTGTTTTATAAAAGATTAGATTATTGCGAACACAAGAAACGAATCCAAACCAAGATATTGGATTCTTATAACTGAAACGCTGATGAAGTCAGTTGCGTAAACGAAGTGAACGTAATCATCAATGACACTGAATGTAAGACAAATGAACGAACGAGATTGTTGCGATAAACACGTGAAAAAATTTGTTTCGCCTGTTGTCTGTCGGATTCACGAAGAGATGAAAAACAATGATTTCATTCCATATTTCGTGACGACTTCGTTCGTTCCTGTTGATGCTTCAATCAAACAGAAGATTGAGTTCTGCTATAAGTCATATGCAAAGTTCTATCGTCATCTGACCAGTCGCCTAATGACCAACTACACACGCAAGTTCCATCTACATCCACGCACATTTGAATTCATTGACTTCCCAAACACCAAACACAATAGACCCCACACAAACGAACCAAAGACACCGCACATTCACAGTGTCTTTCTCATTCATCCAGACACCCAATCAAAGTTTGAGATGATGATGTGTGAAGAGTTTCAAGAGATTGTGACTCACCGAGATATGCGTTCAATCATCCAGTGCTATGCCGAACGTATTACAGACACAAAAGACGATATCACTCGTCTTGTTTCATATGCGTTGTTTGACGTCAGCGCCTATGGAACAGATTAGCGTGATTGCATAAGAGAGGATTTCTGGTTCATCGTAATGACCCGAAGGGGAATGAAGATGAGACATAAATCGCAGACACGACAGACGGGTGCCGA
>Ga0209308_10001823_pt1 | contig 19152 bp, 35 predicted proteins | sample COGITO_mtgs_1204_3_FD_184806 | JGI IMG/M metagenome (GOLD analysis project Ga0209308, IMG submission 184806) | Pelagic marine microbial communities from North Sea - COGITO_mtgs_120405 (SPAdes) (version 2) | ecosystem: Environmental > Aquatic > Marine > Epipelagic ...
TGATGTTCCATTTGGAACTATTAATCTTGGTAGTTTCAGTAAGACAGATAGTAACAATTATGTTCGTATGACATGGTTAAATACTGATGAAAATGGTAATTCAAATTCTATCCCTAATAGAGATTGGACAAGTGTTGAGCTGCCTGATGGCACAACATTTAACAGAACATCCTTAACTGAAAATGGACTTACACAAGGTCTTTTTCCAGCCACAAGTGCTCAATACAGTTCTTGGGGCTCTGGAACCTGGACCTTTACATATTCTTAAGGAACTAAAATGTCAAAACTATTAACAGAAAGAGAAAATATATTAACTAATCCGGATTCAGTACGCTTAGCAGCAATTGAAAAGGTCTATTATACAAAAGATAATCATCCAGAAATTGTAGGCGAAATGGTTTGTCATATAAGTAATGATGTATCTAAAGAGCCTGGAGTTTTATCAGATGCTACACAAGAAGTTATTAGTTATTTTCAAGAATTAACAAGTAACAATGTTACTAATTATAAAACATATTTACAATATAATACAGCATCTACTGATGCTCCTTATGTTCACACTGATCAATATTTAACTTTATTACATGAATACTTTCGTGTAGAATATATAGCAAATGTATACATTACTCCATCAAGTGTTGCGGTTGAAGATAGCAGATTTGAATTTTTTACAGCAAATAATTTAGATGATTCAGCTGAAATGGAAGATTATCTAAAACTTAATGATGATGAGCTTACAGATCTTGCTACAAAAGCTTTTGAATATAACAAAGCTATTATTTTTGATTCATCTATTCCACATAGAAATGCTCCAATATGCGATACATATTGGGGAACAACACAGGCCGATAGCCCTTTATGCTTTACTGTTTTTATGAATACATTATAACAAAAAGCTTTTATTATGAACATACTGAATATTCAATTACCTAAAAATCACTTTCACACATTACTGCAGTTCAGTAAAAGTAATGAACATAAAGTATATAGTAACTGGCATGGAAGTACATCATACGAAAATGCTTATAATATACATACACTTTCGGGCGTTAATAATGACGAGTTAAAATTTAAAAAAGATCAAGTAATAAGATATGTTGAAGGTTTTATAAACGACAATAATATAGATTTATTACAGGTTTCAGACCCTACAAAAGCATATTTACACACACACTTTAAAGATAAAGTTAAGTATATTGGACCCACCGAAGATGCTTCTCGCTTAGAAACAGATAAAATATTTGCAAAAGAAATAGCAAATAAAGTTGGAGTAAAAACACCAGCAATAATTAAAACAGGCAAATATTCTGATAGTGACTACTGTAAAAACTTAACGTTTCCTGCTATAGAAAAACCATCTCATCATTGGGCTCCAGCCATAAATTTATTTAAAGAAGCAGATGCCGAAAAAGCAATTGAATTACTTTATCTTAAAGACAATCCAGATGATGAATATTTTATTGAAGAATATATTAACGATATGATAGAAACAAACGTATTTTTTGTTGTTGCTAATGGAGAATATAGGATTACTCATACACAAGAAATTATAGGTGAAAATTTAAATAAAACAGTAGAACAAAAAGTTTGGTATATAGGTTCATACATAAAACCATTAAAGCCTGAGGTAGATACTATTGTAAGAAAAGAAGCTGATAAATATTTAAAAGAAATATCAAAAATGGGCGGTAATTACGAAGGAAGTTTTTGTGGAGCATATACTTCTACAGGTGAATGGTATTTTTTAGAAATGAATGTGCGACCTGATATATTAAATAGTACACCAACATTTATGTCAGCTAATGAATATATGAAAGGTATGTTTGAAGACATATCTTATTTTGAAAAAGCATGGAAAGACATTAATATACAAAAGCTTTTAATTACGCATAACGATAGTACTGTAGAATATCCATTTCATCTACATGATAAATATAGTGTTGCTATTCCAAATAATTTAGAAATAAAAAATGGTAAATATTATGTATCAGATTACGGTACTAACGATGGTGGTTGTGGAACAATTATTGCTGACCATAATATCTCAAAAGAATTTATCAAAGAAGTTGAAGAAACAACTACATGGACATTTAATAAAGACCCCTCATAATGAATTATTGGACATATACCCCTAGCAATCATATAGATTTTAATGATAAGCTAAGAGCTTTAATAGATTCTACACCAAAAGGTATACAATCACAAAAACAACCAGTCAGTCATTATGATGGTTATAATCATACTAAATCTCTTAATGCAAATTATCCAGAGTTTCAGCATTCAAGACATTATTTAACGTGGGAAAATCCTAAATCTAAAACAGGATATGTAGAAACACCTCCACCAAAAATAGATAAATCAGATGACCAAATATATAAAATAAGTTTTTGGCAGAGAGTTGCTCCTTTAGTTAAACAATTTGCAAGGGAAGTTGCAGTAAGACCAGAGACAAAATTAAATTATCAAATCAATGTTGATATGATGTGGTTTCATAGAATGGATAAAGGCGATTATGATAATTGGCATAATCATTCTTTTTGTCAATGGGTAGGTGTATATTATGTAGATTTGCCAGAAGGTGAACAAACATTATTACAAGATTACGAAGGAAATGTATTTAAACCAGATGTATCAGAAGGACAGCTATTAATATTTCCAGCATCATACATACATAAATCGCCAGAAGTAACAAAAAGAAAAACAGTAATTAATTTTAACTTTAATATAAGTTCTAAATATACAATAGATACTATAAATAAAGTAAAAGAAACTCATCCAAATAACTATTTTGATACGGATGAACAAACAAACCTATATAAATAAATAGAGAGGTAAACAATTATGAAATTTATGAGAAATAAAGATATAGATATTGAGCAATTAAGAGAACAGTTAGTTATTGACGAAGGTCAAGTTAATGAAATATACAAAGACCATTTAGGATATCCTACATTTGGTATAGGTCATTTAGTATTAGAATCAGACCCAGAATACGGCCAAGAAGTTGGAACACCAGTATCAAAAGATAGAGTAGTTGAATGCTTTGTAAAAGATTTAGAATCAGTAGTAGAAGACTGTAAAAAATTACATGATGGTTGGGATGGTTACCCAGAAGAGGTAAAACAAATCATTGCAAACATGATGTTTAATATGGGACTTACGCGCTTAAGTAAATTTAACCGCCATAATGCAGCGCTGCAGTGTGGTGATTGGAAGGAGGCGGCAAAAGAAGGCCGTGATTCAAGATGGTACAAGCAAGTAACAAACAGAGCCGAAAGGCTGATGAAAAGACTCGAGGAGATATAAAAACTAACAAAGGTTGGTTTTGGTGTCATGAGAGAAAAGACTTATTCCGTTGGGATGAGTTTATTAATTATAAATATAGTAAATAATGGAGGAAATATGTTTAATTGGTTGAAAAAACTTTTTGATAATACTGAACCTGAAGCTACTGGCGTAAGAGCTAGAAATTCTAAAGGTCATTTTGTTAAAGACGATGCATCGACACCTAATGTCAATGAAGCATACGCAGATGGTAAAACACCAAAACGTAAGCCAAGAAAAAAACCTGCCGCTAAGAAAGCTCCTGCTAAAAAAGCACCAGCTAAAAGAGGTAGACCTAAAAAAACAACAGCTAAAAAATAGCTTATGTTATAAAAGAGGGAGTTTAATGCTCCCTTTTTTTGTGTCTTAGCATAGTAAACCTTATAAATAACTGTGTATACAAATTATAATTAGAGGATATAATAATGGCAGCAGTCAAACTAAAAGGTACAGAAACTAATTTAGCATCAGCTACAAATCTTGGTTTTGCTACACTTGTAAGAATTGTAAATAATAAAACATCCGTCCAGCTAATAACATTAAAAAATGCTGGCGGTACTATTATTGGTACATTTACAATGACCGCAGGTTCTGTTGAATTGGTCAAAAAGACATCTACAGATACTCTTACAGGAGCAGCAACATCATTAGCAGTTAAAGTCGCATCTACCTGGTAATATGGAAGACATTTTCACGCTAATCTCCGATGTCGGCTTACCGATTGCGGGAGCATTAGTGATGGGAGCTTTCATATTTATTATTATTAAACAAATAATGGAAGGTGTAGTTGATGATATAAAGACGCTTACTATGTTCTGTTCATCATTAGAAAATAGAGCAAGAACAATGTGTAATGAAATGGTCAAGATAGATTTACTCGTAAGTAGCGCATTAGAATTAAGACCAGATATAGAACGAATCTCAAGAGCTGAGAATTTTGTTGAAGATGGCAAACTTGACGTAAGAAGAGATTAGTATGGATGATATTACAGTTGCAGTAAGCAACGACCCAACAATAGTGACCTTAATAAATGATTATGGATTTCCTATTGTAATGGTTGTAGGTTTAGGATATTTTGTTTATTTTGTGTGGAATTTTATTAGCACAGAAATAGAACCAGCAACTGAAAAAATGCACATGCAATTAATAAGAGTTATTGACCAAATGAGAATGTTGGACCAAGACCTTATAAGACTCCAACAAAAAGTAGATACAGTATTGGAGTATAAAGAAAACGAAAAGAAAAGAGGTAGTGATGAATAAACATGATAAAAACTTTTTAATTAACATGAGTCCGTTATTAGCAGTGGCATTTGTTATGTTCCTTATGTTAATAGCATTTGAAACTCAAGCACAAGAAATAACTCATAAATTTAAGAACCCATCATTTAGTGGTCAAGGAACAGGCGCTCATTATTTAACTATTGAGAACCAAGAATTTAGTAGAAAAAAAGCTATTGAAGAAGCCTTAGAATCAGCAAGAAAAGCAGCTGAAAGAGCAGAAGATAATACTACCTTAGCAAAATTTATTAGAAATTTAGAGAGTAGAATATATGCTCAAATGGCAAAACAATTAGTAGAATCAATGTTTTCAAATGACAATCCAGTAAGGTTTGGTTCATTTGTTTTAGAAGGTTCAACAGTAACGTACGAAGTGATAACAAATGCCGATGGTACCGAATTTATTCGGATGACTATAATCGACGAAAATGGTACATCAACGATTATAGAAATACCTATAGGCTCAGGATATTTCGGAGGAGATGTTGATGGTGATGGCACGACTGACGGCGGCTAGTTTAGCATTCTTAATATTACTTAGTGGCTGCGCAATGTCGCCACGATTTACTGAACTACCACAAGATTGCAATAAAGATACATGGGGTAAAGATTACGACCATGACTTATGGAACTATGCAAAGGCTTCAGGTAGAACATTTGAAAGAGCATTACCGTTTATATGTGTTGAAGCTCCAGAAGTTGTTCAATTACCTTCATTTATAGAACTCTTAGATTTACCACCAGCAAAACAAAGACCAGTTGTTGCAGTTTACCAATTTGCAGATAAGTCAGGAGCAAGAAAGCCAAGAGAAAATATAGCTGATTTTTCTACTGCAGTATCTCAAGGTGGTGTTGAATTAGTTATTGATGCATTAAAAACTGCAGGTAAAGGTAAATGGTTTAGAGTCGTAGAAAGAAATGGCTTAGACCATTTAGTAAGAGAAAGACAAATTATCCGTTCAGCAAGACAAGATTTTGCTAAGAAAGAAGGAAAAGACAAGTTTCAAGAATTAGAATCACTACTCTTCGCAGGTATGATAATCGAAGGTGGTGTAATAGGGTATGATACTAATATCAAAACAGGCGGGCGAGGAGCTCGTTATTTGGGTATTGGTTATACAAAGCAGTATAGACAAGATGTCGTTACTGTTTCTATGAGAGCGATATCAGTTCTCACAGGAGAAGTTTTACTTAATGTACAAACTCGGAAAACAATATTGAGTTATGGTAAAAGTGGAGATATATTTAGATTTATCGAAATGGGAACTGAACTTGTAGAGTACGAAGACGGAGCGACTAATAATGAGAGCGTGACATACGCAACAAGGTCTGCCATCGAAGCAGCCGTGTTGGAATTAATATACCAAGGTCACAGACGTGGCTATTGGGAAATCGAGGGGTATAACGAAAATGAAGAAACTAATTAGTTTAATTTTATTATTGTCGACAACAACTATTTTCGCAGATACCGATGATAACGAAATCATAATCACTCAAACTGGTGATACACTTAAATTATACATTGACCAAGAAGGTTTTGGTAATAAGATTGGAGGTAACGACTTCTCATCTTCTGCAACTGCAATGGTAGTAACGGGTGCAACACTTGAGTTTGATTTAGATTTCACTGGCAATTCAAATATTTTATTTGGTCCAGTCACAGCTGATAATTCAACTTATAAGCTAGACTTTACTGGAAGTTCAAATATAATAGATTGGAGTGTTGGTAGTACAGGTAGTTCAGATGATTCTGATATAAACTTTGGAGTAACTGGTTCAAGCAATACATTTGACTTAGACCAAGGAACTCAGTTTAGTGCGGAGCGTTTAAACGCCGATTTAATTGTCATTGGAAGCTCAAACGTATTTGATGTTGATTGGGAAAGTGATGATGTAATTTGGAACTGGGATATAACTGGTTCATCAAATAACATTAATACTTTACAAAAAGATGGATCGAATGAAATGACCGTAGAATTAAATGGTGATAGCGGCGATGTAGACATTAACCAAATATCAGGAACATGCGCAGTTTCAGGTGGTGGTTGTGCTACACCAAATGCTATCATAACATTGGATATTACAAGTGATAACTCAGTCATTCAAATTAATCAGAAAGACGCAGCTAACGATAGTTAGTAGTTTATTATTGATGGGGTCTGTTTACGCAGACTCCATTGGTGATATTGTTGAATCAACTGGCGTAGGTAAAATAGTACGTCAACAAGAAAATATATCAAACCTCAATAATTTACCTATTCAATTAAATGATGTAGCAGAAACTGCAATGGGAAGTATGCTTATCAAATTCCTAGATAACGCAGAGTTATCTTTAAAAGAACATTCAGAAGTTTTAATAGACGAAATCTATTATGACCCTGACCCAAATTTATCCAAAATGTCTATGAAGTTTACTATGGGAACAGCAAGATTTGCTTCAGGTTCTCTTGGTTTAGTAAATAAAGCAAACATAGATATACAAACACCAACAGCAACAATAGGAATTCGTGGGACAGACTTCACGACTACCATAGATGAGCTTGGACGAAGCCTTATAGTCCTATTGCCGGACGCAAACGGTTCCCCGTCGGGTGAAATCAGTGTCACAAATCTGGGAGGAACAGTGTTATTAACTGAATCTTACCAGGCAACTATGGTAAGTACACTTGACAGCACTCCTACTACTCCAGTAACTATTAATGGTTTAACACCATCTATGATTGATAATATGTTTATTGTTAATCCACCAACTGAAGTTAAACAAGCAATCGAAGATGCTGCAGCTGATGAGCAAGACCAAGATAGTGGAATGCTTGATGTAGACTTTTTAGAGTTTAATGAATTAGAACAAGATGCTTTATCAGATAGTGAAAAAGATTTAGAGTTTTCTGAACTTGATATTGATATGTTAGATGTAGATTTTTTAAAAGATTTATTAGATGTAGTTGAAGCTTTAGAAAGAACAAGGGTAACATTATCAGATGCTCAAGGCGGAGGTGGTAATCTAAGTGGCTTTACTCTTAAAGGTGCAGCAGTTGGATTTAATAAAGATTCACAATTTAATGTTTTTGAACAAGATGGCAACTTAGTTTTCTTTCGTAGCGTAAATGGAGTTATAAATATAATAATAGGAGCCGGCGGTAGTGGATTTATCGATGTAGTCACAAATGATTACGAAGGCGTAATGCAATTTAACGATGGAGATGGAATTGAAATTTTTATTAATCAGTCTAATTAGTATTTTTATTTCAGTACCAGCTTATGCTGGAGCTACTGATAATAATCATATTCATATTGAACAACTTTCGGGTGGAGATAATTTAGATTTAACTATATCTCAAATAGGATTTGGTAATGAAATTAATTTTTCATTTGACCATGCAAATAATACCTTTAATTTTAATCAAACAGGTAATGACAATTATATTGGTTGGGTTTCTTATTGGGGGTCAGGTAAAGCCTGGGGTGGTGATGTAGATGGTACCGGTAATGTAGAAAATGTTGACCAAAGTGGTGGTGCTACATACGGAAGACATATATGGGATAATGATAACACTATTGATGTATATCAAAACGGAACTCATACATTTAATATGGACGTTCATGTTGCCGATGTAGAAGTTGATTTATGGCAAGAAGGAACTGGTAGTCATTATGCACATGTTTATTTTTATGGAACTTCAGACGGTTCAATAGCAAATGTCATGCAAAAGGGTATTGCAAATCATAACGCACAGGTTGTTCTTCAAGGAACAGAAGAAACAACTTTAAATTTACTACAACAAGGTTCAACAAATCAAGCTTATAGTTTAACTCAAAATTGTTATACAGTAGGTGGATGCACAGTTTCAGTAACACAAGGTAATTAATGGCATATAGTAAAGAAGTAGTAGACAGATTCGAATCAGTATTAGCAAATCCAGCTAAACATTCTGTTGGAAGATTCGACCCTAATGATAAAACAGTTATATCAGGAATGGTTGGTGCTCCAGCATGTGGTGATGTAATGAAATTAGATTTAAAAATGAAAGGTAACGTAATAGAAGATGTTAAGTTTAAAACATACGGCTGCGGTTCAGCAATAGCATCATCAACTCTTTTCGTAGAAATGTTAAAAGGTAAAACAATAGAAGAAGCACAGGCTATTAAGGACAAAGATATAGCAGAAGCTTTACAATTACCTCCAATTAAATTGCATTGTTCTGTATTAGCTGAAGACGCAATAAGACAAGCAATATCAAACTGGGAACCCGACACAATGATGGGTCATAATAATCCACCAGAAGACGGAAGGTGGAATTGGTATGGAGAAGAATGATAGAATTAACCGATGAAGCAATTACAAAACTTATTGAAAAAACTAAAAACGGTAATGATACGATTAGGATTGGTCTTACTGGTGGCGGGTGTGCTGGCTTTGAATATATATTCGATTATGAATCCAGAGTTAATGGTGATGACCACGTGTTCGACTATGGAAAGTTTACAATCGTCATTGATGATTTATCACTGCCCTATTTTGACAATGCAACACTAGATTATATTATAGAAGGCATTAACGAACAATTTAAAATAATTAACCCAGCTGAAAAATCATCCTGTGGATGTGGTATCTCAGTTCAGTTTTAGTATTACACAGTATAACACTTTATGAAATATTTAACTTCAATATGGACTACTTTATTAATTGGTATTACACTTTTAGGAGTAAGAATATCAGACCCTCAGTTATTAGAACAATTTAGACTTAGTATATTTGACCAATATATACAATCAATTCCAGTAGAACATTCTAACGATATAGTGTTGATTAACATATCCGAGTCTTCACTCGAAGCCTATGGTCAATACCCTTGGCCACGTCAGAATCACGCAGCGGTGATATCTGATTTACGGAACGCGAATGCTGGCATGATAGGGTTCACTATTATGTTCCCAGAAGAGGACCGCTTCGGTGGTGATGATATCTTTGCCTCGTGGATAAAAAATAATGGGGTTGTACTATCGCAAGATGCAGATTCGAATGGAAGGTCATCAAAAGCTCCTTATGTCGGGTATGCAACGTTCGGCTATTCAGGTGATGTATTAGATTTAACATATCGATATGGCGGATTGATAACTAATATCGATAAACTAGAATCAGAAGCTTGGGGAGCAGGTCTTTTAAACGGAGCTCCTGAAGTAGATAACTTAACAAGAAGAATACCTTTATTTTCTCAAGTTAATGGAGATTTATATCCATCATTTGCATTAGAAACTGTAAGAGCAATGCAGGATAAGAAATCGTATACAATAAAATTAAATGAAGCTGGAATAGAAAGTATAGTATTAAGACCTTTTATAATACCAACGGATGAAAGAGGAAGTATATGGTTAAAATGGAATACTCATTTTGAATCAATTGATTATGATGGAACTCAGTTACCAGATTTAAAAGGAAAGACAGCTATTATAGGAGTTACGGCAAAAGGTATTGTACCACAAGTATCTACTCCAGCTGGATTGTTATATCCTCATGAGATACAGGCAAATGCTTTACAGACAATAATATCAGATAAACCTATATCAAGACCACAATGGACATTTATGGCTGAGTTAGGAATGATTGTTCTGGGCTCTCTTTTGATTGTTCTTTCGGTTTACTATCTACCCATTTGGTTTGGTGCTGCTGTCTTCGTCGGCTCAGCCTTCTTAACTGGTCTTGCCTCTTACTACGCCTGGTACGAATTTTCTATACTCCTCGATTTATCAGCTGCTCTAATAATATATATACTTTTACTCACCTCAGCGAGTTTCAATAACTTTTATATTCAATTTAAATTAAGACAACAAATAAAGAAACAGTTTGGTACTTATGTATCTCCTGACTTAGTAAAACAATTACAAAAGGACCCATCACTCTTAAAGCTTGGCGGTGAAAGAAAAGAAATGACATTTATGTTTATGGATATATGTGGATTCACACCAATATCTGAGCATTATAAAAACAATGATGACCCAGAAGGATTAGTAATTCTTATAAATAATTATTTAGATACAATGACAAAGATTGTTCTTAAGAACGGCGGAACAATAGATAAATTCATGGGTGATTGTATTATGGCATTTTGGAACGCTCCATTACCATGTAAAAATCATGCCGATAAAGCCGTTAAGACATCAATAGAGATATGTGAGGCAGCTGATGAACTTATACAACAACTTGAAGACCAAGGTTTACCTAGGATTGATATTGGCATTGGTATCAATACCGGTACATGCATCGTTGGAAACATGGGCTCTGAAGAACGATTTGACTATTCCGTCATTGGAGATGCCGTCAACCTCGGTGCTAGACTCGAAGGACAAACACGAAATTATGATGGGATTCGAGTGTTGTTGGGACCCGAAACATATCGAAGCTGTAAAGAGAGAGCATTTTCTGAAGTCGATAGAATACTCGTCAAAGGCAAATCAGAAAAGGTCACAATTTATAGCCCCATCGTTAATTGAACCAATCTCAACTAAGCAGTGGATTGCATTTACTACACTACAGCTTGCAGACATCTATACCACATATCGTGGTCTGAAATATGATTGTGTTAAAGAGCTGAATCCAATTACTGGAGAAAGTCCATCAGTAGCAAAAATGTTCTTTGTTAAAACAGCTGTTCTCTGGCCAGCCATTCAATCCGATATAGGAAGACAAACTTTCGAATCAGAGGATATTAATAGTATTAATTTTTTGATGGCAATGGTTGTAGGCAATAACTACAATGTATGGCGTGGAGCAGAAAGAAACTGTTCTAAACGCGGTTAAAACTGCTGACATAGTGATTGTTGTGTAATTATTTTCATTATTTTCCCAAAAGTCCTTTACATTTGCTCCGAACTATGGTATAATATACCCATACAGTTTAAAAGATAAGGAGTTTAAATGAATATAACAACAATAAAAGAAATCGTTCAAGAATTTGATGGCATCAAATTTTCAACTAGTGGTAAAACTTTCGAAGGCTATGTCAAAGAAGTTAACAACACTGATATACACGTAAGAGCATATAATAAAGATGAAGTTGGACCTGATGGGTTTGCAAACCATTCTACATATATCTTACCTTACGTAACATTTAAAGGTATTAATATAGAATGGTTTTATGAAGGACAAGGCGCTGATAATTCAGCAATTGGAATGTCTGGATATTGGGTTAACGATTTACAAGAGGTAGTAGCATAATGAAAATAATATTTGACGTAGATGGAACATTAATGGATGTTGAACACAGAAGACATTTTGTCGAAGGAGTATCAACAGATTGGAAAGCGTTTGAAGAAGCAACAAAAGATGACACTCGTATGGAGCATGTCTTTGAAGTTGCAGAATCAATGTATGACGCTGGCCATGAAATAGTTATTGTTTCAGCTCGTAAAGAAAGACAAAGAGAGTTGACTGAGCATCAACTTAAACAGACAATGGGCGTATTTTGGTCGCATCTTTTTATGAGACCAGATGATAGCTTTGAGCCTGACCATCAGTTTAAGCAAAGAGTTTTAGATGAACTTATTAAAGCTGACTGGAAACCAGACATGGTATTCGATGACAGAGACCAGGTTGTTGAAATGTGGAGAGCAAACGGCATTCCATGTTTTCAAGTTGCACCGGGGAACTTTTAATGGGTAAGTTAAGACAATGGTTTAGAAATTGGTTTGATACTCAAGTAGAGAAATCATGGCAAAGAAAAGCAAATAAAATGTTTGAAAAACATAGTGTAGAATACAGGGACGGAGACAACACTTGAGTAGAAAGGTGTTAAGAGTGTCAAGTTTTTTCACAAAAAGTGAAAATAATCCTTTACATTTGCTCAAAAGTATGGTATAATATACATATATTCGGAAAAATTGATAAGGAGTTAATATGAATAAATTAGTAATACACACACAATATCTCGAGAACTACGGGGATTCAAAAAAAGACGCGTACATGAAGTTCAAGGGTGGCACTACTTACGTAATGTCTAACTGCGGCGAGCTCAATGAAAATGAGATTGCTACTTTCGTGGCTAGAGTCAAGCCATATATAACCACTGACTTAGTCAAGTCAAATGGTGGTTCAGAAGAATACATCAACGGTGTAAAAGTTGTTCCTCACACAGAGCAAGTTTGCGCTGACTGGGATTCAGTCACAGAATTTTCTTTTGACCTTTTTGGTGATGTCAACTTCATCAAAATTACTGACAACCGTGAAGATGGTTGGATGAGAAAAGAAATTCTCGAAACAACTGAGACATGGACTAACGACCGTGAAAACTATAAGAAAGAATTCTTAATGGATAACGGCGAATTCTGTGTCGGCAATAAAGAAGCTGGAGCATGGCTCAAAGAGAATGCACCAGTAGAATCAAGAATTGAAAGAAACATAACATTTTAAGGAGTATATTATGGAAAGATATTTAATAACAACAGAGTCATATATCTATGCAGAGGACGAGAAAAAAGCAAAGTCACTCGCAGGATATGTGCAAGGCAAACAAAGAAAATCATATGACAACCAATGTCATGTGACAAATCTGCAATACGCACCATTTGGTGGCGGATTCTCAGATAAGAATTTAATTGAAGGAGAAATACTATGAATGAAGATATCATGAGTCTATTAGAAGACATACAATGTAAGCTAGACAATATGGAAAATCAAATCAACAATATGGCTGGTGAAGTCAGTTCTTTAGGAGATATTGAATCAAGAATCGATTCAGTCCAAAGTACTGTTGATTCTATTGAAGGGAGGATTGAATAATGGCTAAAACATTTGATGCGCTTAAAGCAGAATTACTGCAAATAAAAGAAGAGATTGAAATGAAAGACATCATTACAAAACTCGATAATCGTAAAGCTAAACTAAAAGAAGAAGCTAAATTGCATAAAAAGCTTACACGTTCTGTAAAGAAAGCAGGCGAACATATGCCAGGCTCTCTTGATTTTAATTCACCAGAAAATATGTATCATTCAGAAAAAGAAGTATCTCGATTTTTAGAAGATACTTCTTATATGGATGCTTATAACGCGTCTAAACTAGACCAGGAGTGGAACTAATGAGTGTATTACACAAATTAATCTCTTTGCAAGATGCAAGAGATAGAGCACAGGACCCAGACTTTAAACTGTTATGGGAACAAAAAAGATTAGAGTTGATAAGACTCGCAGAAAGAGGAGAAAAAGGACAATGGGCCAATACGACGAAAGAGTTGAAAAGCAACGAATTAAACTAGCAGCTGAAGACTGGGCAAAAGGTGTTAAATCATTACATGCTCATTCATTAAGTTCAATGTGGTATGATAATAGACCGCAAGATACTGAAAGTGGTAAAAGAGTTATTGATAAAGAATATAATAATGGCCTTGTTGAAAGAACTTTATCTAATGGCGAAACATTCTTATTTACAAAATATGAACTAAGAGGCGATGATTTAATTAGCGCTTATTCGCAAAATAGCTAAAAATAATCCTTTACATTTACAAGAAAGTATGGTATAATATACATTATGAACGAATATTTAATAGAAACAAATAGACACATGGGAGGTATACAAAAAGTATATAGGTTCCCTAACGGATATGGCGCTAGCGTTATTCAGCATAAAGGTTCATACGGATATGTAAAAGGCCAATGGGAACTTGCAGTGTTAGATGCTGATGGTTCACTAGATTATACAACCGAAATAACAAATGATGTCATAGGGTATCTAAATGACCCAGAAGTAGACAATTTATTAAGACAAATTTACAGATTATGAAAAAAACTAAAAGAAGTCCTGTGAGTACTTTAACTCATACAACAAGAGAAGTTGCTATAGATTTCCTAAGATGGAGAAAAGAGCAAAAAGAAAAATCAATGATTGGACATAATGGAGGACCTAAGTAATGGCAGTAACTAGTTTTTATATGGGTTCACTTAGGTATTCACCATGTGGTAGAAAAAGAAAGAATCATGCAGCTAATAGAGTTAAAAAGAAACCTGTAGCTTTTCAATCAGCTGCTTTAAAAGAATCTCAATTAAATAAGATAAGAGAAAGACAAGCAGTTCAGTACAATTCTATAATGGAAGAATACATGAAAAATGGTAATTACCATGAGATTAAAGGCGATTGTACTAAACAAGAGCCAATGAAATATACTGGCACTTTAGTCAAAGGTATTGCTACTATGCATAAGTCAAATGCTGTACCAGTTATTTCTCAAGAAGAAGCAACTGATATTGCAAATATGAGGAGAAACTAATGAATACATTTTTTACTATATTAATTACAATAGGAGCAATGGCGTTTGCATATATGTCAGCACATGTTTCTGAAGAACAAAGAAAAGGTAAACATATACCTTTACCTTGGGAGAAAGATTAATTGTTTTTGGCTGGGTCTCATCAACGCGACTCCTTATCACCCGCAGAGGCCTGGTCAACTTTTTTAAAAATAATCGTTTACATTCAATCAAAAGTATGGTATAATAATATCATTAACATATATAAGGAGAAATATGGCAGCAAATAAAAGAAAAAGAGGACCAAGCTTAGACGATAAGTTTCTTGGACCAGAACCAATTTATACTGAGGAATCAGAGTTCAACGACAGAGAGTGGACAAGAGGAGCTTCTTGGTATAACTATTTTTATAAGACAAAAGATTATATGCCAACTACGTATCAGTTTGCAATGGATTATTGTGGGTATGATAAAAAGAAAGTCCAAGTACTTAAAAGACTTAAGGACTATAAATTTATGTCAGTCAATAAACAAATCAAACTTTATTATAGAGGGTGGGTATATTCAGATGAACAACTTAATGACATTAAAGATTTTATTAATGCTCAATACAAAATTGCTTTAAAAGAAAAGAAAGTTGAAGACGCTGCAAAAGCAAATGTAGTTGTTATCAGTCCAGCTGAAAGAACTCGTAGAAAAGTCATGGATACTGTTTATGCTGATTTTGATATGGAAATAGTTGAAGGTTGGTTAGAAGGAGACTTTACTAAAAAATTCAGTGCTTATAATCGATTCAAAGGAGCTGGTTTAAAAGGTAATGCAATCAAAATATTTAGAGACCTATTAGAGTTTGAATACAATAACATTAATGAAGCATACGAAAAAACATGTGACCAATGTGTTGAAGCATATTCTCATTACTCTAAAGGCGAAAAGAATAAAATACTTAAACAGTTTAGAGAAATATTTGCTGACTTAGACAGATTAAAAGATTCATTTAAAGCTGAAAGAATGCCAAGAGCTAAAAAGCCAAAATCATCAGATACTCAAGTAGCAAAATTAAAATATTGCCAAGAGAATATAGACGCTAAATTAGTATCAATCAATCCTATATTGATACCTACTAAAAACAAGCTTTACATATATAACTGTAAGAATAAAAAATTGATTGAATACGTCACGCATTCAACAACTGGATTCGAAGTATCAGGCACATCAATAAAGAACTTTGATAAAGAATCTAGACAAGCTACTTTAAGAAAGCCTGATGAAATACTACCAATGATTTTAAATAAAACAGAAAAACAAATTGAAAAGATTTGGGATACATTAACAACAAAAATAGATAAACCAACAGGCAGAGTTAATGCTGACTGTATATTAATGAGAGTATTTTAGGAGGATAATATGCTATCAGTCGGAGAAAAGTTCCCTGCCTTCTCACTACAGGGAATCAATGAAAAAAATGAATTTGTGAGAGTTGAAGTAAACGAAAGTTATATGCCACAGAAAAAACAGTGGAGTGTAGTTTATTTTTATCCTAAGGACTTTACCTTTATATGTCCAACAGAAATAGCTGGGTTTGACTGTTTAGTCGATGATGCTAATGTGATTGGAATAAGTGGAGATAATGAGTTCTGTAAATTGGCTTGGAAACAAGATAATAATATGATTGGTAATATCAGTCATACTTTAGCAGCTGATTGTGGATTAGGACTCTCACATCAACTAGGTATTGTTAACGAAGAAGAGGGTGTTCCATATAGAGCGACGTTCATCTTTGATAAGAATAGAATAGTACAACATGTATCTATTAACGCTTTAGATACAGGAAGAAACGCACAAGAGGTATTAAGAACATTGAAAGCTTTACAAGCAGGTGGTCTTACAGGTTGTGCATGGAATGAAGGTGAAGAGTTTGTCGGATAAAGATAATCCAGTAGAACAGAAGATTATGACAAAGAAGAGATTCTCTGCAGCAGTAGAGCATCTTGTCGCAAATAACAATATGTCATATATCGATGCAGCATCTTATGTAGTAGAACAAAGAGGTATGGATTATAAAAATCTTAAAAAGCTCTTAACAGATTCCTTAAAGCAAAAGATTGAAGAAGAAGCTTCAGGCTTACATTTAATCAAAGCAAAGAGAGGTAATAAACTACCTCTATGAATGACCCGTTTGAATCTTATAAATTATATAACGCACTTAAACTCCATTTCGAAACAGATGGATATGATGCAATTAAGTATCATTTTAAGACTTCAGTAAAACCTACGTCATTCTTTAAAAGAAAAGACAAATTTTTCTTTGCAAAGTTAGCAAAAACATACGGACCAGAATTGAAAGAGTTCTATATTGCTAACTTTAAAAACGACGTTAAGTATGTCGGTGATATGCTTAACGAAGGTGGAGAAAGATATTATAGAGACCATAAAAAAATTATGGAATCTTTAAGCTATCAGTTTCAAACTGATATAAATAAACTTAATGATATGGATATATCGTTTGATTCTCTTTTAGAAGCAGAAGAAAACAATCATCCATTAATCATAAAGCTTTGGATGCAAGAAGAAATACAATTGGAAACAATCGTAATCTTGGATTCAATACTTGGTTTTGTAGAACGCGAAAACAAAAAGATAACAGATACTATTATATGGCCTGATATCTATAGAAAGATTATGAAATACAAACCATTCGTAAAGTTTGACAGAGATAAATGTTTACATTTATTAAAAGAAACCTTTACAAATGCCACGTAATGTGGTATAATATAACTATACATTATGAATAAAGTGGATAATTCAGTAATACATTGTAAATATGGAGAAATATAAAATGTCATTAGAAAATCTAAAGAGCATGCGAGGCTCGTCAATCGACAAACTCGTAAAAGCAGCAGAAGCTGTATCTTCAGCTAAACCAGAAACTAATTCCTATGCGGATGATAGATTTTGGAAGCCTACAAGAGATAAAGCAGGAAATGGCTATGCTGTAGTCAGATTCTTACCAGCGAAAGATGGTGAGGACTTACCTTGGGTAAGATATTGGGACCATGGATTCAAGGGACCAACTGGCTTATGGTATATCGAAAACTCTTTAACGTCCATTGGACAGCAGGACCCAGTATCGGAGCATAACTCTGTACTTTGGAACTCAGGTAGAGACGAAGATAAAGCAACTGCTAGGGATAGAAAAAGAAGGCTGCACTACGTAAGTAATGTGCTAGTCGTTTCTGACCCATCAAATCCAGAGAATGAAGGGAAGGTATTCCTTTACAAATTTGGTAAGAAAATCTTTGATAAGATTATGGATGTTATGCAACCTCAATTCGCTGACGAAAATCCAGTAAATCCTTATGATTTCTGGGAAGGCGCTGATTTTAAAATTAAAATTAGAAAAGTAGAAGGTTGGGTAAACTATGATAAATCAGAATTCAGTTCACCAAGTGCTTTGCATGATGGAGATGAATCTAGATTAACAGAAGTTTACGACAAACTGTATTCTTTACAGGATTTCTTAACACCTGAAAACTATAAAACTTATGATGAGCTATCAATGAAGTTGAATAAAGTACTTGGAGTCGATGCGGGTCATTCTGCAATGCCGGCACCAGTAATGAATGAAACTGCAGCTCCAGTAGCGGGTATGAGTACATCCAATGCAGAAGCAATGGGTACTACTCCTTCAGCTGAAGAATCATCTGATGAAGATGATACATTAAGTTATTTTGCTAAATTAGCGAAAGAAAGTTAAAATCTTTTAAGATTTGAGAGGAGGCGAAAGCCTCCTTTTTTTTAGTCTGAATATTGATTTAATATATTTGCGTTATTAAAATTAAAGTCAGAAGGAGGTGGTCCATTAACTATATAGGTCGCTCCACCTTGAGCATTTTGATATGAAATATTTTGAGTAGGTGGTCCAGCTGGATATTTTTCTTGACCTGCTTGTGATTGTAAAACTTTACCTTCTTTAGAAAGAGCATCTATTATTTGTCCATCTTCGTCTTTACCATCTCTTTTAGACATCATTGCATCAATAGTAGCTTGTCCTCTTGACATAACTTCATTAAATTTACGAGAAAAAGCTTCTTTCGGACTTTCTCCACCTGGCATAGCGGCTGCTATCGCTGATAAAGCGCCTGCTGCAATTGCCCTTGGAAATGCTGCTATTTTCATAAAGATAGACATTAGGCTTAGCATAATATTTTTTATTAAGCCACCAACACCGATATCTGCAATTGAATCTCTTATTGTATTGAAGAATCCAAGAACTGCATTTTTAATTGCATCAAACAGGTTATCAAACAT
>Ga0209308_10001836_pt1:0-2500 | contig 19093 bp, 14 predicted proteins | sample COGITO_mtgs_1204_3_FD_184806 | JGI IMG/M metagenome (GOLD analysis project Ga0209308, IMG submission 184806) | Pelagic marine microbial communities from North Sea - COGITO_mtgs_120405 (SPAdes) (version 2) | ecosystem: Environmental > Aquatic > Marine > Epipelagic ...
AATAGGATGACATGTTTGACGGATTTATCCGTTCAAACCAGTCTAACCTAAGAGTTTGATCCTGGCTCAGAACGAACGCTGGCGGCATGCCTAACACATGCAAGTCGAACGCTATTTATAGAGTGGCGCACGGGTGAGTAACGCGTGGGAACCTGCCTTTTTCTGCGGGATAACGGTTGGAAACGACCGCTAATACCGCATACGCCCTACGGGGGAAAGGTCCGCCGGAAAAAGAGGGGCCCGCGTCTGATTAGCTTGTTGGTAGGGTAATGGCCTACCAAGGCGACGATCAGTAGCTGGTCTGAGAGGATGATCAGCCACACTGGGACTGAGACACGGCCCAGACTCCTACGGGAGGCAGCAGTGGGGAATATTGGACAATGGGGGCAACCCTGATCCAGCAATGCCGCGTGTGTGATGAAGGCCTTAGGGTTGTAAAGCACTTTCACTGGTGAAGATGATGACGGTAACCAGAGAAGAAGCCCCGGCTAACTTCGTGCCAGCAGCCGCGGTAATACGAAGGGGGCGAGCGTTGTTCGGAATTACTGGGCGTAAAGGGCGCGTAGGCGGTCTTTTAAGTTAGGCGTGAAAGCCCCGGGCTCAACCCGGGAACTGCGCTTAAGACTGGAAGACTAGAAAACGGAAGAGGGTAGTGGAATTCCCAGTGTAGAGGTGAAATTCGTAGATATTGGGAAGAACACCAGTGGCGAAAGCGGCTACCTGGTCCGATTTTGACGCTGAGGCGCGAAAGCGTGGGGAGCAAACAGGATTAGATACCCTGGTAGTCCACGCCGTAAACGATGTCTGCTAGATGTCGGGGGGTTGCCCCTCGGTGTCGCCGCTAACGCATTAAGCAGACCGCCTGGGAAGTACGGTCGCAAGATTAAAACTCAAAGGAATTGACGGGGGCCCGCACAAGCGGTGGAGCATGTGGTTTAATTCGAAGCAACGCGCAGAACCTTACCAGTCCTTGACATGGGGAGTTTGGTTTCCGGAGACGGATTCCTTCAGTTCGGCTGGCTCCCACACAGGTGCTGCATGGCTGTCGTCAGCTCGTGTCGTGAGATGTTGGGTTAAGTCCCGCAACGAGCGCAACCCTCATCTTTAGTTGCCATCAGTTAGGCTGGGCACTCTAGAGAAACTGCCTGCGATGAGCAGGAGGAAGGCGGGGATGACGTCAAGTCCTCATGGCCCTTATGGACTGGGCTACACACGTGCTACAATGGCGGTGACAGTGGGAAGCAATAGGGCGACCTGGAGCAAATCCCCAAAAGCCGTCCCAGTTCGGATTGTACTCTGCAACTCGAGTGCATGAAGTTGGAATCGCTAGTAATCGTGGATCAGCATGCCACGGTGAATACGTTCCCGGGCCTTGTACACACCGCCCGTCACACCATGGGAATTGGTTCTACCCGAATGCGGTGAGCTAACCTGCTTGCAGGAGGCAGCCGACCACGGTAGGGTCAGTGACTGGGGTGAAGTCGTAACAAGGTAGCCGTAGGGGAACCTGCGGCTGGATCACCTCCTTTCTAAGGAAAAACAAAGGGTGGGCACCTATTGCCTGCCGCTGCCCAGCGAATTTCTTCCACAAAAACTTAAATGGTATACGACAGCTACAGGCGCGTAGCTCAGTTGGTTAGAGCGCACGACTGATAATCGTGAGGTCGGCAGTTCAAATCTGCCCGTGCCTACCATCTGTTCGGCCGCCTTTGGCTGGCAATCATTTTCGTTTGGAAAGGAAATGCTTATTTATTTCGTTCGTTCGGCAATGGTCGTTCAACGGGATACGCTGTTTGACAAAGTTAGTGAAGACATCCAAGACCGCGGGATTTAGCTGTGGTGATTTCTGGTTTACCAGTAAATCATGCAACTAATCCTGCAAGAATAGCTTGCAGATCGCATGTGAGGGCTTTTGCCTTTACGTACGGTCTGATCAAGCGTCTCTAAGGGCATTTGGTGGATGCCTTGGCGTTGAGAGGCGATGAAGGACGTGACACGCTGCGATAAGCCATGGGGAGCTGCGAGTAAGCTTTGATCCGTGGATTTCCGAATGGGGAAACCCGGCCATTTAGGTCATCCCGCAAGGGAAGCAAACCTGGGGAACTGAAATATCTAAGTACCCAGAGGAAAGGACATCAACCGAGACTCCGTTAGTAGTGACGAGCGAACGCGGACCAGGCCAGTGGCTTGATAGAAGATAACCAGAAGCGTCTGGAAAGGCGCGCCATAGTGGGTGATAGCCCCGTATGGGTAATGCTTTCTTCAAGTCCTTGAGTAGGGCGGGACACGTGAAATCCTGTCTGAACATGGGGGGACCACCCTCCAAGCCTAAGTACTCCTCAACGACCGATAGCGAACCAGTACCGTGAGGGAAAGGTGAAAAGCACCCCGATGAGGGGAGTGAAATAGACCTGAAACCGAATGCCTACAATCAGTCGGAGCCACATTAAGTGGTGACGGCGTACCTTTTGTATAATGGGTCAGCGAGTTACTTTGACGA
>Ga0209308_10001836_pt1:5000-19093 | contig 19093 bp, 14 predicted proteins | sample COGITO_mtgs_1204_3_FD_184806 | JGI IMG/M metagenome (GOLD analysis project Ga0209308, IMG submission 184806) | Pelagic marine microbial communities from North Sea - COGITO_mtgs_120405 (SPAdes) (version 2) | ecosystem: Environmental > Aquatic > Marine > Epipelagic ...
ATGGTCGCGAACTTGGCGCGGGGTGGAGCAGCCCGGTAGCTCGTCAGGCTCATAACCTGAAGGTCGCAGGTTCAAATCCTGCCCCCGCAACCAAATATTCTAAAAATATATCAGATACTTAGCCGTCTCACAATTGAGGCGGCTTTTTTGCGTTCTAAATTATTGCCGCGTTCATTGCTACGTTTAAATTATCCATGAACCCAGTTCCATGGACCGTGCACCAGGGACCAGGGTTACTGGTGCACTTTCCTATTTCAGAATGACTTTGGCTGACGGGGGTAGGGCCTAGATTGGGCCGGGCGTTGCGCCTTGAACCTTGGGGCTTTGATGAGTTGGTGAAGGCGATGAGGTGTAAATTCATCTTTCATGTGCAGGTTTAAATCCTGCCCGCAAAAAAACATTGGCAAACACCAAATAATTAATGACCACTCACTGAGGTAGCTTTCTTCTTAACGCAGCATAACTTTTGCTTCTTGGCTGATCTGTCGAAGGCCAGCATCGATACGGTTAATTGGCACTGATGGAAAGCCAATACGAAATGCGTTTTTTGGCTTTCCCTTATCAAAGAAAATATGTCCAGGTTCAATTAACACACCACGTTTTTGCAGCCGGGTTGCGAAAACCTCTGCGTCGAAATGCATTGGCCCTGTGAGCCAGAAAGATGTGCCACCAGTGGCATCGCCCTTTACAAACATTGGCAGAAGTCGTTTGATTCCTTCATTCATAAGATGCCATCGCTGTGAGTAAATTTGCCGTAAATTCTTCAAATGTGCATCATGATACCCATGTGCCAAAAACATTGCGGTGGTTTCCTGAACAATGCTTGGCGGGTGCCGGACTGTTAAGCTGCGGATAATCTTTGCCGTTTTGATTATATCTCGATGCGCCACCATATATCCAATGCGAATACTTGGCGACAGGGTCTTTGATAAACTGCCTACATAAATTACGCGGCCAGTTTTATCGTGGGATTTCAGCGCAGGGCGTAGCTTTAGATGCCCAACAAGGCCGATCTCATAATCATCTTCGATAACCATTGCGCCGGCAGCTTCGGCTTTATCAAGGAGCTGCAGCTGACGGTCTTCAGGCATAACAACCATAGTAGGGAAATGGCACCCGGGTGTGACATAAACGAATTTGAAAGCCGCTGGCAGCATCGTTGGATCAAGGCCATCACGATCAACTGGTACGGGGACAATCTCGTTATTATAGAGGTGGAATAAATGCCGTGCCTCCTGATAACCTGGATTTTCAAAAGCGATCGGTCGATTGTCTTCATTGAACATGGTCGATATGATGCTCAGCGCATTCTGGGCGCCAACAGTAATTAAGATTTCATCCTCAGCCACGTCAATGCCGCGGTGATGCAGCAAACGTTGGCGCAGTTGAAAGACAAGATCGGGGCAATCAACATCAACCGCCTCGCTGGTCCAGATTGGCAGGGCTTTTCGGCCAAGCGCAAGGCGCGAACATTCTCGCCAGGCCTCGATAGGGAACAATTCGGTGTCAATTTGATTATAAACGAAGGGGAAGCGGAATTCAGCCCAGCGTTTTGGCTGGCTTGCGCGTAATCCGGGGGCAGGCATGCGGCAATTAACAACCGCAGGTGCCGGCTGTAATTGTGCGGGAGGTGGATGTAAAACAGCTTGTGCTTCATCACTATCGACCGCTGGCAATGCCATGCCGACACTGAACCCAGATCGGTTGCGCGACTCCAGAATACCAAGGCCCACTAGGTCTGAATAAGCCTCATAGGCACTGTTCTTGGAGACATTCAGCTGGTCCGCAATGTCGCGGCAGGAGGGTACCTTTTCGCCTTGTTGATAGACGCCAGTGATAATACGTGAGCAGATTGCGCGGCGCACCAGATCCTTTTTGCCTACCTCAGGCAGGTCAGGCGGCACCGCAGTATTTTTTGGGTCTGTGCTCACCTCATCCATCTGCCATCGGTTCATATCTGTTTAAAACCCTATCATAGTTAAATTTTTTTGAGTCGCAAATATCAGACTCCTATTGCATGCTTCACCCACTAGTCGCGATCCATATTGTCTTGGTTTGCAGATATTGCTCTAATGCTTCGGTTCCGTTGTCACGCGCCAGTGAGCCTGATTGCTTATAGCCACCAAATGGGGTTTTTATATCACCTTCAGAAAATCCATTCACCGAAACGGTTCCGCATGGCAATCTCCGTGCCATGGAAATGGCCCGGTCAATATCGCGGGTGAACACAGTAGCATGCAGGCCGTAATCAGTATCAATGGCGATGGCTAGCGCTTCTTCTGGTGATGATACTGGCATGATACCAAGTACGGGACCAAAAATCTCATCACGGGCAATGGTCATATCATTTGTTACCCCGTCAAAGACCGTTGGCGCAATGAACTGGCCAGGGCCAGCAACATCACCGCCGACAATCAGTTGGGCGCCTTCTAAACAGCCCTTGTTGATATATCCCATCACCTGCGCTTTATGTTCGGGTGTGATCATTGACCCGATGGTTGTTTCGGGATCCAGCGGATCACCAAGCTTGAAGGCAGCAACACGCTTTAAAATCTTATCCATGAAATCATCGACCAATGACTTGGCAATAATCTGTCGCATATTGGCCGAACAATTTTGGCCACCATTCCAGAAAGCCGCCATCGCAGCATGCTCAATCAGATCATCATTGATTACCGCATCATCAAGAACGATGAACGGGCTTTTTCCGCCCATTTCAAGACCAACGCTCTTCAGGTTACTGTCGCCGGAATAGCGCATGAACATGCGTCCAACCTCGGTTGAACCTGTAAAGGAAACAGTGTCTATATCATCATGCCTTCCGATCGCTTGACCGGCAGTCTCACCAAGCCCAGGAAGAATGTTGACCACACCAGCCGGAACACCGGCTTGATTTAGTAATGTGCCAAGCCTGATGGTGCTCAGAGGTGTCTGTTCGGCTGGCTTTACCACAATCGAGCAACCAGCGGCAAGGGCCGGCGCAATTTTCCAAACAGCCATCAAAAACGGAAAGTTCCAAGGGAGAATTGCCCCAGCAACACCGGCCGGTTCCTTAACGATAAGCGCCATTGCATCAGGACCCGTTGGGGCAATTTTGCCAAAGGTTTTGTCGGCTAGCTCTGCATACCAGCGGAAAAATGCCGGTGCTTCAGTGCCAACTTCATGTAGACAATCATTGATGGTTTTTCCAGCATCTATGCTTTCCAGAACGGCAAGTTCTTCTTTGTTCTGTTCGATTAGCGCAGCTAGTTTCAAGAGTATTTCTTTACGATATTCAGGTGCTGAACGTGACCAAGTTCCTTCATTGAAAACGCGACGGCCAGCAGCGACAGCACGATCCACATCAGCAGCTTTACAGTGGGAAAAGCTAGCAATAATCTCTCCGGTCGCCGGGTTTGACGTCTCAAGCTGGCTACCATCGACGGCATCACAATAGACTCCGTCAATAAAGGCCTGCGTCGTCAGGCTGATATTATCTCTGATAGAATGAAAATGTGTCTTGGTCTGGGACATGGCACGCTCCGTGGCAATGGCACTTGGATGACAAGGGCAGTCTATGTTGGATTATGGGCTATTCAAGGGTACGGGCAAATTTGCGAATATCGGCAATCAATAATTCAGGCTGTTCCATTGCCGCGAAATGCCCACCGCGCGGCATTTCAGTCCATTGGGTGACATTATAGAGGCGTTCAGCATAGGTTCTTGGCGGCCAAGCCAGCAATTCTCTGGGAAACAGCGCACAAGCCGTTGGCACCTCAACACGGCGGCCCTCTGGCGATAAAATACGGCCGCCTTCTTCACGGCGCCCGTAATAGATCCACGAGGCCGTATTGAAGGTACGGGTGACTATATAAACCATGATATTGGTCAAAAGCTGGTCTTTGGTATAAACACTCTCAACATCATCACCCGTCGTGTCCGACCATGAATTCATCTTTTCCAGAATCCAAGCTGCAACGCCAACAGGACTGTCCATCATCGCATAACTGAGTGTCTGCGGGCGTGTCGCCTGTTGCGTGCGATAACCATTTTCCATGACCTGGTCGATTTCAAATTGATCTGCCCAAGCCTGTTCTGCGGCGGTTTGCGGCCCATTTGGATGCCGCATGGTCAGGATATTAATATGGATTGCGCGGCAAGCCGAAGAATGATCATAACCGAGGAAGCTGGCGATAGCCCCACCCCAGTCGCCACCTTGGGCGATGTAGCTGTCATAGCCCAAAATGTCTGTCATAAGGTTGTTGAAGGCACCCGCCATCCGGCGTGGCCCCCATGGGCGTGACGGACGGCCAGAAAAGCCAAAACCGGGCAGTGACGGTGCAACCACATCAAAAGCATCTTCAACATTGCCACCAAAGCGTTCTGGGTGTGCCAGCAGGTCGATGAAATCGAGGAATTCAACCACAGTGCCCGGCCAACCATGGCTGATGATCAAGGGTTTTGGATTAGCCCCACTACCTTTTTCATGAATAAAATGCAGGTCAACGCCATCGACCGGCGCGGTGAAATGATCAAACCGGTTGATTGCCGCCTGTTGTGCATACCAGTCGAATTCGTCAACCCAGTAAGAACAAAATTCCTTCATGTAATCCAGATTGACACCATAATTCCAGCCACCATCATCGGGCATTTCATGCCACGGATAGGTGGCAACACGTTCCTTTATCGCCGCAATCGTTTCTTCAGGCACGGTGAAATGGAAGGGAGTTTGGAGCGCCATGATATTCTTTCTTATCTGAACTGTAAAATCGGTTTGCCGCACTTTGGCACCAAGAAAACAAACCATGCAAATCATGGTTTCACCAGCTGACCTGACTGACTTATCCAAAAAACACAGCCAAGGAAAAGGAGCAGAAATTACTTTTTATAGGGACAGATTTAAGATTTCAGACAGTCAAGATAGGCATACAAGCTACATTCAAACCTTTTATAAAAAGATTTAAACAATTGAATTAAATATATAATAAATAAATATGTGAATCTTCCTAATCATGTCTTAAAAATTTAATCGACACCATCTGTCCTTATTATTGGAGCACTCTGTACCTTTTTAGTGACGGTTCGGGTGGCAATGATTGAGCCTGTCAAAACATCAGTATTGAACACTCACCAAAATCAAACATCAAGGCATTGCCTTGAGACATATGGGAGCATTACATGAAACAGAATTCATTCTGGAAAGCAGCGCTTATAACAGTGGCCATTGTTTTTGGCGCCCAGGGCGCAAATGCCGAGACTGTGCTTAAACTCGGAACGACTGGTAGATTGGGTATGCCAATCGGTGATGCTATTGATCAGGCGCTCATACCCGCCCTTGAAAAAGCGTCCGGTGGAAAGATGAAAGTCGAACCTCATTATCAAAGAAGTTTATGTGCCGAACAAAAATGTGGTGAACAGGCCAACCAAGGACTGATCGCCCTTTGGACCAGTTCAACGGCAAACTATGGTAATTTTGGGCCGGAACTCGCCATTTTCGACTTGCCGTTCATTTTCAAATCACTCGAAGATGCAAAAAGAATATCAAATGAATGGTTGGCAGAGCGGCAATGTAAGCTGGCACTCGAGAATGCGGGCCATATTTGCCTTGCGGTATATTCGAGCGGTGGATTCAGACAGCTTGGGAATGCAACGAAACCGATCCGTCTTCCTGATGACATGAAAGGTCTCAAATGGCGGACGACTAAGAGCCCAGTTGAATTTATGCTTGTGAAAAATTGGGGCGCTGTGCCGACACCCTATGATTGGAGCCAACTGTATCAGGGCCTGCAATCTGGTGTGGTTGAGGGCCAATACGTTGCGACCCCTTGGCAGCATGTGGCGAAACTCCACGAAGTTGCAAAATACTTCACTGAAATTGGCGGGATGTGGTCTGGAAATATTCTTGCCATGGATGCAAAGCAGTACAATGCTCTGTCTGCAGAAGAGCGGAAATGGTTACACGAAGCTGCCGATGCTTATGGCGAAAAGGTGAACGAGTTAGATAATGCATGGATTAAGAATGGCGAAGATGCGATTAAGGCATCTGCAAAAGAGTGGTATGTTCCATCCGAAGCCGAATTGTCAAAATGGAGAGAAGGTGCGATTGGCGCTTGGCTAGATGCTAAGGGCACGTTCGAGCCCGAGGTTGCGAAAAGAGTGCTTCTTGAACAAGGCATGAACAGCTTTGTTTCACAGCTGGAAAAAGCTGGCGCGCTTTAGACAGAATTGTCACCTTAACGCGGAAAAGACCGTTTATCGTAAAAACTGAACGCTAAACGGTCTTTTCTCCAACAAATTCATTAGATTTGGGTAACCATGGAAAGCCTCATTCTACTAGGCCTATTATTGTTTTTGATCCTGTGTGGTGCGCCCATTGGTTTCACTCTTATTTTGATACCTTTCTTCTATATTTTGATTACCGACGCTGTTCCGCTTATCTTAATCCCCAGCCAAATGTTTACCGCAATCGATTCAGTCCCCTTAACGGCGATTGCCTTTTTCATGTTGACGGGTGAATTAATGACAAGCGCGACGATTACCGATCGGCTTGTTGCATTGAGCCGGTCACTAATTGGCCGCCTGCGTGGCGGGCTGGCGCAAGTAAACGTTCTGGTAAGTATGTTTTTTGCAGGGATGAATGGTTCAGTTGTCGCCGACACAGCCACCGTGGGTGCATTGGTCCTGCCAGCGATGAAAAAGGCTGGGTACCCACCCGCATTTTCCGCTGCGGTCACGGCCGTTAGTTCGACGATTGGCGGCATTATTCCGCCAAGCATCATGATGATCGTCCTTGCGAATGCAACTGAAATTTCGGTCGCCTCCTTGTTTGCCGCCGGCATTATTCCTGGTTTGCTAATTGGTGCCGTGATCATGCTTATCAATCACTATTTTGCCGTAAAATATGATTTTGAGCAGAGCGATGAAAAATTTTCAGCACGACGCGCCGGGCGCGAATTATATCGGTCTTCATTCGCCTTGTTGATCCCAGTGGTTCTGGTTGGGTCAGTTATGGGGGGCATTGCGTCAGTGGTTGAGGCGGGTGCTATCACTGCACTTGTCGCCTTATTTACTGGTGTCTTTGTCTATCGCACCATTAAATGGAAAGACTGTGCTGGCGCCTTCCGTCGAGCGTTTCGTAATTCAGCCATGGTATTTATCATTATCGCGGCGTCAGGACCGTTCAGTTGGCTACTGACCTCGCTTGGTGCAATCGGTGATCTTGAAAATTGGTTGATGAGCCTTGCTGACTCGCCTCTGCTTTTCATTCTGGCAATAATGCTTTTTATCTTCTTACTTGGCATGGTCATGGATTCGGCCGTGAATATTATTGTCGTTGGCCCAGTACTCGTCAACGTGATGGCGCAGGCTGGCTTTCCAGAGGTTCAGGCTGCTGTTGTTGTTATTGTTGGCTTTTTGATTGGTTCGGTAACACCGCCGGTAGGCGTTGCTTACTTTACATCTGCGACCATCGCTCAGGTGCGATTGGAAAAGGTGGCCGTGGCTCTGCTTCCCTATTTAGCTGGGCTTTTTTTACTTTTATTTTTCATCCTCGTCATTCCTGAGCTGACGATGTTTCTTCCCGGAATTATGAGTTAGGTCAGAGCTGTGCTGCAATTTCTGAACAAATTTGACCGATTTATCTACCGTTTTTTGGAAGCGATGTGCTCTTTGTTTCTGGCGCTTATGGTTGGGTTCACAATCTATACTGTTGTCATGAGATATGTTTTCGCATCCCCGCCTGTTTGGGGGGATTTGCTGACTGTCTTGAGTAACATCTGGTTGATGTTTATCGCGCTTTCGTTGACCGCAAGAGACAATGAGCATATCGCGCTGAACCTGATCTATGAAAAGCTACCTGCCAGATTATCACTCTATATCCGCCAGTTCTGGAAGCTGATGATTATTTTGGTTGGGGTAATTCTTATCATTTATGGCATTGATCTGGTCGAGGGCATGCGAGGTAAATATTGGGAGATGTGGCATTTTGAATTTACCTCACAAGGCATTGAGTTCAAGGAGAACTATATGCCAAAGAAATATGCAGTCATTATCCTGCCGCTTGCTGGATTTTTGACAGCTATTGGCGCCTTTATCTGCTTTCTAAAGAAGGTCTAATTTTTTTCAAAAAGCTAATTCGATCACCTAATGCAGCATCGGCAAGATGGCTGCAATCGTCACCTACGGCTTAAAATTGTCGCACCTTATTTGGTTAAAAATCGCAAAATTAAGTTGCAAATAATGGTGACTGCCCCCGCAACACCTTTATATCCACTTTTTAATGGTAGGGCCTTGAGCAAATCCTGCCCCCGCAACAAATGAGACCCTAAATAACTACATAATCAACGTGCAAGTAACGGCGGTTGAGCGCCCCCCCATAAATATTACACTTAGTAACCCCCCCTCTTTTGACCCCAATAAATATGCGGTATAATAATACCTCATATTTGGGATATTTTGAATGATAACAAAAGACAATGTGACCATCGGTGTAGAATGGCGTTTTGGTGCAGATTGGCCTGGCCAGCGATGCGGTGCCAAGACCAGAAAAGGCACAGAGTGCCAGCGTCCTGCCAATAAAAGGAATGGGCGTTGTAGGGTCCATGGAGGTGCCAGCACTGGTCCAAGGACCGAGGAAGGACGTGCTCGGATCTCTGAGGCTAACCTACGGCATGGTAGATATACCAAAGACAAGTTAGAGAAGAGCCGTGAGAATGCGGCTAAAGGCCGTAAAGTCCGCGCAGAGATTAAACTGATTGAGACCTGCTTAATAGAACAAGGTGTGCTGGATCGGAATTGGCGCAAAGATTAGTAGTGTCAAAACCAAGGTTCGGGTTTCAACAGCCCAGATCAGGGGTTACTTTACCGAAATCGTGGTAGTGGTGCCAAGAGGGATATTTATGCCATCCTCAACAGGTGCGTGGTTCATGGTCCACGGACCTTTGGCCATAACTAAGCAAAGTTATTCGTGGATAATTTCATTTGGGTTTTTGCCCTTGTGCAACACTGCAGTCCGGCCATCCCGCCTCTCAACCCAGTATCCAACACACTGCTTATCAATCTTCCTTAGCACCCTAGACCGCTGATCATGACTCGTTATTCCTGCGCAGTCCCACACCTTGAGCGTTAGATCTACAGATTTGAGTGCTGGCGTTGGCATCCTCATGTATGCCTCGGCGACTAAGATTAGCCTCGATGTTGGATCCGGGATGTTGCGCTTGATCCATCCAAATTTAACTGGTCCCTTCAGGAACATTTCTTCCCGCTTTGCGAGCTGGGCGGCTTTCATTTTGGTCATAGTAATACCCTATATTTATATTTAAGGATAATATTAAAGATATAGATACGGTTCCGCGGAACGCGCGGAGGTGTCCCGCTAAATCCGCGTCGGTTATCCTTCGGTTTCTGCCAACAGGCCCATGATCTGATCCCACATTGCCTGCCCGTCCTCATCCATGAAGCGACCCGGATATCTGACAATACTTGCATCAACTCTGCACGCCCTGCCGTCACCAAGAACAGCTTCACTTGCCTCAGACATACATGCCTTCAAGCGCGCAACTTCCGCGTCGATTTGATCAATGGATGCTTCTATAAGAAGAGCATCATGAATGGGGGCGCACAGGTTTATCCCTCGCTCAACGGCAAGAATGCATGCAATCCGCATCATTTCTGCGCCATGAGCCTGCATAGGCCAATTCAAAAATGTGTTTGCCTTTACCTCGCCTGCTTCGACTTGAATGGCCCATCCGAAGCAAGTCTCCAGTTTCAAACCCAGAAGGCCTCTATCTTTATTGTTATCTGCCCAGGCCCAAAATGTACGGTATGTTTCGCGGTGCTTTTGTAGCAGTAATTTTGCTTCCAGTTTGTGGATCTTTGCTGACTGAGCGACCCCATAAGAAGTCATGCCATAATTAGTGCCAAGTACAACAGACTTGCAACGGTTACGGATATCCTTATGGGTCTCCTTAGTTGCGCCAGGTGGTGCAATGCCGGCTTGTATCGCAAAAGCGATGTAGGGGTCACCACTTTCATAGGCGTCCCATAGGAGATTATCCTGTGATAAAGCAGCGGCGATTGCGATCTCTTGCGAAGACCAGTCACAATATGCCAAGGCCATTCCTTCTCCGGGTTTAATTAAGCCTCGTATCCATTTGGCAGGGCCAAATACAAACCTGTTAGTGCTGGGCTGGTTGCGGCCCGTTTTTGCTGCAAATGGAGAAAGAAGCGTGCGATTACGCCCATCACGCCCCACCGCAAGTTTGTTGAGTTTTAATTCGCCCAATGTCTTCCTTAATTCATGCAAGGGCTTAACAATGGGGTAACGTTTGCTCCTATCGCTGAATGTATTGCGATCGAGTGACAGACGCCCGCTGTTTAACCTTGGCCAAGGGATTCCCTCACGAGCCAAATAGGACTCAAAGAGTGCTTCTTTGAAGCTACCTTCAACGTAAACGCCATATTGCTCGTCTATAGTTGTGATCAGGCGAGTCTTTATAGCGTCCCAGTTTGCATTCAAACTATCCAGCAACCTCAAATCAATCGGGATTCCGTAATGCTGCATGAACCCTACAGCTTGCATATATCGACCCCTGAGCAGCGCTTGGTTCAACCGAAGTTCTGTCCATGGATTTCGATTGATCATCGCCCCTAACAACGGGCCCAGGGCGATGACATCCTGCTGGCAATAATCCAAGACTGCAGTTTCTTGATCCTTGCTCCACGGCCCTCCCGAAAGGATCAGATCGCGCATAGCGTCCTTCTCATCCGGGATCAAATGATCTAGCCCGAAGAAGCGCAGAGCACCGATTAGTGATTTTTTCCCCACTCGCGGGTCACCGTTAGTGGCGCATCGGAATTCTGCGAAGAGGTCAATAATTGAAACGTCGATATCCCACGACAACGCTAAAATGCTCTGTATCTCTGCTGGAGCAAAATAGGTGACGAGAGCAATATCCTCCCCCGTCTCAAACGGGGGAGAAGTCATTGCAGAAAGATCGTCCTGCCAATATCGGGATATGTCACCAGACCAAAGATCTTGGACCACCATACAAACAATGTTTGGAATTTCCCCGTCTGCGCCGGAATATTCAAAATCCAGCCCGTAGATCTTTCGGAACGGGAGGACGGCAACTTCCTTGTACATCATTCGATCCCCCACAATTTTAGAAGAGCGGGATGTTCTCGATCCTTAATGACATGTGAAGACCCGAACGCTATTTCGAGAATCTCTTCGAATGAATGATCCGGCCAAGTCGGCTCCGGAATTTCACCTTGTGCTTTGAATGGTTCATACGAACCTATTGCGCGATTTGACGCTAACCTCACCCAAAAAGTTTCAGCCAATTCCGCAATCTCACGGTGGCTTTGGTTCCAGATGTTTTCATTACCATCTTCTTGTCTGGGCGGCACGGGCCATAGGAAGATATTACCTTGTCTGTCAATCCCAAGCTTCAGGATCACCTGTTTAATGTCTTGCGCGACCGTGTGAGCAATATCTGGAGATATTAAGTAGGGCCTGTCATCGTCTTCTACCTTTAGAAGAGCGCACCCGAAATGGTATTTCTCGGCTGGGTGCACTCTGACAAACTTCTGTTTACCAGGTTTGCCGACGGGGACGTGAATTAAGACCTTTTGGGCTACCGGCATGCCAGGACTGTTTGTTGATAACCTGAACTTTGAAAAGTCAGTTTTACCTGTGCTGCTTTGTTTCTTGTCGTCATTGCTACTCATGACTGCACCTCCATCTTGTCGGAGAGCCATTGTTCAACCTCAGCACGCACCCAAGCGATGCGGTTGCGACCAATGCGTCTGCGTTTTGGAAATTCTCCTTGGTTTTCCAGCCGATATAAATGTGCACGGCTGTACGGTACTCGTGCGTCAACCTCAGGGGCTAGCATGAGGTCTGAGTGGAAGAAATCAGGTTTCATCACTTTTCTCCTTGTGTTTGTGAATACGAGGAGATTGCATGCGATTTTTTCCTGAACGTGATGGGGGGTGTTCAGGAAATTATGTGAAATTTTTAAGGCGCTGCCATCCGTGATTGTCCACCAGGTCCTGTATTCCTCTAATGTGGACACTGAGTGGTGATTTGCTCTCCAAAATGTCGATATCGTGTCCCTGATCGTGATTATCGACCATTTTGGCAATCTTCTGCTTGGTACCCATTCCAATTATTGTCCGGGCATCGGAGATCAACTGGTTCAGGGCATCTTTGTCATTATGTTTTTGGTGGTGCTTCCATAGCACGACAGTGGCTGCGCGCAGATAGTAGTCTTCGGAGCTAAGCTTATTGCCAATCCTTTTTCCACCGAATTCTGATGCTGTGGGTCCACCATGAATGGCCTCAACATGATTTTGAAAAATCTTCAGATGGACTTTTGCCGAATGATCATAATGTGTCTCTTCAAAGGATTTTAATGCTGCCTGAATCGCTGCATATTTCTGAAGTATCTCACCGTGCTCCAAGCCGGAGTTTTGTGTGGTATCTATGTCCACTTCTCTGAGTATCTGGCGGACATGGCCTAATATTCTAGAAGTTGTATTGTCGTTGATATCTATTTTTAAGGGTAGTCCAGTGCCTTCATCCGTACGAAATGAATGCACAAGTCTAATCAGTAGAACACCGGCTTCGTTTACTTTGTCTAGATTACTGTTCATCGTTGGTTTGTGATGAAATTATTGTAGTTAGACCTTCTGTCCATTTCTCCATGGCTTCCTTCTTTTGATCCAGATAGTCGTATCTGTCATAATAAATGCTGCCAACATCCACGAGTGCATGCCCTTGCAGCCGGTTTCGCATCTCAAGCGATATGCCCATGGAACCTGCGAGAGTTTTGAAGGTTCGGCGTAAATCGCGGGCAGAGAAGGACTCTATCAAGCCGGTTTTTACATAAACAGATACTGCTTTTGTCAGGCTGTCATAGCGACGCGGCCCCTCAATTCGTCGTGCAGGAAATAAAAACTGTACATGATTCGTGGTGTTTTTGATTTTATGTAATAGCCCAATATGCAAATCACAGAGTGGGACTAAATGCGGTTCACTGGTTTCCCCCCGCGTTTTCCGGCGTTCACCGGGAATTGTCCATAATTTCTTGTCTAAATCAAACTCGTCCCATGTGGCGTGCAAGACTTCTTCTACGCGCTGTCCACTGGCCAGAATAAACTTCAGCGCAAGATGCATTTGTGGCGTAAGCAAGTCTGTAGCCCAAAGTTCTCGAACTTCAGCCTCTGACAATGCGCGTTGCCCCTTCGGTTTCCGCGTCAAAGTGCGTTTAATTGTGGCAACAGGGTTGTGCTCGATATTAAATTTGGGCGCTTTACCGCGCCACCTAGTCATCGATTGCGCATGAATACCAAGTTCAAATGCTGCCCTCAAATAAGCCCTAACATTGTCAGAGTGCACTTTGGCGCCTCTCTGTGCAATGGAGGCTAGGATATCTAAAATATTATCACGTGAAACTGCATGTGCTGGACGTAGAAGCACGTAGTCAGGGATGTCTTTATTTTTTATTCGCTTAACTTCTTTTGCTGTCCGTTTTCCGTCTTGTTCGAGGTCAGCAATGTAAAGGTCCAAGAGGTCGTTTAATGTGCCCAGTTTGCGTTGTTCCAATCGGTGTGTAATGGTTTTTCGCTTTTCGTGTGCAAGATCAATCCCGTCGTCAACCTTACCCCGATATTCTAGAGCCAGTCGACGTGCATCTGCTAATTTAGTCGATGGATATCTCCCTAGGCTGACTTGTTTACGCTTTCCATCTTCTGGGCTTGTGAATGACAAGAAGAAACTCTTGGAGCCAGACGGCGCAACAACAACGCCAAATCCACGGCAGACAGATTGAGTGTCCCGTAAGCGATAGACGGTGGTTCTTGGCTTTGCGTCTCTGATTTGTTTGTCTGTCAACATAATTGCCGCGTTATTGCTACGTTAAAGTTGCAATATGACGTTACACTAAGAGATTCTGTGCGACAATATAATTTATATATAGTATTGTTTTTATACGTTAATATATTATTATTGATACTTCATGATACATGGTAAAACATATTTACCACCTCACTCATAACCTGAAGGTCGCAGGTTCAAATCCTGCCCCCGCAACCAAAAAATACACTTAATT
>Ga0209308_10001845_pt1 | contig 19038 bp, 16 predicted proteins | sample COGITO_mtgs_1204_3_FD_184806 | JGI IMG/M metagenome (GOLD analysis project Ga0209308, IMG submission 184806) | Pelagic marine microbial communities from North Sea - COGITO_mtgs_120405 (SPAdes) (version 2) | ecosystem: Environmental > Aquatic > Marine > Epipelagic ...
GAGGTCCTTGTGGCGCTCGACCAGGCCGGGCGGGGGCGTTTCCGAGGTGTGCGGTACACAACAGCCGCCGACGACCATCCGCCGCTGTCCATGTACGACAACGCACCCATGGACAGTTCAGCATTCCTCGACGGTCTGCGAACCGTAGGAGAACTGGGCTACACGTTCGATGCCATGGTGTACCACCCACAGCTTCCGTTGTTGGCCGCTGCAGCCCGAGCCTGTCCTGACACCCCGATCGTGATCGACCATCTCGGAGGGTTTCTAGGAACTGGCCCGTACAAGGATCGCCGAGACGAAATTCTGTCCTTCTGGTACGACGCGATGGCTGAGCTCGCTGCCTTGCCGAATACTTTCCTCAAGACAGGCGGCATCGGCATGCCCATGATGGGCTACCGGTGGGACAAGCAGGCAACGCCGGCAACCTCCGAGGACCTGGCCGAAGTGTGGGCCGAACCCATCCAGCGGGTCATCGAACTGTTCGGCCCCCACCGCTGCATGTTCGAGTCGAACTCCCCGGTCGACCAACGCGGCGCTGGCTACGTCGTTCTCTGGAACGCATACAAGCGCATTGCGGCTGGCTACTCCCCCGACGAGAAACGGTTGCTCTTCCACGACACCGCAGCAACTGCCTACCGCGTACCGCTGGCCGGTTCGGAGTGACCACGAGTTCATAGCTAAACCACGGAGCCTGACGCCCCTGACCTCGGTCTCGATTCCGAGCCGACACCGGCCCTGCAACTACGATCATCACATGTCGAGACGTGATCAAGTCCGAATGACCGACCAGGAAATTGCCGATTTCCTCGCCGAGCCGCACCTGTGCAGGATTGGCACCATCGGGCCGAAACGGCCGGGTGGGGCTCCGAACACGGTGCACCTTGTTGCGATGAATTACGGCTTTCTCGATGGCCTGCCCGCCTTTTGGACCTACAAGAAGGCCCAGAAGACCAAGAACCTCGAGCGAGATCCATCGATCTCCATGCTGGTCGACACGGGGGTGCTGTACCCCGAGTTGAAAGGTGTCTCGATCCAAGGCCGGGGCGAACTCATCTACGACGAGGACGCAGTGCTCGCTCTGGCCGACTCGTTGGCAGAACGTTACGGCCTTCCTGACGACGCTCGTGCCTCGGCCCCCAAACGAGCCGTGGTCCGAGTCATAGCCGACAAGACCATGTCATGGGACCACGCAAAACTCGACGGAAACTACTGAGGTGAGGGCGAACGCCCCCATCTCACCCGGCTAGTGTCACATCTTCGCCCACCCGCTCTCACGCCCTGGAGAACCCATCTTGACGCTTATCAATCACCCGCCAACATCGGAACAGCCCGAAAAGGTCGCCTATCGGAAGCCACAACCATGGGGCATGGTTCCCGACATGGTGGTTCCCGACGCTCTGGGCGAACTCGACGACCGACTCTGGGCCCCCATCGGCCCAGATGCCTGGTCTCGCCCTCTGCATCTGAATCCAACAGCGGGGTTCTATACCCACGTGCTGAAGGTGCAACGCGCTGGCGTGTTTGCGCGTCATCGCCACTCTGGCCAAGTCCACGCTTATGTCTTTAAGGGGAGCTGGCACTACCTCGAACACGACTGGGTCGCCGAAGCCGGCAGTTATGTTTTCGAACCGCCAGGCGAGACCCACACATTGTGCGTCACTGATGGCTGTGAGGAAATGATCACCTTATTTACCGTGCACGGTTCGCTGATGTACGTGGATCCAGACGGCAATCAGGCCGGCTACGACGATGTCTTCACCCGCATGGACAAATACCGGGCTCACTATGAAGAGGTTGGGCTTGGTGGCGACTTCATCAAGCAGTTCATGCGCTAATCCATCCAGCGACGACTCATCCGTTTCCGGTAGACCTCGGCGACGCTACACATCGATACGGAACTCGACGTGTAGCGTCCGCCCTGACCGGAGCTTCGGCTCAGAGTTCGACGACCATCTTGCCGGTGTTGGCACCAGCAAGTAGCCCAATAAACGCATCGCCGGCACTCTCGATGCCGTGCATCACGGTCTCTTCGGCCTTGATGGTGCCATCGGCGAGCCATCCGCCGACCTCGCGGACGAAATCGTCGCGCATATCGGCGTGATCACTCACGATGAACCCACGCAGGTTGAGTCGTTTGCCGATCGCCAGGCTTAGGTTGTTTGGTCCCGGTGCCGGCTCGGTGTTGTTGTACATCGAGATAGCCCCGCAGAGCGTTACTCGGCCGTGCACGTTGAGCGAATGAAGCGCCGCCTGCAAGTGATCACCACCAACGTTGTCGAAGTACACATCGATCCCATCGGGCGCCGCTGCGAACAGCTGCGTGGCCACGGGGCCGGATTTGTAGTTGAAGGCAGTGTCATAACCGAGCTCTTCGGTGAGCCAGGCAACTTTCTCGTCCGAGCCAGCAGAGCCCACAACCAGCGACGCGCCCTTGAGCTTCGCGAGTTGGCCAACAAGCGAGCCGACAGCGCCGGCTGCACCCGACACAAACACCGCATCGCCCTCTTTGAATGATGCGACATCGAGCAGTCCGGCGTACGCAGTCATGCCGGGCATGCCCAGCACACCGAGGTTGGCAGACAACGAGACGCCGTCGACGTTCGCAGCTGGTTGGGCCTGCGAAGCCGGCAGTACAGCGATCTCACGCCAGCCAAGGCCGTGCACGACGTGGTCGCCAACAGCAATGTCGGGCGAGTTTGACTCGATGACTTCACCGACAGCGCCTCCAGCAAGGGGCTCACCGATCTGGAACGGCGGTACATACGACTTTACGTCGTTCATTCGGCCCCGCATGTACGGGTCGACAGACATGAACCGATTAGCGACGACAATCTCGCCGTCTTGAGCAGCAGGAACCTCGGCTTCGACCACCTCAAAATTCTCAGGAACAGGCGCCCCGTTCGGGCGGGAGGCGAGGTTGACGTGGCGAGCACTACGGGTCATGGACAGACCATACCCACGCACGTGCCTACCGTGGTCCGTACGCACCTCCGCCGGGTGTCTCCTGGACAAACGTGTCGCCCACACCAAGCTCGGCCTCGTCGGTGCCGCCAAGCTCCTCGACTCGACCATTTGCCCGGCGGATGAAGTCGTGCCCTCGGGCCCCGCTTCCGCCACCGGCCAGACCATAGGGATCGGTCAGTCGGTGGCTTCCAAGCAGAGTCAGTGTCATCGGCTCAAGGAACGTCAGCTCGCGAACTATCCCGTTTCCTCCGAGGTACTCGCCCTTGCCTCCGGAATTGGGTCTTATCGAGAAACTCTCCACCCGCAGCGGAAACCGCCACTCAAGTATTTCTGGATCGGTCAGCCGGGTATTGGTCATATGGCTATGGACAGCACTTGTGCCGTTATGACCGGGCCCGGCACCAGTACCGCCGCAGATGGTCTCGTAGTTCTGGTAGGTGTCGTTGCCGTAGACAACATTGTTGACCGTGCCTTGTGACGAGGCCAGCACACCAAGCGCTCCGAACAACGCATCGGTCACGCATTGGCTCACCTCGGTGTTGCCGGCAATGACGGCGGCCGGGTATTCGGGCGAGAGAATCGAGCGAGGCGGCACGATCACCCGCAGCGGTTCCAGACAACCTTCGTTCAGCGGGATGTCGTCGTCGACGAGGCAGCGGAACACGTACATCACTGCGGCCAAGCACACTGCGGTGGGGGCGTTGTAGTTCCCTTCGAACTGCGGTGAGGTTCCCGTGAAGTCGATCACGGCCTCACGTTTTTCCTGATCAATCTTGATATCGACCTCGACTTGGCAGCCGTTGTCCATCGGATACACGAAATGGCCACCGGTCACGTTGGCCAGCACACGTCGCACCGATTCGGCAGCGTTGTCTTGCACATGTTGCATATAGGCGTGGACGACCTCGAGCCCGAACTTGTCGACCATGCCAAGCACCTCGTGAACGCCCACATTGTTCGCCGCGATCTGCGCCTCAAGGTCGGCCAGGTTCTGATCGACGTTTCGACACGGGTACGGCCCCGAGAGCAGAAGCTCCCGTGTGGCCTGTTCGCGGAGCACACCGTGTTCGACCATAAGGAAGTTGTCGATCAGCACCCCTTCCTCATGAATCGAGGTGCTGTCTGGCGGCGACGATCCAGGTGTCCGACCGCCGATATCGGCGTGATGGCCACGCGACGCGACGTAGAACAGAATCTGAGTCCCGGCATGGTCGAACACCGGGTTGATCACCGTGACGTCGGGCAGGTGGGTTCCGCCGTTGTAGGGAGCGTTGATGGCGTAGGAATCACCCGGTTTCATCGTCCCGTGGTTCTCACGGATGATCGTCTTGATCGACGCACCCATTGATCCCAGGTGGACGGGCACATGTGGAGCGTTCGCTACCAGGCTCCCGTCGGGGGCAAAGATCGCGCACGAGAAGTCATACCGCTCCTTGATGTTCACCGAGTACGCGGTGTTGGCCAGGGTGGCGCCCATCTGCTCGGCAATGCTCATGAACAGGTTGTTGAACACCTCGAGCATTACTGGATCGGCATCGGTGCCCACCGCTTCGCGAGGCGGACGGGCGACGACCCGGCTCAGGACACAGTCGCCACGTTCGGTGACCTCGGCCTGCCACCCCGGCTCGACCACGATCGTGCCGATCTGCTCGGTGATGACCGCAGGCCCGAGGACTGGTTGTCCGGTACCCAGCTCGTTGCGCCGGAACACCGGCGCCTGCTGCATCTCACCACCGGTGTGGATGCTGATCACATCGACAGGAGCCGCATCGGTGTCTGCGATGGGGGCCGACCACGCGCTGTCGTCGTCCTGTTCCTCGCCGCCTCCAACCCCTTCCACCGACACACCCTCGACCACCAAATCTCGGCCTGGAGCGATGTAACCGAACCGTTGCTGATGCACGCCCTCGAAGCGCTCGACCATGGTTGATACCTCAGCCGCCGGCTCGATAGCCAATGCCGTATCGCTGCCTGCATAACGCAGATGGACGCGTTGAATAAGGCTGACCTGATCTCGGGGCACGTCTTGAGCGGTGAGGTCGTCGGTGACATCGGTCGCAAGTTCGGCGAGGGCCAACTCGAAGGCGGCTCGGCCGGTATCTTCGTCGAGAGCGAGTTCGACCTGTCGTTCACGGATTGATCTGATCTCTGCCAGACCCATGCCGTAGGCCGACAATACGCCGGCAAACGGGTGGAGCAGGACCCGGTTCATCCCCAGGCTGTCAGCCACCAGGCATGCATGTTGGCCTCCGGCGCCTCCGAAGGTGTTGAGGGTGTAGCCGCTAACGTCATAACCCCGTTCGACCGAGATCTTCTTGATCGCGTTCGCCATGTTTTCGACCGCGATCCGCAGGAACCCTTCGGCGACCTCCTCTGGAGCAGGAGCCACAGTGCCGGTCGCTTCGCCGATCTCGACGGCGAGTTCGCTGAAACGCCGGCCCACAACATCGGCGTCGAGCGGAGTTGTGCCGTCAGGCCCAAAAACTGCCGGGAAGTGATGGGGCTGGAGTTTGCCCAACATCACGTTGGCATCGGTGACGGTCAGCGGGCCGCCTCGTCCATAACTCGCTGGCCCTGGATTGGCACCAGCGCTGTCGGGACCGACCCGGTACCGCGTTCCATCGAAGTGCAGAATCGACCCACCTCCGGCGGCAACTGTGTGGATGTTCATCATCGGTGCCCGAAGACGGATCCCGGCGACCATCGTCTCCTGACTCCGTTCGTATTCACCGTTGTAGTGCGACACATCGGTCGACGTGCCTCCCATGTCAAAGCCGATCACCTGATCAAAACCAGCTTCGGTCGCGGTTCGGGCCATACCAACTACCCCACCTGCTGGGCCCGAGAGAATGGCGTCCTTGCCCTGGAACAGGTGCGCGTCGACCAAACCACCGTTCGATTGCATGAACATGAGCTTCGGGCCGTCGTGGGCCTCTCCCCCAACGAGTTCGGTGTCAACTTGATCGACGTAACGACGCAGGATCGGTGACAGGTAGGCATCGACGACGGTGGTGTCGCCTCGGCTGACGAGCTTCATGAGTGGGATGGTTGTGTGAGACACCGAGATCTGACGAAATCCGATGTCGCGGGCAATATCAGCGACTCGCTGCTCATGCTGATGATGCCGGTACCCGTGCATGAGCACGATGGCTACCGATTCGATGCCGTCGTTGTAGGCCGCGGTCAGGCGCTCGCGGGTCACCGCTTCGTCAAGAGGCCGCACTACCTGGCCATGAGCACTAATACGCTCGGGGATCTCAGCGACTGCCTCGTGCAACAGCTCGGGCAACTGGATGTCCAGAGCAAAAAGCTTCGGCCGATTCTGATAACCAATTCGCAACGCGTCGGCAAAACCTGACGTGATAGCCAGCAACGTGCGATCGCCCTTACGTTCGAGCAGGGCATTGGTTGCGACCGTCGTGCCCATCTTCACGTCGTGCACCGTGCCTGGCGGGATCGGGGCGCCCGGCTCCAAGCCCAACAGGTCTCGTATCCCTTGCACCGCAGCGTCGACGTACCGTTCCGGGTTCTCCGACAGAAGTTTGTGGGTTACGAGGGAACCGTCAGGACGGCGCGCGACCAAGTCGGTGAACGTGCCCCCACGATCGATCCAAATTTGCCACTGCGACACTGCTCCACCTAACCGGCTCCACCGCCTTGAGCGCCAACGGCCCGCATCCGGTGATCAGACATACGAAGCCTGATGATACGTCAACGGTGCCACCCGACCGGCCAAGGCCAACGAGACTCCAGCGACACGGGCACCAACGGCCCGCAACCAACCCCATCAAGAGTGAGCCGTCGGCAAGCCAACACCCACGCTCTGAGCTTCTCTTCAGCTGCACCGGCTACTGCTCAGTCGACGACAACCACGACTTTGCCGCGAGCATGCCCAGAACCGGCGTGGGCTATCGCTGCACCGGCCTCAGCAAGCGGATAGGTAGCCCCCACAATCGGCCGCAGGGCACCGTCGCGCGTCATGCCCGCTAGCGCAGTGAGGTCTGCGGTCGTGGTCATCGAGAGAAACGGCCGAAGCTTGTATCCGACGAACGGCGAGAGCATCCACGCCTTGATGATGCGGCCCACACTGCCCAGCACAGGGCCTCCCTCTCCGCTGTTTGGGATAAGCGTGCCCTTTGGGGTGAGCACCTTGCGTCGTTGGGCCAGGGTGTGTTTGTCGGCCATATCTACGATGAGGTCGTACCGTTGTGACCCGAGAGTGAAGTCCTCCGCGGTGTAGTCGATGACCCGGTCGACCCCGAGTGAACCGACGAACTCAAGGTTGGTTGTGCTGCACACGCCGGTCACGTCGGCACCGATGCCCTTCGCTATCTGGACCGTGAAGCTGCCAATACCTCCCGACGCACCATTCACCAAGACCTTGTGCCCCGGTTGGGTGTGAGCGATATCTCGTACGGCTTGGAGTGCGACACACCCTGCAACCGGAATGCCCGCAGCTTGTTCGAACGAGGCCTCGCTCGGCATAGGGATCAGCTGATCTTCCTTCACCACCGTGAACTCGGCGAAGGTGGCGGTGGGCCAGCCGAAGACCTCGTCTCCAGGAGCATGTTGTGTCACGTTCTGGCCAACGAATTCCACGATCCCGGCCACTTCCATTCCCCGCACTCCCTTACGAGGCGAGCGAAGTCCGTAACCAAGACGCATCAGATGGGGCTTGCCGATCTCATCGACCGCGTCGGCCCAGTTCACTCCCGCGGCCCGGACCCGCACGAGTACTTCGTCATCCCCGCACTCTGGTGTGGCAATGTCCTCGAGGTAAACAACCTCTTCAGGCGGCCCATAATCCCGGTGCACGGCAGCTTTCATCGGTTCGCTCCTTTCACGATGTCAAACGAGCCTACGCACCGGTAGAGGACAGAACCGGGGACAGAACCATGTTGTCGAGCTCCGGGGTTGGGGCGCCTATGCTGCGACGTTCCCAACGCAGGAGATGGAGAGAACATTGATCTGGGGGCTCGTCATGGTGGTGGTCGGCGTACTCATGGTCCTCGGAGCACAGACGCAGTCCAGCTTCATTGCCTATCGGCTGATCGCAGCTCGCGCCCGGATCCTGTGGGGAAACAGAGTGCACACCTTTTTGCAGGTTTCTGGCGTCCTCATCGCCGTTGCGGGAGTCCTCGTCGCCGCCCTCAGCTGAACTCGCCTGTGTCGGCCTCATGCTTGCGGCAAAACGTAGAAAGCTCCTGCTCGGAAGCAGGAGCCTTACTTTGTGTCGAAGGGGGGACTTGAACCCCCACGTCCCTAAGGACACCAGCCCCTCAAGCTGGCGCGTCTGCCAATTCCGCCACTTCGACGTGACTGCTCCATCTCTTTTACGAGACGGAGCCGAGGCTAGATGCTAGCGGCATCTAACCGAATATGTACCGTACATCAGTTGCCGTCTAGCAGCAGGGCCAGGGCCAAGGTGCAGAAGCCGAAGATCAGCGACAACACCACAGTGATGCGGTCCAGGTTCTGCTCTACGACCGTTGAACCAGCAGCGGTGCTGCCCATACCAGCGCCGAACATGTCGCTGAGACCGCCGCCACGACCGCTGTGCAAAAGCACCAAAACGATCAGCGCGAACGCTGCAGCCACATCGATCGGGATGAGAATCCACTTCAATACCACGGGAGAGACGCTATCAACCCTGTAAGCGGTATTGGCAGATGCGGGCGAAGTCTTCGGCATTGAGACTTGCGCCACCTACAAGGGCACCGTCGATATCGGGCTGACGCATCAGCTCAAAAATCGTGGTCGGTTTAACCGAACCCCCATATTGGATACGTACGGCCTTGGCGGCTTCTTTACCTTTGAGCCGCTGCACAGTGTCTCGCACCAGTTTGCACACGTCTTGCGCATCGGCTGGCGTGGCAGTGAGACCAGTTCCAATTGCCCAGATCGGCTCATACGCCAACACCATTTCGGCGACCTTGGGGCCGCCAACACCAGTGAGACCAGACTCGAGTTGGCGAACGATCTTGGCTTCGGTCTGTTCTTGATCCCGTTCTTCTTGTGTCTCGCCGAAGGCCAGGATCGGCTTCATGCCGTGTTTGAAGATCGCCTTGACCTTGTCGTTGACCTGCTCATCGGTCTCACCAAGCAGTTCGCGTCGTTCGCTATGACCGGCGATCACGTATTTGACCTGGAGTTTGCCCAACATCGCGGCCGAGACTTCGCCGGTCCATGCGCCGCTGTCGTCCCAATGGCAATTCTGTGCACCCAGATTGATGGCGATGCCGTCGGCATCGAGCAATGTCTGGATCGAGCGGATGTTAGTGAACGATGGGTGAATCGTGATCTCGACGTTTTCGTAGTCGTCGTTGTCGATCAGATAGTTCATCTTCTGCACCAGCTGAATCGCCTCAAAATGGTTGAGGTTCATCTTCCAGTTACCGCTGATGATCGGCATACGTGCCATGGGTTAGTTCTCCGGGTTCGCAGCGTTGCGGAGGGATTCGAGCCCCGGCAGGTCGCCGTTTTCGAGTAATTCCAGTGACGCTCCGCCACCGGTTGAGATGTGATCAATCTCTCGGCTCATACCGAACTGGGCGATAGCAGCTGCGCTGTCGCCGCCGCCCACGACGGTGAAGGCCCGACTATCGACCAGCGCCTGGGCCACGGTCTTGGTGCCAGCAACAAAGCGAGGATCCTCGAACACGCCCATCGGGCCGTTCCAGAAGACCGTGCGTGCCTCGAGGATGATGTCAGTGAACTCGGCTGCGGTACCGGGGCCAATGTCGAGGCCCATCCAGCCATCGGGAAGGTTCACGCCTGCCTGCCGCACCTCTCCCCCAGGTCCCATGATCTTGCCGCCAGGACTCAGAGCGGTCAGGTCGTGGGGCACAACAATGCGACCTTGTGCTTGTTCAAGAAGCGCCGCGCAGGTCTCGATCATGTCTTCTTCGAGCAACGAGGCTCCGACATGATGCCCTTGGGCAGCCAGGAACGTGAAACACATACCGCCACCGACAACGAGCTGGTCGACCTTTTTCAGCAGCGCTTCGATAACGCCCAGCTTGTCGCTCACCTTGGATCCGCCGAGTACCGCAACAAACGGGCGCTTGGCGTTGGTGCGCAGTCCGCCCAAGATCTCGACTTCTTTTTCGAGAAGACGGCCAGCTGCTGAAGGAACGTGCTGCGGAGGTCCAACAATCGAGGCATGGCTCCGGTGTGAGGCCCCAAAGGCATCGTTCACATACAGATCGATGCCTTGGATCAACTCGCGCACAAACGCTGGATCATTGGCCTTTTCTCCGGCGTTAAAACGTAGGTTCTCAAGCAGCTCGATATCAGGAAGCAATTCGTTGAGACGTGCCCGGACTGGGTCCATCGACAACGATGCAACAACCTCGCCGTTGGGACGTCCGAGATGACTGCAGGCAACCACGGTGGCGCCACGTTTCTTCAGCCAACGCAGTGTGGGCAACGCGGCCTTTATGCGTAGGTCGTCGGTGATCTCGCCAGCACGCATCGGGACGTTGAAATCGACACGAACCAGGACCCGTTTGCCTTCGACATCACCCAGGTCTTCCAGCCGAGGAACAGATGCCGTCATGCTGCGCCCATCTTCAGGGCCAGCTCAACCATACGGTTCGAGTAACCCCACTCGTTGTCGTACCAGCCGATCATCTTGACCATCTTGCCCATGGCCATCGTCAAGCCCGAGTCATAGATGCAGGACTCGGGGCGGCCCACGATGTCAGACGACACCAGTGGTTCGTCGCTAAACGCAAGGATTCCAGCCATGGGACCAGAGGCAGCCATGCGGAAGGCTTCGTTAATCTCATCGATCGATGCTTCGGTCTTCAACATGCCAACAAAGTCGGCAGCTGATCCAGCGGCCAACGGCACGCGCACTGCCATGCCGTCGAGTTTGCCCAGCAGATGCGGCAGTACCTTGCCGGTTGCCTTGGCTGCTCCGGTTGAAGTGGGAATGAGGTTTTCTGCAGCAGCGCGCGCACGGCGCAAGTCCTTGTGCGGTGCATCGATCAAGTTCTGGGTGCCGGTGTAGGCATGAATCGTGGTGATCATGCCCTGATCGACACCGAAGGCATCGTCGAGCACCTTGACCATGGGACCGAAGCAGTTTGTTGTGCACGACGCGTTGCTGACGATCACGTGGTCGCGACTGAGTTCGCTGTCGTTCACACCAAGAACAACCATGGCATCGGCATCTGGGCTGGGTGACGAGATCACGACCTTCTTGGCACCAGCCTCGAGATGAAGAGCGGCTTGGGCACGGGTCTTGAAGATGCCGGTTGATTCGATCACGATGTCGGCGCCAAGCTCGCGCCACGGCAGTTCCGCTGGATTGCGGATGCTCAGGAACTCCATTTTGTCACCGTCGACGGTGATATCGCCGTCGCCGATCGTGACATCGAACTGCGCTGGCCCGAACACGGTGTCGTGTTTCAGCAGGTATGCCATCGTCTCAGGATCGCCCAAGTCGTTGACGGCAACGAAGTCGATATCTGCGCCATATTGCTTGGCAGCTCGTAAGACATTACGGCCGATACGGCCGAATCCGTTGATTCCTACTCTGAGCGTCACCGGGTCTCCTTGGGTTGGAATGTGACTGGATCAGGCGTTGCGATCCACGTCGCGATGCGACACCCGTGGATGGTAGCCCTGCTCTTCGAGGTGCCCTCGAAGCTGTCCGCTAACCCACACGCTTCGGTGTTGTCCGCCGGTGCAGCCGATACCGATCGAAAGGTAACTCTTGCCTTCGCGCTCGTAGGCGGGCATGAGTAGATCAAGCAACGCGTACAGCCGTTCAAGGAACTCTGGGGTGATCGTCTGAGACTCGATATAGGCACCTACCTCAGGGTCTCGACCGGTCAGCGGACGAAGTTCATCCACCCAGTGCGGGTTCGGTAGGAAGCGGCAGTCCATGACAACATCGACGTCGAGTGGCAGGCCATATTTGTAGCCAAAACTCACCACGCGCACGCTCATAGCGGTGACGTCGGATTCAGTGGCGAATTCGCTTTCGATACGGTCGCGCAGTTGGTGCACGCTGGTGTTGCTGGTGTCGATCACCATGTCAGCTTCAGCCTTGATGACCTCAAGGGCATCTCGTTCGGCCTCGATTGCCTCGACCATCGGCAGGCTGGGATCCCACGGATGCGGGCGTTTCGTGCTTTCATATCGTCGCACGAGTACCGGCGTGCTGGCTTGCAGAAAGATGACTCGCACTCGCGTTTGATCGGCTTGGCGCAAGGCTCGAATTGCAGCGCTGATCTCTTCGGCTTCTTCGCCGCTGCCCGAAACCAGGGCCACTCGATCGTAGCGAGTGCCGCCCACTCCGGCGAGCTCAGATACCTTCGGCAGCAGTGCCGCGGGAAGGTTGTCGATCACGAACCAACCGAGGTCTTCGAGGAAGTTGGCGGCTTGTGACCGCCCCGCGCCCGAATGCCCCGTTACTACAGCGAACTCCACTACCAAAGACTAGGCGATCATGGCCGGAGCTGGGTTGCGCGCCGGTTACAACTTGTCAGCGACCAGCACCAACAGCCGCGGGATCGCAGCGGCCTCGCGGTAGGTCGCAGCCCGTTCCAAGAAACCCTCGGGCGGCGATGGTTCGATCATTCGTTTGAAGCCGAAGCCGGCGTCGACCATGGCATTGAGGTACCGACTCAGCGGGCGGTGCACAAACGGGATGTACACGTCTTTCTGGACCTCTTCGACGGTCGAGGCTTCTTGGAGGTACGGCCCGATCCGCCAATACCGCTCAGGTGGATCAAGCCACTGGTCGTCGATCCAGCCGCTGCCAGGCGTCTGCAGCAGTGGATGATTCAGCATCAGCACGAATCGTCCTCCGGGGCGAAGAACCCGAGCCGACTCGGCAAGCGCTGTTTCCATTGCTTCGATGTGTTCGTACACCAGACAGGCCAGGGCACCATCGAAAGTGTCATCGGCAAACGGCAACGCGTCAGCGTCGGACCGCAGATAGGCAGGTCCTCCCCCACGTTTGATGGCCTCAATGATCTGGCTCGAGGTGGGATCGATGCCAACGACTTGGTCTGCGTCCGCTGCCAGCAGCTTGCGAGCTATCTGCCCCTCGCCCGTACCAACGTCGAGAATCCGATCACGGCCGGCTAGCAGGTCAAGTGCGAGCGGGATGATCTGCTCCTCGTACTCTGCGTCGACACCGTCGGTGAACTCGTCCTGCCACCAATCCGCGTGTTTCTCCCACAGCCCCGGGTCGTTCACGTCAGTCACTCCGGTGACGATAACGACCCATGGACGGTGAACGGTGAAGGCACAGACCCAATGAACGTGATGCCAGATACGCCTGTATCTGATTCGATCAAACTTGATGGTAATCCACTCAAGTTTTCTGCTGACGTAGGGAATAGAGACTTTCAGTACACGGTTAAAGAGCGCATACACCCTCATAACTAGGAGAACCCATGAGTAAGGCAGTAGGAATCGACCTCGGAACCACGAATTCGGTTGTAGCCACCATCGTTGGTGGAGCACCCGAGGTCATCGCCAATGCAGAAGGCATGCGCACCACACCATCGGTTGTTGCGTTCGCCCGAGACGGCGAGGTACTCGTCGGCGAAGTCGCCAAACGCCAAGCAATCACCAACCCTGACCGCACCGTCCGGTCAGTCAAGCGCCATGTCGGCACTGACTGGAATCTGGGCGTCGACGGTGCTTCGTATACAGCGCAAGAGATCTCAGCTCGCATTCTTCAGAAGCTGAAGCGAGACGCCGAGGCGTACCTTGGCGAGAACGTGACCCAGGCGGTCATTACTGTGCCCGCGTACTTCGATGATGCTCAGCGCACCGCTACCAAAGAAGCCGGCGCCATCGCCGGGCTTGAGGTTCTGCGGATCATCAACGAACCGACCGCTGCTGCGCTCGCGTACGGCATCGACAGCGAGGACAAGAGCGATCAGACCGTGCTGGTCTTCGACCTCGGCGGTGGCACCTTCGATGTGTCCGTGTTGTCTCTTGGCGACGGCGTGTTCGAGGTGCTTTCGACCCACGGCGACACCCATCTTGGTGGCGACGACTGGGACCAGGCAGTCATCGACTGGATCCTGAAAACCTTCAAAGACACCGAAGGGGTCGACCTGTCGAATGACCCGATGGTCATGCAGCGACTTAAAGAAGCTGCCGAGACCGCCAAGATCGAGCTGTCACAGACGCAATCAACCCGCATCAATCTGCCGTTTATCTCGGCAACCGATGCCGGCCCGAAGCACCTCGACCTTGAGCTCGCCCGCGCCAAGTTCGAATCGCTGACCGAGAAGCTGGTCGCGAAGTGTCGTGCTCCGTTCGAACAAGCCATCACGGACGCCAAATTGTCCGAAGGCGAGCTTGACCACGTGATTATGGTCGGCGGTTCCACCCGCATGCCAGCGATCACTGCGCTCGTCAAGGAAATCTCTGGCCGCGATCCACACAAGGGTGTGAACCCCGACGAGGTCGTTGCGCTGGGCGCTGCAGTACAAGCGGGTGTCCTCCGAGGCGACGTCCAAGATGTGGTCCTGCTCGACGTCACGCCGCTGTCACTCGGCATCGAGACGATGGGCGGAGTGATGACGACACTCATCGAACGCAACACCACTATTCCTACGAAACGCTCAGAAACCTTCAGCACTGCCGACGACAATCAGCCTTCGGTCGAGGTCCACGTGATCCAGGGTGAACGGGAGATGGCGCAGTACAACAAGACGCTGGGCAAGATTCAGCTCGTCGATCTTCCACCGGCACCCCGGGGTGTACCTCAAATCGAGGTCAGCTTCGACATCGATGCCAACGGCATCGTTCATGTCTCGGCAACCGACAAGGGCACCGGTAAGGAACAGTCGATCACGATCACCGGTCAGTCATCGCTTTCACAGGAAGACATCGACCGCATGATCAAGGATGCCGAAGCCCACGCCGAAGACGACAAACGTCGCAGGGAAGAGGCCGAGGCTCGCAACGAAGCCGACAGCACGCTGTACCAGGCTCGCCGTCAGCTCGATGAAGCCGAGGACTCGTCTGACGAACGGGCCACGCTGCAAAGCGCTGTTGATCAACTCGCTTCAGCAGTTGAAGCCGAGGACATCACTGGGATGAAGGCAGCTGCCGAGGACGTTCGTGGCGCCGCCCAGGCATACACGCAATATCGCTACGAGCAGACTTCGGCCTCGGCTGGAGGAACCCCTGATAGCGACGTCGAGGATGCCGAGATCGTCGATGCTGAAATCATCGACGATGAGCCGGCAAACGCTTAACCCACACCTACCTGAGGGGCCGCACGTGCGGCCCCTCATCGGGCACGGCCGTCTCCCACAACGGCCGTGCCCACAGAAGCCGCTCACTCGCCCACTCGCTCACTCGCCCAAGGAGGTGACCACACATGCAGGCAACCGCAGAATGGCTAGACACCGATTACTACGAAGTACTCGGCGTCCGTTCCGACGCAACCACCAAACAGATCAAATCGGCTTACCGCAAGCTCGCTCGAACAGCCCACCCCGACGCCAATCCCGATGACCCAACCGCCGAACAGCGGTTCTCTGACATCGCCAAGGCGTACGAAGTACTCAGCGATCCAGACCGACGTCCCGAGTACGACGAAGTGCGCTCACGGCCCCGAGGCAGCCACTTCGGCGAGCAGGGTTACCGTCCAGAGGGTTTTGGCCACCGCTCGACCTCGGCCCAAGACTTCGACATGGCCGATCTCTTCGACTTGTTCGGTGCCCAAGCACAACCTGGGCAACGACCAACAACGAACTGGCCACTACGAGGGCGGGACCTCACCGCTTCGCTACGGCTCGACTTCGAAAGCGCCATCAACGGCTTGACGCAAAGCCTCGAGCTAGACGGGCGCAACGTCAAGACTCGCATTCCCGCTGGCGTTCAGGACGGGCAAACGATCCGACTCGCAGGCAAAGGCGGTGCCGAAGCCAACGGAGGACCGTCGGGAGATCTCTTCATCGAGATTGCGGTTGACAAACACCCCGTATTCGGACGCTCAGGCCGCAACCTCACGGTGACGGTCCCGATCTCCTACGCCGACGCCGCACTTGGTGGCGAAATGCGTGTTCCGACGCTGGACGGTGCATTCGTAACAATTAAGGTCCCCGCTGGCACCCAGGTTGGCAAGACATTTCGTGTGCCGGGCCGGGGTGTCCCCCATCCAACAAAACCCGGGAACCTATTGGCCTCAGTAACCATCACTGTTCCGACCTCGGTCACCGACGAGAATGCCGAACTGCTCCGGCAGTTGTCGGCTTAGCACCCCGAGCAACAGCCCTCGACTCCGTCGTGTCGACGCGCTGAAGCTGGGGTGCAACGATGGGCTGTAACGATTGGGGTGAACCCTCGTCTCGAGAACCATCGCAACCGATGACAACACCAACCTGGCCTACACCGAGACCGACCTAGTCTCGCTTGGCAGGAAGCTTGCCACCCTCGAGCTGACCGAACCTGAACGAGCGGCGCTCGGCGACCTAATCAGCGACGACGAGGTTGCGGGCTTTGGGCGTTTCGCTATCGATCTCGTGGGTGGGATCCGGCTTGGTCTCCGAGCCACCTCAACCGGACGCCTCGGTCTTCGCGACCAGGGCAGGCACGGCATTCGGGCGGCCACCGCCACGCCCGTCAACACGACCCAGCCTGGGCGCTTCTGACTCAGGCGTCGTAGAACCCACCTTCCCTTCCTCATGACGCCACGGGTGCTTATGGCACCGCCTCGATTTCTCCCTGCAATCCGCAGTGAACGGTCGTGGGTCCCAGACTCCCCGACACTCGACCGGGGTCTTGCACTCAAGCAATGGCATCAGCTGCGAGCACTGGTAGAGGCCCTGGTTGGTCCTGTCGTCGGCGTCCCGGCCGAACCATGGGCGCCAGCCATGACGTTCACTCGCGACCTCGCGGTGGTTGCGGACGACATCGTGATCCCTCTCATGCCTCACAGCATTCGTGGGCCATTCGAGGCGCCACTGACACACCGGTTTCTGGCTTCGCTGGGTCTCGAACTAACGACCACGGTCAAACCGTTGCGTTTCGATGGTGGGAATGTGCTCGCCGATTCTCACGGTCGACTCTTGGTGGGTGTCACGTCTGACGAACCAGCCACCGCATTCGTCGAAGCCGTGCGTTTTCTCGAAACCGCAACCGGACGGCCCGCGTACCGTGTCCCTCTCACCGGCGGCCGCTTCCCCCACATCGACATGGCAGTGTGTGACCTAGATGGACAGGCATGGCTTGTGTACCCCGATGCCTTGCCCGGCTTTGACATGACTGACCCTGCATGGAACGAGCTGTTCCTCGGCTTGCCTGTCATCACCGCAACCGCAAGCGACGGTGAGCAACTCGCTTGCAACCTGGTCGTGTCCGGCGACGCCGTCATCGGCCCACCCATCAGCCCCGAGCTGATCCGCCAACTCACCGAACAGAACATCCACTATCACCGCACCGATCTGAGCGAGCTGCGCAAGGCGGGTGGCGGCGCCCACAGTCTCACTCTTGAGCTCCCAGGCTGAGTGGGCTGCACCGACAGCCTGCGATCGGCTAAACCGAGCGTGGTATGAGCTTTCCTATAGACGTAACCGACGCCGAAGGTCACAAGGCACAAGCCGTAGCTGCCACCAACGCCACCTGGGACCTCCTCGATGGAAGTGAACTCGGCGCCGGCCAGGCCGATGACCTACTGCAGCGCTCCTATGCCGCGGCCTATCACTGGGCTCGAGCGGCCCGATCAACCCCAGTCAACCTGACACGGGCGTCATGGCTGGTCTCGCGTGCCCACGCCACACTCGGACACGGCGAGTTAGCGCTCCATCATGCTGAACGGGCAGCAGTGCATCTTCATGCTTCGGCCGACACAGCAGCCGATTTCGATCATGCGTATATCCACGAAGCGAGCGCTCGAGCATACGCTTGCCTCGGGCGCGATGGCGAAGCACGCGCTGAGCAGGTCAAGGCTGCAGCTGTGCCACTGGCCGATGACCAGGATCGTGCCATTTTCGAAGCCGACCTGGCAGCAGAACCGTGGTTCGGTCTCCCTCCACGGTGAACCCGACGCCTCCCCACATCTGGATCAAGAATTATTCGTCGACGTGCAGTTTGGCGTAGATGGATTCGGCGACAGGATCGGGGAGCCATCGCAGACTCTTGAGCTCGTCGAGCGACGCTGCTCGGATTGCCTTGACCGAACCGACTTCTCGCATCAGGCGCTTCTTGCGAGTTTCGCCCAGCCCTGGCACGTCGTCGAGCACCGATTTTCGCATTCGTTTGTCACGCAGCTGCCGGTGATAGGTGATCGCGAACCGGTGGCTCTCATCGCGGATGCGTTGCAACATGTACAACGCTTCGCTCTGGCGCGGCAGCAGAATTGACGCGGGTCGGCCTGGAATGAAGACCTCTTCGAACTGCTTCGCTAGCGCTGCAACCGGGATCTCATCGGTCAGTCCAAGATCTTTCAACACCTTGACAGCAACACTGAGCTGGCCCTTGCCGCCGTCGACCAGCAGCAGCTGCGGCGGGTAGGCGAACTTGCCCCACTCTTCGGGAGGGCGGTCACGGTCGGCGACATAGTTGGTGAAACGCCGGCGCAAGACTTCTTCCATCGCTGCGAAGTCGTCGTTGCCAGCAACAGTCTTGATCTTGAAGCGACGGTATTCACTCTTCTTGGCTAGGCCGTCCTCGACAACCACCATGGAACCGACATAGTCAGAGCCCTGGATATGGCTCATGTCGTAACACTCGATGCGCAGCGGCGACAGTGGCAGATCCAGTAGTTCCTGAAGCTGATTGATTGCCTGGCTGCGGCTGTTGTGATCGCTCTGACGCTTCAGCCGGTGACGCTGGAACGACTCACGAGCGTTCTGTGTAACCGTCTCGGCAAGCTCTCGTTTGTCGCCCCGCTGCGGAATACCAATCGTGACCGCCGAACCACGCTGCTCGGTCAACCATTCCTCGTACAGCTCCTGACTGGTGGGTAGATCCGGAACCAGCACCTTCTTCGGATGACCCAGCGGATTGTCGTCGAAGTACAGCCGCTCCAAGACCCGAGCAATGAGTTCGGGACGGTCGAGTTCCTCGGCCTTATCCACGATGAAA
>Ga0209308_10001857_pt1 | contig 18953 bp, 17 predicted proteins | sample COGITO_mtgs_1204_3_FD_184806 | JGI IMG/M metagenome (GOLD analysis project Ga0209308, IMG submission 184806) | Pelagic marine microbial communities from North Sea - COGITO_mtgs_120405 (SPAdes) (version 2) | ecosystem: Environmental > Aquatic > Marine > Epipelagic ...
GAGAAAAACCACGAATCACACATTTCTTTACCTGGGGTGCATCCAAGTCGGGGATCGGGTCGTAGTCGGGGATACCCAATTGAAAGGCACTCCTTCCATGCGCAAGTTATTCTCAGCACTCATGGTTCTCGCACTCGCAACAATTGCGATGGCATCTCCTGCATCTGCACAAGATGCACGTATTCACCTATTGCACGGTATTCCCGACACCGATGTCGATGTCGAAGCCGGCGGCGCAAACGTCTTCGAAGATTTCTCCTTCGGCGACACCCAAGATCTCTCCGGCTTCGCTGGTGCGACCCTCGAAGGCGTAAAGGTCAAGCTGGCCGGTACTGACACCGTGGCAATCGACGCCGGTGACGTTGCACTCCCTTCATCAGGCAACTTCACGATCGTTGCCCACCTCGATGCGTCGGGTACTCCTGCCATTGCGGTATTCCAGAACGACACCTCGTCGATCGCTGCAGGTAGCGGCCGGTTGACCGTTCGCCACGCTGCGGCAGCACCTGCCGTCGATGTCCTCGCCAACGGTGACGTCGCATTCGCCAACGTGTCAAACGGCGCCGGTGGCGGCGCTGATCTTCCCGCCGGAACGATCTCTGCATCTGTCGTACCAACTGGCGAAACCGCCCCTGTTGTTATCGGCCCTGCTGATCTTCCCATTACCGAAGGTGCCAGCCTGATCGTTTACGCCGTTGGTTCACTCGATGCTGGTTCATTGACAGTGCTGACCGAATCAATCAGTGGTCTCGGTTCTGCTCCATCAGCCGTAAACACTGGCAATAGCCCAGTCGAAGCCGCACAGACTGGTCTCAACTTCGGCCTGGTCGCCTTCGTTGGAATCGCACTGGCTGCAGCGGTTGCTGTTCCTGCCGTGGCTCGCACCCGCGACTGACCCCACGAACCGACTGACAACATCATCATGACGAAGAACGGCGCCGACGTATTGCCAACCAGGCCTCAACGTCGGCGCCGTCCTCGCGTTCTCTGCCGAGTGGTTCTGTGCCTGGTGTTGATGGCAGTTGCCGCAACCGCGTGCTCCGGCGACACAGTCCCGAGAACCACCGAGCGAGTGATGTCTGTCGACGGCAACGGCAACGGCGACACAACGGCAATGGCAACAGCTGAGCCGGCCCCTGAGCCGCCAGGTGAGCCAACACCAGCCGTGGTGCCGACTGCGGTCCCAGCCATTGCAGCCGAGCCCAAACCAACGCCTACGCCACACCCAATAGCGTTGGCTGACACCGAACTTCCACGAGCTCCCATTGGCTTCGACAGCCTGTTCGACACAGCACCTTCCGGCCGCCAACCGGTATCAATCGCCATCGAGAACATCAATGTCAGCGATGCCGCCATCATCCCGGTTGGTGTCAACCCAGACGACCTCTCGTTTGAAGTTCCGCCAGCTGACCAGGTTGGTTGGTACGAGTTTGGTCCAACCCCAGGTGAGGCTGGCTCAGCCGTGCTGGCCGCACACATCGCCTTCAACGGCGTCGATGGGGTATTTCGTTATCTCGAGAACGTAGAAATTGGTGCCGTGGTGGTCATTGGATTCGACGATGAGACCAACCAGCGTTATCGAATCGACGAGGTCACCGAATACGTGAAGGAAGCGTTGCCTGAATCATTGTGGGCTCGCGATGGCAAGGAACAGCTCGCGCTCATCACCTGTGGTGGGGCGTTCAACTATCAGCGCAACAGCTATGAGTCAAACACGGTGGCGATTGCCGTCCCGATCTAGGGTGAGCTGCACAGCCAAAACAACGACCGATCTGAAGAAGGACGCCTGATGGCTACTCAACTAAATTCCGGCGACGTCATGCCGTCGATTATTGGTAAGGACGTCGACGGCAACGATGTCGACATTGTCTCGTCGGTCGCAGGCGACTGGGCGGTCGTGCAGTTTTTCCGAGGACACTGGTGACCGTACTGTCGTCAACAGTTGGTTGACTTCGCAGTGCACGCTGGCCCATTTATCGACGCTGGTATCAAGGTGGTTGCCGCCTCGGTTGACTCCGTCGAGCAGACAACCGAACTCAAAGAAGGGTTGCGCGTGGGGTTCCCGATGTTCGCCGAGGTCGACGCCGCTGCGGTCGCCGAGGCAACTGGTGCGTTTATGCAGAGCGGCGATCGGACCTTTCTGCACGCCACAGGTTTCCTACTGACTCCTGAAGGCACGGTGGCCACAGCGGTCTATGCAACCGGCCCAATTGGTCGGTTCACGCCCAGCGACATCTTGCGCTCAGTGCTGTTCGCTAAAAGCCAACGCTCGGGTTAACTCGTCCTGGCTACGAGACGTGTACGTGGTGCACGTCCCTCGTCCCATAGCTAATAGGGTTTGCGGCGTTCGGTTAGTGCAGCCATGGCATTGGCGAAGTCCTGGGGCGTTGTGCCGCCAGCGAGTGCTTGGCGCATGATCGCCTGCATACTCGGCGGAGCAAGACCGGCCGTAGACGGGTCGGTGTCGAGGTTGCTTGGCCACGGGTATCCCGATGCGCACACCGCAATATGGTCGTCGGTGACCTGTCCGGAATCGGCGATCTGTTGCAGCACGGGGTAGGTGGCGATAGCGATTCCTGGCCAATCCACGGCTTCCATCGGCACCCCAAACGCAGACGAAATCTGCAACAGGTTGCCCATACGATCGATGTCGGTGGTTCGATTCTCGCCTGCGCCATGGTGCAGGCCGGGGTTGAAGAACACTGCATCGCCTGGCTCGAGCGCCAGTTGCACCTGGTTGGCAGCGAAGTATTCTTTGAAACGCTCGTCGCGCCATGCCAGATAACCAGACAGGAATCGTTGTGAACCGGGCAGCAACATGGTGGGTCCGGCTTCGATCGGCATAGCTGTGTGCACCACAGCGCCCTGCAGCGTGAGCGCTTGGGAAAGGCGATGCACATGCGCTGGGTAACGGGCGGCCTCGTCATCGCTCAGGAAACCCAAGTGATAATCGCGGTGTGGCGATTGTGCAGCCCCTGTGGGGTGCACGATGTTTACCTGAGCGGTGAGCTGAAATGCTGGTCCGAGCCACGACTCGCTGACCAGCGAGAGCACCGGATTGGCGTAGTAAGCGACATAGGTAGCGGGATCGAGTTTGGCCGCTTTGCCTAGAGTGTCCCATGCCCGACTGTTAGCGCCTGATGCGGCGAAGTGGTCGAAGCTGTCTGCCTTTTCGGCGCGTTCTCGTTCGACGATCTGCAGCAGCACGTTGGTCATTGCCTCGAGCGTCGGTGCATCGTTCCATGCATTCCGAATGGCGATGACGCCTGCGCCAGCCCCGAACACGGTGGCGAGTTCCTGCTTGAGAACGGAGGCGTTGTTCTGGTTAGCAGAGCGCAGCCTGTCACCGTCGTAGATGGGAATACCTTGCACGACCTCGTCTGCATGAGGCACGGCGACTCCGCCAGTCGGATCGGAACAGATCGCGACGAATTCGTTGAAGTCGAGTTCGGTTGGCAGCAACCCGAAACCCGGTGTCATAAGCGCATCACTCATGACGAGAAAACTACCGTAGAGCTGCGGCCATCACGTGCCCAACTCGATCAACGTGAACCGATTGGTCGCAGAGGGGGACTAACCCTTGCCCCGGAACTGGCTGGTGTAGAGCTGGGTATAGAACCCACCTCGTTCGAGGAGTTCGTCGTGGGTGCCGGATTCGGTGATCTGGCCATCCTGGAGTACCAGGATCTTGTCCGCGTCGCGCACGGTCGAAAGGCGGTGGGCGATCACGAAACTGGTTCGGCCCTCCATAAGATTCAGCAGCGCCTCCTGAAGTGCACGTTCGGTGCGAGTGTCGACCGAGCTGGTGGCTTCGTCGAGCACCAGCAGCGCAGGGTCAGACAATGCGGCTCGGGCAATGGCCAACAGCTGACGTTGGCCGAGGGACAGATTGTTTCCGCCTTCGGACACGATGGTGTCGTAGCCGTGGGGGAGCGCCCGAATGAAGTGGTCGGCATTGGCCAGCCGGGCTGCATCTTCGATTTCGGCATCGGTGGCATCGAGGCGGCCAAACTTGATGTTGTTGCGCACGGTGTCGGTGAACAGATAGGTACGTTGCAGCACGATGCCCAGTTGACCGCGCAACGAGTCTTTGGTGATGTCGCGGATGTCGTGGCCATCGACGGTGACACTGCCGGAACTGATGTCGTAGAAGCGATTCAACACATTGATAATCGTTGACTTGCCAGCACCGGTTGGCCCGACCAGTCCAATCATCTGGCCTGGTTCGGCAACAAAACTCACGTTGCGCAGAATCGGTTCGCCCTCGACGTAAGAGAAGTCGACGTTGTCGAATACGACTCGGCCTTTGACCGGCGGCAGTTCGGGTGCGCCAGCCTTGTTTGGTAGGTCGGGTTCTTCGTCGAGCAGCTCGAAGACCCGGGTGCCGCCAGCAAGTGCTGAATAGATCGAGGTGATCGTGCCAGCGATCCGTCCGAGCGGTTGACCGACGCGACCGGCATAGGTCACAAACGAGGCAATCAGTCCGATGGATACGCCGTAGTCGCCCACAGCCAACCAGGCGCCAACACCAACTACCGCAACGGTGCTGAGGTTCCCGATGCCAAACATGAACGGCATCATGATCGACGTCAACGTCTGGGCTCGGATGCCCTGGGCCCGAGTGGCCTCGTTGACCTCTGCGAACTCGGCTTCGGTCTGGTCTTGTTGATCAAAGGCGATCACGGTGCGCTGGCCGCTCAGCCGCTCCTCGGCGATGCCGTTCATGCGCCCGATGGTTCCTTGGTATGCCCCAAAACGAGGGCCCGATGCCTTGCCGATGCGGGCGACCACAAACATGGACATCGGGATCGGGATGAGTACCGCCAGGGTCAGTCGCCAGTCGAGCACGATCATGATCGTGAGCAACGCTGCGATTTGTACGAATGCCCAGAAGATGGCGAGCAGGTTCTGGCTCAGCAGCTGGTCGACCGAATCGACGTCGTTGGTGACACGACTCATGAGATCGCCGGTGCGGTTGCGGTCGAAGAACCGCATGGACAACGTTTGCAGCCGAGCCGAGAGGTCCTGGCGCATCGTGGCCATAACACGCTGCGCGATACGAGCGATCAACCGGCTGTACATCAGTGACGTGACCCAGGCCAGCAGATAGACGCCGACCAGCACCAGCACGATTGAACGCAGGCCTACCCGGTCGCGTTCGGAGATGAAGTTGTCGATGGCAACGCCCTGGATCCACGGCGCAAGCAGCGCAGCGACAGACGACACGACGACCAACACCGCGGCCGTAATGATGTGGAGTCGCCACGGGGCGAGATAACCAAGAATACGGCGGAAGGTGCGGCCAGAATTTTCATCGCGGGATGCAGTGCCGAGAGCGCCGCCGCTGCCAGGACCGCGGCGCGCTGCCAGATCGGCACTGCCACGTTGGCTTTGCACGCTGGTCATAACGCCTGCCCAACGTCGACTGCGTCGCCCAATTGGCTTCGGTAGATGTCCTGGTAGATCGCCGAGCTTTGGAGTAGTTCGTCGTGGGAGCCGTGGGCTGCAACACCACCTTCGTCGAGCACGATGATCTCGTCGGCGCCGAGTGCGGTGCTGATGCGTTGGGCGACCAAAACAACGGTGGTGTCGGTCAGCTTGTCGAATGCCATCTGGATGTGGGCTTCGGTTTCGAGATCGACCGCGCTGGTCGAATCGTCGAGAATCAGGATCGCTGGTTCAAGAAGCAGGGTGCGGGCGATCGCCAGTCGTTGGCGTTGGCCGCCGGACAGGTTCGCACCAGTTTGCTGGATGACCGAGTCGTAACCGTCGGCCATTGCGGTGATGAAATCGTGTGCTTGGGCCGCGGTTGCGGCGGCGATCATCTGGTCGTCGGTGGCATCGGGACGACCGAACCGCAGGTTGTCGGCCACGGTGCCGCTGAAGAGTTCGGGCTGTTGCAGAGCGATGCCGATGTTGCGGCGCAACGATCGTTTCGTGAGCTCTCGCACGTTGACTCCGCCAACCCGAACCGTGCCGGTGGTGGTGTCGTACAGCCGGGGTATGAGATGTACGAGTGTCGATTTTCCCGAGCCGGTGGCGCCCAGAATGGCGACGGTGGTTCCCGCCTTGATCCGGAAGCTGACGTTGCAGAGAGCCATTTCGGCCTCGGTTGTCGCAGCACGTGATGAGTAGCGGAAGCTCACGTCGTCGAACTCGATGTCGCCCGGGTTGGCTTGGGCAGCGAGGTCCACGCCGTTGGCCACAAACGAGATTGCGGGAACGGTCTTGAAGATCTCGTTGATGCGCGACATCGAAGCCGTGGCCGCCGAGATCATTGGCTGGAGGAAGGCAAACATCATCATCGGCATGGTCACCAGCGCCATGTAGCTGATGAAGGCAACAAGTTGGCCGTCGGTCAACGTGCCATCGATGACATTGCCGCCACCCAGCCAGATCACGGCCGAGATACCCATGGCCGAAATCACCGTCAAGGTAGGAAACAGCGACGCAACCAACTGGTTGACCTTGGCCGCCTGGTCAGCAAGGTCGTCGGCGACCTCGTTGAAACGTTCGGTTTCGTGGTCCTGGCGCACGAACGCCTTGATCACCTCGGCGCCCTGGATGTTTTCTTGCAGCACCGTATTGAGGCGATCGATGCGGCGTTGCACCGCGTCGTACAACACGTTCGATTGGCTGATCGTGTACCCAACCAGGATCCCAATAGCGGGGAGCATGACCAGCACGATCACGACAAGTGATGCATCGATCAGCACGATTGCACCGAGTGCGCCGATGAACATGATCGGTATCTGGGCGATGAACGACAGGCCCATGGATAACAACATGGTCACCTTGGTCATGTCGCTTGATAGTCGGGTCAAGATCTCGCCCGAGGTCAGTTCGTCGAGATTGCCGAAGGAGAAGGTTTGTGTCTTGGCATAAACATCGCGTCGAAGGTCAGTGACGGTATTAAACGCCAACCGCACGCCCATCACGCTGGCCACCGCTGATGCGGCCATGCCAGCGATGATCAAACCAACCATCGTTACGGCCAACCGCAATACGAATGAGCCGTCGTCTTGGGCTATGCCGTCGTCGATGATTCGTGATGTCAGCAGCGGGATCGACAAGTTGATCAGTACCGACACGATCATGGCCATGAAGGCGCCTGCGCCGTAGCGCCAATACGGCCGCAACCACGGCCAAATACTTCGGATCGCCCTCATTCTCGTGCAGGCTAGTGGAGCGCCTTAGCGGTCACGTGAGGAATTCGGTCACGTCGGCAGCGATGCGGTCAGGGTCCTGTAACGGTCCAAAATGGCCGAGACCGTCATAGGAACGAAGTTCGCCGTTCACTAACGCATCCGCAAGTGGCGGGGTGAAACTGGCCGGACTGGGATTCTCGGCGACCAAGCCGCATGCAAGGGTGGCGCGAAGGGTGAGTTCCTCGAGGTGTCGCACGCCAGTATTGGCATTGTTAAACGTGGCTGCTTCTGACTCAGGGGAGCAGGCCAGGGTCACGGTTCCGTCAGCGGTGTCTCTGAACCCGTATTCGACGTAGGCAGCCAGAGCGTCGGCTCGCATAAGGCCGAGTGGCGGGCGGCCAGCGTAACGATGTAATGCGTGGGCTCGGGAGTCGAACTCGCGGCGGCGTTTTGACGCGGCCGCAGCCATGATCGAGTTGCGGGGTGGGCCCTGGGATTCGATGTCACGAGGAAACACAATTGGTTCGTAGAGCCATGCGGCCGAGATCACGCCGGGTCGGGCTTGTTCGGCTAGCAGGGTCGCGGTTGCACCCATCGAGTGGCCAAAGGCCCGAACGGTGTCGGCGCCAATGTGATCGATTGCCGTGAGTGCGTCCTCGGCGAAACCGGTCCACGCGAAATCATCATTATCAGGTGTGGAGGAACCGCCGTGGCCAGCGAAGTCGACTCCCCACACATCGAAGTGTTGCGTGAGTGTCGGCATCATCGGCAGGTAACACTTGGCATGAAAGCCGGTCGCATGGCAGATCATGAGTGTTGGCCCGCTGCCACCGAAGTGGTGGAGCGCTAATCGTGCGCCCCGAGTCGAATCGATATGTTCGGTTGTTACTGAGATCTGCCCGGTCATCGGTGACGAGGGTAGAGCCACCGTCCTCTATCGCCCGAATCGGTGGGATGTTTCGCTCTGGCTACGGTGACGAGGTGAGCCAGACGAGTCCAGAACAGACGGGTACAGAACAACGGTGCGTGATGTTTGTGCACGCGCACCCCGATGACGAGACGACCAAAGGCGGCGGCACTGCGGCATGGCTCGCGGCGACTGGCGTTCGGACGGTGCTGGTGGTCTGTACCGACGGCGGTGCCGGTGGTGTCACCGACCACGCACTTTTGGGCGGGCGGTCGTTGGCCGAAGTACGCAGCGACGAGCTGGCAGCTGCTGCTGCGATCATGGGCTTCGACGTCGTGCACGAACTTGGCTACGCCGACTCGGGAAGCGAGTCCGAGGTGCCTCAGGGCTTCGCCAGCCAACCGATCGCCCCAATGGTCGACCAGCTCACGGACCTCATTGAGGTCGAACGCCCGGATGTTGTCGTCACCTATGACCCTGAGTACGCCGCGAACCATCCTGATCATCTGCGCTGCCATGAGATCTCGGCGGCAGCGTTCGCTCAGACCACAACAGACGCTGGCGGGCCCCGCAAGCTCTATGGCAGTCGGTTCTTCTCTCGACGGCGGGTGCAAGCCATGCACGACTGGACGGTCGTGCACGGGCTTGAGAGCCCCTATGAACGAGCGTTGGAGAAACTCCCCGACGAGCGGTTCACCACCCGTATCGCTATTGGCGAACACGCCGTGACAGCTCGGAACGCGTTGCGTGAACACCAGACGCAGATCGCGCACGACCACCGCTGGTTCTACACAATCCCCGACGCAGACTTCGCCCACGTCTACCCATGGGAAGAGTTCGAACTACTCGCGGTAGCGCCAGGTTTCACACTGCCGATGCCAGCCGACGTCGAATCTGACCTCTTCACCAGTCTCTAAAACGCTAAACATGACGGTGCCAGGCACCGTCATGTTTAGGAATTAGGCGACGATGTTGACCATGCGGCCGGGGATGACGATGACCTTCTTTGGCGCATTGCCGTCGAGCGTTCGGACCACGTTTTCTTCGGCCAGGGCAGCCGCTTCGATCGTGTCGTTGTCAGCGTCGGCGGCAACGGTGACACGACCGCGGACCTTGCCGTTGACCTGCACCGGGTACTCGACCTGATCGTCGATCAGCATGGCTGGATCGGCGGTCGGGAACGGTACATAGGTCACGGTGTCGTCGTGGCCCAAGCGTTGCCACATTTCTTCGCTGATGTGAGGCGCCAGCGGAGCGAGCATGAGGACCATGGCTTCCATGACTTCACGTGGTGCGGCGTCGAGTTTGGTGACCTCGTTGTTCAGTTCGACGAGTTTGGCGATCGCAGTGTTGAACCGCAGATTGCTCATCTCGGTGCCGACTGCATCGATGGTCTTGTGCAACGAACGCATAGTGGTTTCGTCGCAGGCAGCCTCGGTGATCGCCAACTCGCCGGTGTCTTCGTCGACCACATTGCGCCACAGGCGCTGTAGAAACCGGTACATGCCGACCACGTCGCGGGTTTCCCACGGACGTGACTGGTCAAGCGGGCCCATGGCCATTTCGTACAGCCGCAACGTGTCGGCGCCATAGTTGTCGTACATCTCGTCGGGCGAGACGGAGTTCTTCTTGCTCTTGCCCATCTTGCCGGTCTCTACCGAGACTGGTTCACCTTCGAAGGTGAAGGTGCCGTCGTCTTGTTTCTCGACGGCGAGAGCGTCGACATAGATCTCGCGTTCGTCCTTGTAGGCGTCGGCCAGGATGTAACCCTGGTTGAACAGTCGGGCGTAGGGCTCTTTGGAGCTGACATGGCCCAGGTCGAACAGGACCTTGTGCCAGAAACGGGCGTAGAGCAGGTGAAGTACGGCGTGTTCGACGCCGCCCACGTACAGATCGACGCCGCCAGGGTGATCGGGGCGCTGATCGGTCTGTGGGCCCATCCAGTACTCCTCGACGTCGCGGTCGACGAACCGTTCAGTGTTAGTTGGATCTAGGTACCGCATTTCGTACCAGCACGAGCCAGCCCACTGGGGCATGACATTGGTGTCGCGGGTGTACATCTGCGGACCGTCGCCGATGTCGAGTTCGACGTTGACCCAGTCGGTCAACCGGCCCAGCGGGCTCTCCGGGTCGCTGTTGGCATCGTCGGGATCGAAGGTGCGGGGCGCGAAACTCTCGGTCTCGGGCAGCAGGACTGGCAGCATGTCGTCGGGAATGGTGTGGGGGTTGCCGTCGACGTCGTAGACGACCGGGAACGGCTCGCCCCAGTACCGCTGACGGCTGAACAGCCAGTCACGCAGTTTGTAGTTGATTGTGGCTTCGCCGTGATCGTTGGCTTCGAGCCACACGTTCGTCTGGGCAACACCGGAAGCGACGTCGGTAGTGCCGTTCAGGTCCAGAGAGTCGTTGGACGACTGCACATATTGGGCGTCGCCGACATAGGCGACAGGCCAGGTACTGGTGTCCAAGGACTCGTCGATGCCGTGTTCTTCGAACCAGGATGCGGACGGCTGCTGGATTGCAGGGATCGGCAGGCCGAACTTGCGGGCGAACTCGAAGTCACGTTGGTCGCCACAAGGCACGGCCATGATGGCGCCGGTGCCATACCCCATGAGCACATAGTCGGCGATCCAGATAGGAACCTGCTCGCCGGTAACCGGGTTGGTGGCGGTTGCACCGATGTCGACGCCGGTCTTCTCGCGGGTGGCATCTTGGCGGTCGATGTCGTTCTTGGCAGCTGCGGCTTCGCGATAAGCGGCAACGGCATCGGCTTGTTCTGGCGTGGTCAGTTCATCGACCAGAGGGTGTTCGGGCGCCAGCACCATGAAGGTTGCGCCGAACAATGTGTCGGGTCGGGTCGTGAACACCGTGATTGGCCCGGCGAGGCTGTCGAAGTGAACGGCAGCACCTTCGGATCGCCCGATCCAGTTGCGCTGCATGGCCTTGATGGCATCGGTCCAGTCGAGCAGCGCGAGGTCGTCGGTGAGTCGGTCGGCGTACTTGGTGATACGCATCATCCACTGCCGCATGTTGCGCTTGAAGACGGGGAAGTTGCCTCGGTCGCTGCGGTTGTCGGCGGTGACTTCCTCGTTGGCTACGACGGTGCCCAAACCGGGGCACCAGTTCACGGGAGCATCGGACACGTAGGCCAGGCGGTGGCCATCGATTACTTCGGCCTGTTGGGCGGCCGTCAGGTCAGCCCACGATGAACCTGCATGTTCGTCGTCGACCGTGCGTTCGCCGGACTCAAACTGCGCGATCAGGTCGGCAATGGGGCGGGCCTTGTCGGCATCGTCGTCGTACCAGGACTCGAAGATCTCGCGGAAGATCCACTGTGTCCACCGGTAGTACTCCGGATCGGTTGTGGACACACTGCGACGCTGGTCATGGCTCAGCCCCAAACGGTGCAGCTGACGTCGCATGTTGGCAATGGCAGCATCGGTGCTGATCGAAGGATGTTCGCCAGTAGCGACTGCGTGTTGCTCAGCCGGCAGGCCAAACGCGTCGAAACCCATCGAGTAACACACGTTGCGGCCCAGCATGCGCTGGTACCGGCTGTAGACATCGGTGCCGATGAAACCCAGCGGGTGGCCTACGTGCAGGCCGCTTCCCGATGGGTAGGGAAACATGTCGAGCACAAACAGCTTCTCGCCCCGGCCGGCGAGGGCTTCGGGATCGGCGAGTGGGCCCGCAGGGTTGGGCGTCTCGAACGTCTTATTCTCGTCCCAGGTGGCTTGCCAGCGCAGTTCGATGTCCTGCGCCAACGAGGCGTCGTAGCGCCAGGATGGAATCTCGGGGGCTGAGGTCTCGTCTGCCATGGCGGAAAGCCTAGAAGGCCAACGATTGTGCCCGGTGCCGTTTTGCAGAACGCTTAGTGGAGCACTGCAAGAAGCTCGGCACGTTGGGGGTCTGTCAGGTGGCGTCGAGCGCCAAAATTCGGGGAAACGTTGGCGACCCATTCGACGAATCTGAGGCGCCGGGCCTCGGTCGTGAGCAGCTGCCGTAGCGGTTCTTGTTGAACCCGAATGGTGAAAACGATCCAGTCATCGACGACACGCCGGAGTGTCTGGCGTTCGCTGCGGATGTAGATGTCATCGAGCACCTGACCGGCGGGAATGAGCGTCTCGTGCTCCGGGCGATCCGGTTGAAACAGCGCTGTATCGGTCATGAGGAACCAGTTCCTGCGCCACACCGGTCGGTCGGTGAGCCGGTTGAAGAGTTGATCGACCTTGGTCGTGATCCGTTTGTCGTAGCCATGGACTGGGCCATGCACCATCGCGATGTGCTGGCCAACCTTCTCCTGCAGATGCCACCTGGTCGGGGCACACAAGCAGCTCGCATCGAGATGCCAGCCGGTTGGCAACCGCCGGAGCAAACACAGATCTTCCTGCACCGATCGGGCAGCACGTTCGATCGGGTGCATGCCCGCAGGTGCAGCTGGGGCGTCGACCAGCCGGGCGAGTTTGGTGGCAGCTTCGACCGAGTGTTCGGTCGTGTAGAGCACTTGATCGCGCCGCTGTGAGAGCAGCTCGTTCTTGATAGCGAGTTCGTGGTCGCGATGTCTGTCGGCCACCAGCCACGGCCGGTCGCCCAAGGCTCGCGTGCCCATAGCCACCGGATGTGCCTCAGGATCCAAGGCAAGTTCGTCGAACCAATCAGATGCTTCTAAGGAGCCTGGTGTACCTATTTCGTACATAACGCTCCTAATTTGCGTTGGGGTGGCCGGGTGAGGGGCTATTCGCTGAACTTCACCATGCCACCGCCATCGAGGACGATGGCCTGGCCAGTGATCCATTGGCCGCTATCGGCAGCGAGCCAGCAGGCGGCTGCGGCGATGTCTTCGACTTCGCCTAGGCGCTCAAGCGGGTACATCTTGGCAACTTCATCGCCCTTGTCACCTTCCCACAAGAAACGGGAGAGGTCAGTCTTGACCAAACCAGGGCACAGCACGTTGACGCGAGCTTGGGGGCCGAGCTCGGCACCGAGCTGCTTGGTCAAGTGAATGAGCGCAGCCTTCGAGATGTCATACACGCCGATGTGCGGATGCGTGCCGAAGCCGCCGACCGACGCGATGTTGATGATCACACCGCCGTTCTCTTTCATGTGCTGGTTCCAGCACAGCTGGCTGAACACCAGGGGAGCAGTCAGGTTGACTTCGAACGTCTTGTTCCACCGGGGCAGGTCGGCGTCGATCACGGGACCGTTGTAGGGGCCAGTGCCGGCGTTGTTCACCAGAATGTCGACGCCGCCCAAACGTTCGACAGTGGCACCAACGATGCGTTCGGCATCTTCGGGGTTGCCGACATGGCCGGCTTCCCATAGACAGCCGATCTCGTTTGCGGTCTCTTCACACGACTCGGCCTTGCGGCTCGTGATCATGACCTCGGCCCCAGATTCGACAAAGGCCTTGGCGATGGCCTTGCCGATGCCGCGGGAACCGCCGGTCACTAGTGCTGTTTTTCCGTCCAGACGAAGATCCATGCTGAGACCTTAGTTTCGCGAACCCTCAACAGTTACTTCGCACATGTACGCGGCCCGCCGTAACCCCGACAACCCAACGCCTCCGATCGCATGAAAGGTCAGGCGTCAACCGCTGGTTATCAGTAAGATCCACCGATGCTGATCCGTCCGCACGATGCAAGTACCGACGAGGCGCAATGGCGCAGTTTCGTCCACCAACAAGGTTTCGGCCACTTTGCCGTGAGTGGCGCTGGCGGGATTCCCGTGTTGGTGCCAACCCAGTTTGTGCTGCTCGACGATCGGGTCGTGTTTCACCTTGCGAAACCCAACCCGGTCTTTGCGGCGCTTGCGGCAACACCGCAGGCAGTGCTGAGTATTGCCGGGGACTGGGCCTACATCCCTGGCGCATGGAGGATGGTCGGCGATGAAGATCCGTCTCTTGGTGTGCCAACGACCTACTACGGCGCAGTGCAACTGAGCGGCCCGGTCACGGTCACCGACGAGATCGAAGAGATAGCGGCAATCTTGCGACTACAACTCGCAGATGTTGAACCCGATGGGGGGCTGCAGGATCCGCTGGTCCACACCAAACGGTTCGCTGCCATCCGCGGCATCGAAATGATGATCGACGATGCACGCGCCAAGTTCAAATACGGCGCCAATGTCGACATCGAACATCGCGAAGCTGCCGCCGAACGCCTCCGAGCCAGGGGAGGCCCCGGAGACCTCGCTGCTGCAGATCGCGTGCCGAGAGGCTGACACCAAGACGTCAGTAAGCCGCCAACGGGCAGCGCTGTAATCGAGCCGCTCTTGGGCATGCAGAACGAGGTGGGGGTATTAGTCGCTTTTTGGGTCTTCGGCGGCTGTTTCAACCTCGGTGGTGAAGCTGCCAGAGACGCCGAGCGCTGCGGGTTCGTCTGATGCAGCCGATCGGGCGCTCGTTTCGATCGCGGTCGGTGACATTTCGCGATTCAACGCGGACAAGACATTTATGCCCGTCGCTGCTTCGATCTGCTCGGTGATCGAGATGACCGCAGCCGGCATCTGGGCGGCGACGCCGGGCAACCCGCCCCCACCGCCCCCGGTTTGGTCGATGATCGTGATCTTGTCGACGTCGATACCGGCGACGGTCGACGAAATCTGCTCGATGATCTCGGGAAGGATGTTGAGCAGGAAAATGTTCTGAGCGTCTGGTCCGGCGGCCTTGTACATCTCGGTCATACGATTCAACACGTTGACCTGCGCCTCGCCGTTGGCGATGATCGCTGCCGCTTCGCCTTTTGCCCTCAGCTCGGCAGCCTGCATTTCGGCCTGGGCTGGGGCGATGACGTTGGCTTCGAGCCGGCGCTTCTGCAGCTCGATTCGTACGGTTTCGAGCTCTTGTTCAGCGGTGACCTTGGCCTTCTCACCGGCGACCACTGCTTCGTTCTCCGAGACCAAACCTGCAGCATCGAGCTCGGCCTGGCGCACCCGCAACTTGTTCTGTTGTTCGGCGATGATCAGGTCAGCGTCGACTCGGGCCAGCTCGGAGCGGCGGCGCCCCGCAGCCTCGGCTTCCTCGGCATCGGCGGCCTGACTGGCTTCTGACTCTCGGGCCTCGGTGAGAACCTGCGCCGTCCGTCGTCGACCGACAGCTTCGAGGTAACCAACCTGGTCGGTCACATTCTGGATCTTGAGCACATCGAGTTCGAGCCCCAACTTGCGAATGTCGTCGTCGGCCTCGTCGATGAGGGTCTGGGCGAACTTGAGCCGATCCTCGTTGACCTCTTCGGGTGTCAGCGTCGAGAGCACACCACGCAGGTTGGCTTCGAGGTTCTCCTTGGCGATCTGCTGGATGTAGTCGGAGTCTCGACCCAGGAATCGTTCAACCGAGTTCTCGAGGATGCCTTCGCGGCTCGACACCTTGATGTTTGCGACACCTTGGACATCGAGGGGGATGGCACCCTTCGAATACGCATTACTCACCGAAACGTCGATCGGGATCGTGTTGAGGTCCATGAAATCGACCCGCTCAAGGATCGGAATTCGAATGGTGCGACCGCCCTTGAGCACGCGATAACCGACATCTCGACCGTCGGACACCGCTCGATTGCGACCCGAGATCACCGCAACCCGGTTGGGTGGACAGATCACGATCAGCGATCGCACCGCGGCAGCTACCGCCAAAACGATGACGGCGAGAATCACGGCGACTACCAACAGGTATTGCATAATATGTGTTCCTTTTTAGGGGCCGAGTTCGCCCAGTGAAGCGACTCGGGCCATGCCTTCTTGGATCTCGATAACAACAACAGTTTCGCCCGGTTCGAAGGTAAAGCCGGGCTTGAACGGGAGTGCGGTGAAATATTCGGTCTGGCCCGCGATCTGGGCGCGCACCCGGCCGCGGCGATCGTCAGCGATCGGCAACATGACCTCGGCGGACACACCCTGCATCTCGCGCAGTGTCACGTGGGAAGACTGCTGCCGGTTCATCACGAACTTGGTGATGCCTGAGTTGGCTGCAGCGGCGACAAATCCGAGCACCGTCGAGGTCAGCAGCGCCAACAACACATTGGTGTCGAGAACGGTGAAGACGATCCCCGACAGACCAAAGAACGTGGAGGCCAAGACGATCGAGCGGAAATTGAGCAGCGACATGACGAAGTCGCCAACGGCACCAGTCAGCCCGATGTCGACATCCATATCGAGGTCGACATCCACATCGACATCACCGACGTCCATATCGAACTCGCCGACATCTGCGTCGAAATCAATGCCGCCGAGGAACATGGGTACCACGAAGGCGCCGCCAAACACTGCGGTCGCTATGTACAGCCAAATCATCTCTGAACTGATTCTACTTGAACGGCACTCATACCGCGAGCGGCCCAGAACTGCAGTGAGCTTCGCAGTTCGACGGTTCCAGCAGGAGCGGTGCAATAGAGAGCGGTGCAGGGGAGGTGGCCAGTCTTGCGAAAACCATGTCCGACGAACGTCGGCCTGAGCGGAGCGGTGCAATACAGCGCGGTGCAATACTGCGGCTATGGCAGACCGGCACAGTATTCACATCGATCGTCCCATCGTGCAGGCCGACCTCGACTTCCTCGATGGCCGCGCTGATCTCATTGGTCACGACGACGCCACACTTGGCAACGCTCCTGCTGCGGTGATCGGCATCGGCGACCATTGGGACGCCGAGCGTTTTGCCCAGTTCCCGAACCTGCGGGTGATCTCACGGGCTGGGATCGGTTACGACAATGTTGATGTCGACGCGGCCACCGCCGCCGGCGTGATCGTGTGTAACGGCCCAGATTCACCGACGGTGTCGACGGCCGAGCACACACTCGCACTGATGTTCGCGGTGACGAAGGAACTTCCAGCGAAGATCAAACGTGCAGCCGATGGTCTTTCCGGCCCAGGCGCCGCCACATCGCTTGAGCTCGACGGGGCCACGCTGGGTCTGGTGGGGCTCGGGCGTATTGCCAAACGTGTCGCTGTGGCCGCCCAGGCGTTCGGGATGCAGGTCATGGCCTGTGATCCGTTTCTTGATACGTCACCCATTTCTGGGGTCACGCTTGCGGCACTTGACGAGGTCATTTCGTCGGCCCAGGTGTTGTCGCTGCATGCACCGTCGACTGCCGAGACCCGACACATGATGAACGCGACCAGCTTCGCTGCGATGCGGCAAGGTTCGTACCTGATCAACTGTGCGCGCGGGCCGCTCGTGGACCATGACGCGTTGCTCGTCACACTTGATGCTGGTCACCTCGCGGGAGCTGCGCTCGACGTGACAGATCCCGAGCCCTTGCCGGTCGGGCACCCGCTGCTCGGCCGAGACGATGTGGTGGTGACACCGCACATCGCATCGTCGACAGCAATCGGACGACGTCGGTTGTACGAACACGCCTTCGAGAACGCTCTGGCCGTGCTCGATGGCCGACCTGCGTCCATCGTCAATCCATCCTGACGAGCCGACGTCGGGAGGCGTGAAACCGTGTCCGACGAACGTCGGCCCTAGCGGAGCGGTGAAAAACTGCTAGACCATGTGCCATGGATTCTCTTCGTGACCTGTGGCGTGCTGGCGAAACAACTCTTGGCCTGTGGGCCGGGATTCCGAGTTCGATGGCGGCCGAATCGCTTGCCCGTTCCGGTGTGTCTTATGTGTGCTGCGACAATCAGCACGGGCTGATCGACTACCAGGCCAGCGTCGGCATGATCCAGGGCATCATCGTGGGCGGTAGCAACCCGATCGCACGGGCCCCGTGGAACGAACCAGGGATCATCGGCAAACTCCTCGACGCCGGGGCGCAGGGTGTCATCGTGCCAATGGTTAATAGCGCCGAGGAAGCCCAAGCGGCCGTCGACGCATGCCGGTATCCGCCTGTTGGCGCCCGCAGTTGGGGGCCAAGTGGCGCTGCGCCCCGCCTGCCGAACTACTTTGCAGCTTCGAATGATCAGGTAGCGACGATCGTCATGGTTGAGACCGTCGATGCGTTGAACAATGTGGACGCCATCGTGAACACACCTGGCGTCGACGCGGTCTACGTCGGCCCAGCGGACCTTTCCATCAGCCTGGGTCTGCAGCCCGGTAACAACGATGATGTTGCCGAATTCACCGATGCGTTGACCACCATCGTTGCTGCGTGCCAGAACGCTGGCGTGGTCCCGGGTATCCATTCGAGTGGTTCGTTGACTCCGCTGCGGCTCGAACAAGGTTTCCGCATGATCACGGTCACTGCGGACAATGTTGCGATGAACGTTGGCGTTAAAGCCGAACTGGCCCGAGCCCGAGGCGAAGGCGCCGAGGGCTCCAACGCCATGTACTGACGACTTCGTCAGGATCGTGGTCCAGGTCGGTGAAACTGTCACACCCGTGGGCCAAGATATGTCGGTGGCAACCAGGCGTTACGGCACGATTGTGCGACATCTCACCGAAGATCCGCTCGTAGCAGTTGAGCTCGCGCAACGACTCGACGACGACGTGCTGGTGCACCTGGCCGCTGCATTGGGTGATGAGACTCGGCGTCGGGCCGTGGAACAGGGTGATCAACAAGCGGTAATCGACGACGCCTTCGACCACGGTTTTGGTCGAGACGGTATGGGCGTGTTGCCGTACATCGAGGGACCGTTCATCGTGTGTCCCGGCGCCATGGTGTCCAAACGCAAGGCCAACCACACATGTCGGTTCGTGTCGGTCAACGATGTGTGGATCTGGGATAGTTACGAACTCGTTCACGAAGAAAAACGTTCGTCGCCAGGCACCGACGACGGCTTCCGCGCCGTTGCGCTGCTGACACCCGTCGAAGGCATGGAGCTCGACGTGGTCAGTGGTCGGCTTCGATCAGGACAACATCAGGTCGATCTTGTTGTTTCCTTCGTGGTGCGCAAGGGCGATCTCATCGAAGTCAGCCAGCGCAATGTCGCTGCCATGCGTTCACACACCAACTGACCTTTCTTCC
>Ga0209308_10001859_pt1 | contig 18945 bp, 18 predicted proteins | sample COGITO_mtgs_1204_3_FD_184806 | JGI IMG/M metagenome (GOLD analysis project Ga0209308, IMG submission 184806) | Pelagic marine microbial communities from North Sea - COGITO_mtgs_120405 (SPAdes) (version 2) | ecosystem: Environmental > Aquatic > Marine > Epipelagic ...
CACTTTCGCTTAAAAGAAACGGGGGATGGTTTTATTAGTTCGGTCGGCTATCCTTTCCTTCCCATCGATTCAAGTTCGCTGGCCGATAGTGCGGTCTCCACGGCGCTGACCATGTTCGAGGCATTCAATCTGGAGGTGCGAAAATTTAATTACTCCAGGCCCATCAAGGGTGCAATGGGGCTGGCCTACAATTCGGTACAGGGTACGTTCCAGAGTGGTGGTATTCGGTCCTATGACTTGTTTGGTGATTCACTGATACAGGCTGCCAAATACGAAGAGCTGCGGAAGCAGCCAGCTTTTTGGAAGATTTTTAGTGACCATGCCTGGTCGCTGGGGTTAAAAGATTTTAATATCTTGATCGTGCAGGAGTTTGTCTACAATTCCCTCAGCGCATCTTACCGAGAATTATTTACAGAGATCGATCTGTCGGATGAGGCTTTGATCGAAAAAGACTTCCAGATGATGTATGACAATGAGGCCAAGTACATCTATTTTCACGTGCTGCCGTAGACGGCTTTTCTGTTATTCAGTTTCGTTATTTACCGTGATCGCGGGTATGCCCGCAGAATCTACCTCCGCCCTAATCTGTATGGGGCGGCAACAAACCTGACAGTCCTCGATGTATTCTTGCTCGGGAATCGAGCAATCCACAATTAGCTGGATGGCCTCGCCGCAATAGGGGCAGTAGGTCTCTATGTTCTCCTGAAGATACACCTTACAACACCTCTGTAATAAGCGGCTTGTCAGCGAAGAACGCCTCCAGATTATCGATTACCAGCTGGCCCATGGCTCTTCTGGTTTCAACGGTAGCGCTGCCAATGTGGGGTAGTAGTACTACGTTATCCATCGCTAGCAGTGCTTCGGGGACGTTAGGTTCGTCGGCATAGACATCCAGGCCGGCCGCGTGAATTTGCCGCTGCTGTAAGGCCAGCACGAGTGCGTCTTCGTCGACGCTGGAGCCGCGCCCAACATTAATGAAAGTTCCAGTAGGCCCTAACTCCCTCAGTACCTGCGCATCGATGGCATGTTTGGTGTCTTCGCCACCGGGCAACATGCACAGCAGAATATCCGACGCTGCTGCCAATTCGGTGATACTCCCATGGTAGGTGAATGGCACGTCTTTGGGGTTTCGGTTGTGGTAAGCAATCTTCAGTCCGAACGTTTCTGCGCGCTTGGCTATTTCTTCGCCGATTCTGCCGAAGCCCGCAATGCCCAGGGTCTTGTTCCGAATGCTTTGGCCAAAGGCTAAGGGGCCTGCCTGCCATTTTTTAGAGCGCACGAAGTTGTCAGCAATCACCAGGTTGCGCGTACAGGCCAAGATCAGGGCTATAGCTATATCTGCCACTGAGTCATTGAGCACATCGGGTGTGTTAGTCACACGAACGTGCATTTCCTGGGTTTTGTCAAAGTCGATCGCGTCAACCCCAACTCCGAAACAAGATATTAATTGTAGAGAGTTCAGTTGGTAGATTGCCTCATCACAAACCCAGGATGCGGTGGCTACAGCCTTACATTTTCCCTGAAGGCTCGAGATCAAATCGAGTTTTTCTTTGTCTGCCAGCTTCCAAAGGTGGTGCGCCGTGAACTTCTTATCCAGTAAGTCAACGGTCTCGGGATGGAAGTAGTTTGTAACTAAAACGTGTTGATGCTTGGACATTTTTTATAGGTTCATATTGGCGCAAAGGGTTGGTAGCTCAGCTGGGTTGGAGAAATGGCCATTCTAATGCCTAGCTTCGTTTTCCTTAGCTAAGAATATATTTGAGACTCTTTTTTGAAAATTGGTTCAATCACAGTATTGCCCTCATAATAAAATTAACTCTAATAGCCTGAAGTTCAGTTTAATATTGGCTTGTAGACTATGGCAAGATATACATCTAATGCATGACAGAGAGTGGGTTGCGATTGCGCTTGACGCAAAATTTCCGTAGATTGATAGCGCCGTTTCTCGCGTAGTCTAATCTGAATGTGCAGTAAAACCATGAATTCGAGCGTAAATCTACTCAAAAATCTTCCCGCAATAGATAAATTATTGCAGTCGAAAAATTTATCAGCACAAATCGACAAATTCGGCCAGAAAAGTGTAAAGGATGAAGGTAGACGTCAGATTGCTGACCTGCGCGAGGCCATACTTGCCAGCGATGATGGGTCTATAGCTTGGCTATCGGCTCCCGATTTTTTTGATGAGTTCTGTGGGAAGATATCCGCGGCCGTTCAGGCACAATATTCCAGCTCCCTGATACCGGTGTTCAATCTGACGGGCACGGTGATACACACCAACCTCGGTCGCGCCAGCCTTCCAGCCGAGGCGGTGGAGGCTATGGTGACGGCCGCGACGAATGCGACCAATCTGGAATACGATCTACACACGGGAAAGCGCGGCGATCGAGATTCGCATCTGGAGCAGGCGATCTGTGAGATGACGGGAGCCCAGGCGGCGACAGTGGTTAATAACAATGCCGCCGCCGTGCTACTGGTCTTGAACACGCTGGCTTTGCATAAGGAAGTCATCATCTCTCGCGGCGAGCTGGTGGAGATAGGCGGTGCCTTTCGCATACCCGATGTTATGGCCAGCGCTAGCTGCAAGCTGCGCGAAGTGGGTACGACTAACCGAACACACCTGAAGGACTATGCACAGGCGATAAATGACGATACTGGCCTCTTGATGAAGGTGCATACCAGCAACTATGAGATTAGAGGTTTCACCAATTCCGTTGCCGAATCGGATCTGAGCGAGTTGGCCAGGGAGAGGGATATTCCCTTTGTTTCGGATCTCGGTAGTGGCTCATTGGTTGACTTGCGGCAGTTTAATCTACCCCATGAGCCGACGGTGAAGGACACCATCGACATGGGTGCGGACTTGATTACCTTCAGCGGCGATAAGCTGCTGGGGGGGCCGCAGGCGGGTATTATCGTTGGCAGGCGCGATCTGATTGAGCGCGTGAAGAGCAATCCTCTCAAGCGTGCGCTGCGGGTAGACAAGATCACCATGGCTGCATTATTGGCCGTGATCAATATCTATAAAGATCCACAGCGACTCGATTCCCGGCTGCCCATGCTAGCCGATCTCGCGCGGCCGCTAGCGGAGATAGAGGAAGTTGCGACAGCGGTGCTAGGCCCGGTAGCTGAGCGCCTTAAGGGCAGGGCGACGGTGTCTGTGCAGGACTGTAAGAGTCAGATTGGCAGTGGTGCATTACCCTTGGACCTGATGTCCAGTCGCGCGCTCTGTCTAACCCCCATTGCCGAGAAGGGCAAGACCGACGAGGCGCTGCAACGGCTGTCTCTGGGGTTTCGTTCACTGCCAAAGCCGGTGGTAGGGCGCGTGTCGGACGGCCAGCTATTTTTCGACCTGCGTTGTCTGCGTAATATCGATGAGTTTCTGCAGCAGCTTCCCCAGCTGGCAGACTAGTAGCAGGCAGACTAGAAGCGTGCGGACTTTTTCAGTCGCCCTTGCCAAACAATTTACAGTGATTACTGGCTGACAGGCTTTTGGCTAGGTATGATTCTATGCCTATTCAGCGGTATATCTTCGTTGGTAGTAACTCAACCGTAATTTAAGGAACAACACGTGTTTAGTCACGTAATGCTCGGTGCAGATGACACCGAAAAATCGAAGGCATTCTACGATGCCATATTGGGTGCGCTAGGCTATGAGCCTGGTGTTATTGATGATAAGGGCCGCCTGTTCTGGATGACGAAGACCGGTATTTTCTCTATCAGCAAGCCCATAGATGGCGAGCCTGCATGCGCCGGTAATGGCAGCACTCTGGGTTTCAGTGCCGCTACCACGGATGCAGCAGACGCCTGGCATGCAGCCGGTTTAGCAAATGGCGGGACAGACTGCGAGGATCCACCCGGGGCGAGAGAAGGAACAACCGGTTCGTTGTATCTTGCTTACTTGCGCGATCCCTCCGGTAATAAAATCTGTGCTCTGCACAGAATAAGTTAGGCAGACAATTTAAAAGAGATATTGCAGCATGGAAATGGAAGAATTCAGCGCGTGGGTCGATGCCTACATTGAAGTTCACGACAGCGACAGCGCTAGTGACGAGCATCATCCTTGTTATTGGGCGATCGAAAAGTTCGCGGATATGGAAATGGACTTCCCGGATCTGAACTGGGCGGCCATGCTGCAGATCATCTCTACCACAACTTCCGATAGTGTCATTCAGAGTCTTGCAGAAGGGCCCCTGGAAGAGTTGGTAGAACTTCACGGAGTCGAATACATCGATAAGATCGATAAGGAGGCGCAGAGTAATTTAAACTTTCGCCTACTGCTGCGTGAGCTTATCGAAACTACCGACAAGACTATCTGGAATCGAATATTGCGAGCCAGGTCGGACGACTAAGTTGCAGGCTTAACGCAGATGTGATTGCTAGTCGTTGTTGGCCCTTGTTGAAACGATAGGGCACTGTGCCTTTGCAGAGGAAAGGATAAGCGATGATTTATAATAATATTCTCGAAACTATAGGTAATACACCCGTTGTTAAGCTGCAGCGATTGGCGCCGGCCAATCAGCATGTTTATGCCAAATTGGAAGCTTTCAATCCGCTAGCCTCGGTGAAGGACAGGCTGGCTATCGCGGTCATTGATGACGCAGAGAAAAGGGGAGCGCTGAAGCCAGGACAAACGGTCATCGAGGCGACTTCCGGTAATACTGGCATCGCTTTGGCGATGGTATGCGCGGCAAAGGGTTACCCCTTCGTCGCTACGATGGTGGAGACATTCTCTATCGAGCGCCGCAAGATAATGAAGGCGCTTGGCGCGAAAGTGATCCTCACGCCGGCCGCTGAACGTGGCTCTGGCATGGTGAAGCGAGCGGAGGAATTGGCGAAGGAACACGGTTGGTTTCTAGCCAGCCAATTTGAGAATCCTGCGAATCCGGCCTATCACCGTAATACTACTGGCCCGGAAATTCTAAGTGACTTTGCCGGTAGAGACCTCGATTATTTCGTATCGGGTTGGGGTACCGGCGGCACTATAACGGGTACTTCGCAGATGCTTAAACTGGCGCGTCCGGATATTTCAGTAATTGCTGTCGAGCCCGAGAATGCGGCACTTCTGTCTGGGGCTCAATGGCAGCCACACAAGATTCAGGGTTGGACGCCGGATTTCATACCGGGGGTGTTGGATAAGTCTGTAGTGGATGAACTGGTTCTGGTGTCGGATGAGGAGTCTATTGAAACTGCGCAGCAACTGGCCTCACAGGAGGGGATATTTTGTGGAATCTCTGCCGGCGGCACCATGGCGGCGGCGTTGAAATTCGCTAAATCAGCCCCGGAGGGAAAGACATTTGTGGTGATGCTGCCTGATACCGGCGAGCGGTATTTGTCTTCGCCACTGTTTGCCGATATTTCCGAGGCCTCCGATGACGAGTGGCTGGCGGCACAGTAAAGTGGAAATATAAAAATAAAAGGAGTCAGAGTGCCTTGATAGCCCTAACGAATCAGGGCCAATTCACTCTGGTTTTTCTTGTGCAGGATCAATCTGGCTAATGACTATATGTGTGAACATGAAGCTAGTACGTTTGTAATCTTCAGAGGATTTGAAAATGAGAACCGCATCGAAACATTGCTGCTATTTACTTGCTTCACTCTTATTGGTGGCTTGCGAGACTTCCGTCGAGGCTCCTTACAACCCACTCGTCGATTATGAGCAATTAGACCCGGCAACGATTTTTGCAACACCAGAGCCCCAGCTATCCAGCAGTTACACTACCGAGCAGCTGAGTCGCGGCAGGTACATGGTGGGCCTATTAGGTTGCGGTAGCTGTCATACCGATGGTGCCCTAGTCGGTGATCCAAATTCCGCACGGCTACTGGCAGGCTTCAGCACTGGCATTGCCTATACCAGCCCGTTTCTCGATGACGACCCGGGTGTCGTCTTTCCGGCAAATATAACCCCCGATATGGAGACTGGCCTGGGCAGTTGGACGATGGAGAGGCTAGTGGAGATGATCAGAGTTGGCACCGTCGATCATAGCGCCAGAAGCCTGCCGGTTATGCCATGGCCGGCGTATGCGAGCATCACCCGCGAAGATGCTCTGTCTATAGCTGCCTACCTGAAAAGCCTCGCCCCAGTGCGCCATCAGGTGCCGCGCAATGTGTCGCCTGGGCAAAGAACGGACGCGCCGTTCGTGCATTTTGGTGTTTACCAGGCTATTCGTTGAGGCTCCGCTTGTAGCTCTCTGAATCGGCTAGATCTTTAGGCGGCGGATTCGTGCTCTATGTTCCAGCCAGGGAAAACGAGCACGGCTGGATGGCAGTGAAGCGCTCTGGCTAAAACTTTTGCTCGCTCTACACCGAGTTGCACTCTACCGTTTTCTATAGCGGATATAGTTGACTGAGGAATTCCGCTCTTCTTGGCAAGCTCATTTTGGCTGAACTCCTGTAGCTCTCGAAGAATCTTAACTGACTCGCCAGGAGAAACTTCAATAGAACGTTTTGCCAATGTGTAATCATTCATTTTATCTCCTCCCATAATCATGGGGCGTTATGCTCTCTACTTGTACTAGAACTCTCTCTTTTTCTGCTTTATAGATAACTCGATATTGTGTGTTCAGCCTAGATGATCGATAGCCTTTCCATTTTCCTGATAAGGATTCATCGTCAAATCCCTTGATTGCTCTTAGGCCCTGTGGGCCAGAAATACTAACGATGTCTTTCCATTTTTCGTATTTTTTTAGAACATCTATTGGCGCTTTGGAAAGGCTCCTAGATACTCTTTTGTGTTCGTAGATTACCCACATACTAAAAATAGTATACATACCAAATATGGTATGTCAATTTCACCTGTAGAAAAACGTTTAAATTACCAGCCCATGAAGTAATGGGCGTGTTTCTGTGTATCCTGTGAAGCAAGGCTTGACCCTTCCTCCGCGTATGCCCTACAGTGGCGCCACCTGCGTCAGGTGCCAATTGTGGAAGTGATTCTGCATTGGGTAAACGGGAAGTTCGGTTCGAATCCGACACTGCCCCCGCAACGGTGAGTTTGTTCAAGCGTAAGTTGCTTCGAACAAGTGAGTCCGATACCGGCCTGAAACAGACTATGTCATCGCTATGCGGTGACGATAACGATGCAGCGGAGGGCTCATCGGTAGTCGGTTTCTTGCCTAGGCATACTGCCCGCTACTTCTTGTCTCTCCCTCATGAAATTTTATTTTCATCGAGGAACTATTAATGAAACTACTAAGAAACTCATCCCTTGTGGTGGGCGTTTGTTTGAGCACGTCTCTAGCTCAAGCACAGACATCGCGCGGCACAGGCCCAGAAGAAATTATAGTGGCGGCTAATCGGGTGGAGCAGAGCATAGGCACTGTCTTGGCCGCCACTACCGTCATAGACAAGGATAGTATCAGGCGCTCTTCTGCGCAAAATCTTGCCGAATTACTAGCCGGCGTTCCGGGCATGCAGTTCTCGCCAGCGGGTGGACTGGGCGCACAGACTAGTCTGTTTCTGCGCGGAACCGAATCTGACCATACCCTGATCTTGGTCGATGGGGTGCAGATGACTACCAGTACCGGGCCTGCGGGTCGTCTGGAATTTATCCCTCTGGATCAGATAGAGCGTGTCGAGATTGTGCGTGGACCACGCTCTAGTGTCTATGGCTCTGAGGCCATAGGCGGTGTGCTGAACATCATTACCAAGCCGCAGGTCGGTGAGGACTTCAATGGCTCATTAAAGATGATGGCGGGAACGCAAAACAGCAGCGATGCCAACCTGGGCCTACAGGGTCGGGTGGGGAATACAGCCTTGTCGTTGAATGCGTCCAGGCAGCAGACCGATGGTATCGATTTTAGTGAACGTGGCAGTGCAGATGACGATGGTTATGAGAACGATTCATATTCCCTATCCCTGGCACATCAGTTCGGTGAGCGCTTCAGCCTTTCCTCTTCCTATTCCAGCTTCGATGCGCGATCTGACTACGATGATGGTGTGGTAAATACCGATAGCCAGCAATTCAGTATGACACTGAAGGCGGCGCTATCGGATAACTGGGACTCTAGCCTGATCATGGAGCGGTTCGAGGAAGACAATGCTGATGCGGGTTCTTTCGGACTAACCAACAGCGCTAGCGAGAACAGAAGGCTTAGCTGGCAGAACAATTACAGCTTCGATGCGGGAAACCTGCTGTCCTTTGGCGTCGATCGTCAGGAGCAGGAACTGCGTTACGCAACCTTCGGTGCGCTGCAGACCGATACCTCGCGTGACAACGATGGCGTGTACGGCGTGTATATTCACGAAGGCGCTGCACTGGATTTTACGCTTTCGCTGCGCAATGACGACAACGAACGTTTCGGTAATCACAGCACCGGCAGTGTCGCAATCGGTCGTGATCTTACGGATTCGGTTCGTGCCTGGGTGAGTTATGGCACGGCCTTCAAGGCGCCGAATTTGATCGATCTGTATGTGGATTTTCCAGCCTTCTTCTTCTTCGCTAATCCGGATCTCAATCCAGAGACTGCTGAAAGCATTGAGCTTGGCCTGCAGGCTTCGGCCCTGGGTGCGAGCTGGCAGCTGAATATCTTTCGTAATGACATCGATGACCTGATTGCCACCGATGCCAGCTTTACCTCTCTGGCGAATATTCAACAGGCGCGCATCGATGGCCTGGAAGCAACGGTTAGCACCACCCTCTCGGGATGGGGGCTGGATGCAGCATTCACCCTGTTAGACCACGAGAATCGCAGCACCGGTGTAGGCCTGCTGCGGCGGCCAGAGCAGACGCTATCGATTAATCTGGCCCGTGACTTTGGGGTGCTCGATCTGACCCTGAATCTGCTAGCGCAGGGCGAGCATCTGGATATCGATCCGGTCAGCTTCGGCAACTCGAAAGTGGGTGGCTTCGGCGTGCTCAATGTCATTGCCGGCTACCAGTTGAGCGAGGACTTCGAGCTGAGACTGCGTATTGGTAATCTGCTGGATAAGGACTATCAGGTCGTGGATGGCTTCAACACACAGGACCGCACAGCGCAGCTTTCGCTGAACTATCAGTTCTAGGTCATCAGTTCTAAGTCATCAGCTCTAGGCTATCGATTCTAGACATGCGAGCCCGTGCTCATGCTGCATAGCCGCATTTTTAGTGCTATACTGGTGCTCAACTTTACTTAAACAGTTACCGAGCTGAGTACTAATGAGCCAGAGCCTGTTTATTCGAGCAAATCAATTGCTATTGACAATGGTCTTGGGCGGTCCTTCCTTTTCCATGTCAGTCTATGCACAGCCCTCTAGCTCTGAGCCCGGGTCGGGCTCAGAGCTAGAGGGTGTGATCTCGCAGAAAGAGCAGAACGAAGCCCAGGGGCTGGCAATGACGCCAGAGCTGCTTCTGCAGCAGCTTGAGCAGAATGAGATTGCGCTCTATGCCTTGTTCAATACGCTAAATAGCTCGAACGACTTAGATATAGACTGCAAACCTGAGGTCGATGGGCCCCTTGGCAGTTCCCGGCATGCTTGTGAGCCGGCATTTTGGGAAAGATACCGGCAGGAAGTCGCCGACGAGATGGTGCAGGGAACCGCGAAAACAGGTCTGTTTGCTCGTATTCGCGATGCCTTTATCTCGCCGGAGGAGCTTACAGAGAGAGCGGTTCGGGAGAAGGCTGCAGGGTCGATCGAGTTGCTTCAGTAGGAAATGATAGCGCTAGCCAGCGAACACGAGTCATTATACATGCAGTTGCAGGCAATTGGTGAGCTGCAGCTTGCGTACCTTGACGCGGTTGCGGTGGCCAGAGAAAGAACTGTTTATCTGATGCGGCAGAATGATCCGATCGCCAATGCCGGTATTCGACAGATTGATACAGGTGGGTCTTCTTGGCCGCGCCTGTCGGCACCACCCCCGGGCTATTCTCAGCCAACTATCCATTTCAAACCGCAGGGCCCACTGACACGATAGTTGCACCTAGAAAAAATTAGACATGATGGCGTGAAGCCAATTAAAAATAAGGGAGTTAGCTGTGTTAAGAATAATTAGAAATACAGTCGCTGCAATATTTTTGGTGGTTTTGACCGCCTGTGCCACAGGCGGCGGCAATCCCTTCGTAGGCACCTGGGACACCATGGCCACGAGCCCGCTGGGGGATCAGGCTTCGGTTTGGACTATCGCCGATGATGGTACTGGTGTAATGGCCAGCGAAATGGGCGATCAGATTGTGGATGGCATCGTCGTAGAAGGCAACGAAGTTAGCTTCACTCTTGAGGTTGATGCGGGTGGGCAGTTTCTGCGATTGAGCTTTAGCGGTGTCATAGAGGGCGATTCCCTGAATGGCGCATTTGCCAGCGATTTTGGTGACTTTGCCGTGACCGGTACCCGGCAGTAGTCGAAGCATCACAATTGAAACATGGGCGCAGGCTGGTTGTTCATCCTGGTTCTGCCCCTTTTTATATCATTCAATGAGGTCGTCACCGGCCTTCCATACCCAGTAGGGTGAAACTATCAAATGCCCTCTGCCGACATCAGCTCCTTAATACCCATCGCACTGGCCCTGAGCCTCTCGCTTTATACCCGCAATGTGATCGTAGGCTTATTCACCGGTGTGTTCGTCGGCGTGTTGATGCTGAACGGACCGAACCCGTTAGCGGGAGCGGGGATCATGGTGAAGGAACATCTGATACCGGAACTTACCGATAGCTATAACGCTGGCGTATTGATCTTGCTGGCGTTCATCGGCGGCTTCGTGGCTCTGGTGGAGCACAGCGGTGGCGGTACAGCCTTCGCCGCGTCGATTAATCGCTGGGTGAAGTCGAAGCTGCAGGCACAGATTGCGGCCTGGTTCGGTGGCATTGCGATATTCTTCTCCGACCTCGGTACGCCCCTGATAGTTGGCCCGGTGTTCAGGCCGTTAATGGACAGGCTGAAAATCTCCAGACAGAAGCTGGCGTTTATCATCGACTCCACCTCGTCACCGGTTGCCATTCTGGTGCCTTTCATCGGTTGGGGCGTGTACATAATGAGTCTTATCTATCAGGAATATGCTGCGCTCGGTATCGATGAGAGTGAGTTTACTGCCTTCGTGCGCACGATTCCCTTTCAGTTCTATGCCTGGCTGGCAGTGATGATGGTGCCGCTGCTCACCCTGCTGCGCTTCGACTTTGGCGCGATGGCGATGGCCGAGCATGCTGCGGAGCAGGGGAGAATCGAGTCGGCGACGGCTGCCGCCGAGGTAGTGGAAGGAGAAGGGGATAAAGAAGAGGAAAAGGATAAAGAAAAAGAAAAGACAGAGGCCCAGTATCAGGCGTTCACGCATCCGAATGCCAGGCCCGTACTGGTGTGGGCGCCCTTGTTGGTGCTGGCGGCAGTGCTCGGAATAATGCTGGTGCCCCTGGGCTTTCCCTTCGCGCAGGTATCTGGCACAGATTTCAGGGCAGGCCTTTCTACGGCCTATCTGGCCGCGGCAACTCTCTTGATTGTGCTCATGGCCATGCTCAAGGTGCGTGAAGTTCTGAGCAGTGTCGAGGTCTATCTCAAGGGTATGACGGGGATGACGCTCGTTGCCGTCACCTTGCTTCTCGCCTGGGCCTTGAGCGACATAGGCAGAATGTTAGGTGCTGCGGAGTATATCGCTGCAGTTGCACAGGCGGGCTTACCCTATTGGTTATTGCCTGCGGTTGTCTTCATATTATCCGCGATCATCTCATTCGCGACGGGCTCGTCCTGGGGTACCTTCGCTATCATGTTGCCTCTGGTAATTCCCACGGCAGTGGCTATCGACGCACCACTGCATGTCTGCATAGGCGCCGTGTTGTCTGGCGGCCTGTTTGGTGATCACAGCTCGCCGATTTCCGAAACGACAATACTCTCGTCGACGGGCGCGAGCTGCCCGCAGATAGATCATTTCAGAACACAGCTGCCCTATGCGCTATTCAATGGTGCAATCAGTCTAGGGTCTTTCGTCGTAGCGGGTATTACCGGCTCAGCTCTGGTGATTCTGCTTGCGGTTGCTGTGCAGCTTGCAGGACTGTTGATGATTAGACGCACACTGAGTTCTAATGGCCAATTTGCACCCGTTTAGAATCGTGGAGTAGACTGGCTTGAACTCAAGCGAATACGAGGCAAGGCCATGAAGTCTTTTCGATGCACGTTACTACTGTTTGCGCTGCTCTCGGGTCAGGTCTATGGGCAGGTCGCCGGTGCGCCATTAGCGCCGAAGGATGGCGCTGTCGATATGTCCCTGGCCGAGCTAGAAGCTGCGGCGGCACATCTGAAGGGGGCAGGTATCGCGACCAAGCGCATGCTCGAAGGCGGAATCTTTAGTGTCAATGTCAGGCATATTCAAGGTGCCGAGACGGCGCTGCAACACGGGCGCATCAGCGAGGTCTGGGTAATACGCGAGGGATCGGGTATCGTCGCTACCGGTGGTGAGCTGATAGATCAGGAGGCCGGCTCCAGCCCGGGTGAATACAGGGGAAGCGGGATTCGCGGTGGCCACGAACGCTTGATTAAGGCTGGGGATGTTGTCTTCGTCCCGCCGGGCGTGCCCCACGGTATCAAGCAAACCGATTCTATAGTGTATTTGAATATTCGATTCGAACTGCGCGACGAGGACTAGGAACATCAGCAACTATGTATTGTTCTAAGCGACAACTTTGGTCTCTACTGATTCTGGCTTCGACTGTGCTAAGCGGCCCTGTGCTATCTGCCGCTGAGATAGACGAAGCGGCGGTTCTTGCAGCGATGAGTAAGGAAGGCAGGCTAGAGGCAGATATCGCCAGAGACAGTCGTAGCAGACCCGAGGTTGTGATTCCCCTGTTGCATTTAGAACCCGGCGCCAAGATCGTCGATATTTTCGGTAGCGGTGGTTACTACAGTGAGTTGCTTGCCAGCGTCGTTGGTAGCGAGGGTGAGGCCTGGTTGCACAACAATGACGGTTTCGAGGCCTGGGGCATAAATGGTCTTACAGACCGCTTCGATAGCAGAGATCCGGGAAACATCCTGCGCCATACCCGCAGCGGCATCAATCTCGATCTGGGGACGGAGACATTGGATGGGGCCATCATAGTGATGGCCTTACATGACATCTATGTAATTCCGAAACGGTATAACGGCGAAAAATATGTGCCCGTAGGCAGGCCCGCGAACGCGAACTATTTTCTGGATCAGATCTATCAGGCTTTAAAGCCGGGCTCTCGCTTTGTTGTTGTTGAGCATGCGGGCGATGCAGCTATGGATAGCGAGGAAGTGTTCGACCTGCATCGAATGGTGGAGTCTTTAGCGCGCAGCGAAGTTGAGAGTGTCGGATTTCGGTTCGCAGAGAGTAGTGATGCGCTCCGCAACCCTAACGACGATCGTTCGATGATCGTCTTCGACTCCGATATAAAAGGGAAGACAGACCGCTTTGTCCTTAGTTTTGAAAAGCCACAGAATAACTAATTTAGACTTTAATGAATGGGATCATTATGTTGCATCTACTTATGAAAAAAAATCTGCCACTTTTTTTGGTTTCACTTATGACGCTTATCTGTGCGAGTACAGTTCTCGCTCAGGGCACGAGCACAGACACCGGAGTGTCGCAATCGGTGCGCGATATGATTCTGCGCAGTCAGGCGGGGACGCAATTTGAGCAGACAGCGCGTGTGCAGATGGATGTGCAATATGGCGAATTCTTGCAGAGCCTGGCGACGCAGCCCATCAAGCGCAATCAGGTTGAAGCGGTAATGGTAGAGGTGTTAAGCGAGCGCGCGGAGCTGAGCCAGAGAGTCGCGCAGAGTCAGGCAAGCACCCAAGAGCTGCTGGCGATTAGTGGCTATGAGTATATTCGCTCGCGTCTGCAACCTTTGCTGTCTGCAGCCGAGCTGGGTGTAATAGACGCGCAGCAGAACGGGCCAACCGATGCGCAGTTGAAGAACGGTTATGCCGATGAGCTGTCGCGTACTACCGGCAGCCTGACGGAAACTGACAAGGATCTCGTTCTCGATACCATCGTAAAGCACATTCGCATGGCTCAGGATGATGCCGGCAGCATGAATGCGGTTAGCGTGGATGAGCTGATTCAGAAACAGAGTGCGTCATTCATGCACGCGAGAATGGAGATGGATACGCTATTCGACGCGGTGAAGCTGGAGCAGGTCGATCAATTTATGGGTCGTCTGCACAATAACCTCTACAGAAACCGCAGCATGTCGGATTCCAACTAGCTGGCAGCTGCGCTATTTAGTTCTCTCTATTTATCTCTAGTTCTTGCCATTTCTCTCAATGGCTTTCCAAGCTTTGTTCTAATAAGCAGTGATACAAATGCTGTGCGACTGCGATCCCAATGTCTATATTCCACATCTTTTCTGCATATGAAGATCTGGATATGAAGAACTTTCCTGTACATAAACACATGGATTCCTGTGCCCATACAATGATTGCCTAGCGCCTGTTACCTTGGTTTCGTCGTAAGATATCAAGCGATATAGCTCGACTACGTGTTGATCCCATGTAATAACAACTGAGCAGATAACGTTTTTAGACCGAACAGCCAAAAACTAGAATAACTAAATAAGGAGTTCGAAATGCCTCGACGCCGACTAAAGACGTTTGTAGTGGCTGCAGCAATGATTGGATTTGCCTCTCCTCTTATCAATGCCGTGGTATCCGTATATCCCACCGGAACGACGATCTATCAACCCGATAAAACCTGGAGTGGCTTTACGCTGCTCGATACCGCAGACGGCGATGGGGCTGTCCTGATCGACATGAATGGAAATATAGTGCGGCGCTGGCCCGAGCTTGCAGGCATGGGCCCTTTTCGCATGTTCCCCGATGGCTATGTGATGGGTGGCAGCGAATTCCGTGCTCCCTATCAGGAGTCTATCGCCTTGATTGAGTATAACTGGGAAGGCGAAGAAGTGTGGCGCTTCGATCGTCTCGACATGTTGGCGGCTGCAACAAGTGATGATGAAGCGGAGCAAGACGATGATGCCTCTGCGGTCTGGGCAGCGCGGCAGCATCATGACTGGCAGCGCACGGGTAATCCTGTTGGCTATTATTCGCCGGAATTAATCCCTCAGTCATCCAGCGGCAACACCTTGATTGTCGGTCACAAGAATCTAGTAAACCTTGCCGTGTCTGACAAGCGACTGGAAGACGATTACCTGTATGAGGTCTCCTGGGATGGCGAGGTGCTGTGGGAGTGGCTGGCCAGCGATCATATAGACGAGATGGGTTTTTCTGAAGACGCGCGCAATGCTATCTACAGATCGGTAGCTTTTAACGATGCCCGACAGAGTGCTGACTGGGTGCATGTTAATTCGGCGAACTATCTAGGTCCCAACCCGTGGTATGACGCCGGCGATGAGCGGTTTCATCCCGATCACATAATGATCAGCAGCAGAACGGCTAACATCATCGCCATCATTGCACGCGATGGCAGCATCGTTTGGCGAATGGGACCTGACTATACCGATTCGGACCCGCTAGCTGAATTGGGCCAGATAATTGGTCAGCATAATCCGCATCTTATTCCCCAGGGACTTCCTGGCGCTGGCAATTTGCTGGTCTTCGATAATGGCGGAATAGGGGGGTACGGAAATGCCAACCCTGCAGCTCCTAGTGGTACCAATTCGATGACGCGAGACAGTTCCCGTGTACTGGAAATTAACCCCATAACGTTTGAAGTTATCTGGGAGTACTCGCTGAGCGGAACGGAACGGTTTCAGTTCTACAGTTGGTATGTAAGTAATGCGCAGCGTCTTCCTAACGGTAATACTATGATCAATGAAGGCATGAATGGTCGAATCTTTGAACTTACCGAAGAGAAGGAGTTAGTGTGGGAATACGTGAGCCCATTCTTCACCGACGATGATACCCCCAGCCATCGAGTCTACAGAGCGTACCGTTATCCCTATGCGTGGATACCGCAATTGAATGTGCCCAGAGAGAGGGCGGTAATCCCGCCGGCGCTGGGTGAATTTCGGATACCTGCTCAGCCCTAGGCCCTTACAAAACCCTCTATTCGCTACTATGGCGGACAGGGGGAATGAGGTTTACGTCGAATCGGTGTCGACTTGTGAGAAGCCGCGCCGATCGATCTGTAGTTTTTTGTTACATGGCCCGCCTCACCCGCCGCTTATTCGGCCTTAACTTACTAATATAGATAGCTTTTTCTGAGAGCCCTCTTTTCGATCATGATTCTGGCTGAGACATTATGTCGCATCGCCTTCAGCCATCTTATAAAATAGCCTGCTTATTATAGAGCTCGTCCCATCGATGCCTTGGGATCTACTGGAGAAAACTATGCGAAACCTTTCGCTGCTATCACGATTCGCCTTCACTGGACTGTGCGCCGCCATGTTACTGCGCCCTACTATTGTCCTGGCTGATAGCCCTGTGTTGAATCAGCTTTTCCCTGAGTTGGTAAATCTGTTGTATGCCCACGACGTGTTGCATGCCCGTGCATTCGAGGAAATAGAGGCTACCAATGAATCCTCTGCGGCGGCGATCGGTAAGCGATTATTAGTAGAGCAATTGGAAGAGTTGTCCGAGGCATCGGCCTCTCACTATCATTCGGCGGGTGACCACCTTGCCATGCTGGGGCCGCACCGCGTATTCGAAAGCCGAGCGGTGCCTGGTATTATCGTTACCATTAATCGTGAGCAGACCGCTGAGCAGGCAGCAGCGGCACTTGCCGAAAGCGGCACATTGCCCCCGGTTGCTATCGAGACTCTGAAGCGTGGGCGCGAATTTGTTGAAGAGCTCTTAGAGATCTATCTGGACGATGGCTATGATGACAAGAAGGTAGCCGTAGATGCGGCCGTGCAACGCTATCTAAGTGACGACGAGCATTCGGTGGCCTCACTGCCCAAATCCGATGAGCTGCTGTCTGACCATCCCTATGCCTATTCTTATCGTGTTGGCTTTCCCCAGCTCAGTGGCCTCACCTGGGCATCACAGTGGTTGAAGATAGCGACACTGGAAATAGTGGCGACGGCTCCGGATCAGGAGGCGAAGATTCGCGAAGTTTCTAACGTATTGCTGTACTACAAAGAGAAGACAACGCGCCTTCATGGCAGCCTGGTGTCCTTGCCTTCCGATATTCCTACCATTCCTGTAATTGCGCCGAACTTCTATACCTTCCATCCCGAGGCTTCGGCCATCGTGGATAATATAGAGGCGCTAAAGGTTGTTATTGGGGATGCCCTGGCTTATCCAGACCTAATGGCACGCTCGGAGATAATAGAGTCGATGGTTGCGGACTATACAAACAAGACTGATTACCTGTTTGATCACAGAGATTATCTGATCTCTGTGCTACGGGGTGGCATCTATAATGCCGGTGGCCCAGCTAGAGGCGGAATGCAGAGACCCGATCGAAATTATTCTCGAGAGCGTCAGGAAAACCCACACATCAGCAAGTTTCCAATGCCTCAGTAAGTTTGAGCATATTGATTCGCGTGTAATGAGCAAAGGATAGTGATGGCAATTGATAGAGTAGTAAAACTTACCTTAGCTTTAGGTGCTAGCGTGCTAATGACGCAGGCCTATGGTTCTCTGGACCGAGTTGGAGACTTCGCTCTTCTGGACAACGAAGGCGAGTTTCATCAGATTAGTCGCTATCAACATCGCAAGGCGGTGGTGATGATGTCTTATCATCCCAGCTGTAACAGTATCGCCGACAGTGTCAGCTATCTTTCCGAGCTGAATACCAAGTTCGCTGGCGACGACGTGGAGTTTCTGTTGCTAGATTCTTCGGGCTCTGACCGAGCGCTCATAGATGGCTTGGATCTGCCGCTACCGGCGCTCAATGATGTCGGGCAGCTAGTAAGTGCTGCGTTGGAGATAGAGCGCAGTGGTGAAGTTATCGTGTTTAACCCCGAGAGACTCTCCCTGTTCTACCGCGGCGCTGCCAACGAGTCTCTCGATAGTACTTTGCAGGCTCTGCTTGCGGGTAGTGTAAGCGACACCGTGAGCAACGCGGTGGCCGGCTGCGCTATCGACTATCCGATGCGTGATAAATTACTAGCGGATCCGCCGGACTACAGTACAGAAGTCGCACCTATCGTTGTTGATAACTGTTCCGAGTGTCACCGCTGGGGTGGTGCTGGTCCCTTCGCGCTAGACAGTTATACCTCTTTGCTTGGTTGGTCGCCGATGATTCGCGAAGTGTTGCTGAACAAGCGCATGCCACCCATGCAGGTTGATCCGCTGATCGGGCATACGAAGAGTGCGCAATACCTGTCTGCCGAGACCCTGCAGACACTGTTGCATTGGATGGATGCGGGAGCGCCCCGGGGTGAAAATCCTGTGGATCCTCTTGAGCTTGTTCCCAGTGAAAAGATTTTTGAGTGGGAGCTGGGTGAGCCGGATTTTATTGTGCAGGCTCCTGAGAACGAGATCGCTTCTGTGGGGATTCAGGATTACCTGTACACGGAGGCAACACTGCCGTTCGATCGCGATGTGTGGGTGCGTGCATTCCAATACAACCCTGGCAAGGAGACGGTTCTGCATCACTTGATGACATTTATCTCGCCTGCCGATGAAGATTTCTGGGGGAGCGAGGCCGAGAACGAAATAAGTACCCGTCGCTTCCTGGGCAGTTTTATCCCTGGTAATAATCCGGCGACAGTTTTCGATGAAGGCACCGGCATCCTGATACCGAAGGGACATAAACTGTCGCTGCAGTTCCACTACGTGACAAACGGGCTGGCGACTACCGACGAGACGTCTATCGGGCTGTATTTCTATGATGAGCCGCCAGGCAGAGAATTGCTGACCAAGGCGGTCTCTCCCCGTTTCGTGATCGAGCCCTTTGAGGCGAATCACGCTATGGACGCTAGCTATGAGTTTGATAGGCCGGTGGTGATTACCAGTGTGCGAGCCCGCATGAATTTCCGTGGGAAGAAGATGAAGTTCGCGGTGGAGCCAGCCGGTGGAGTGATGCGCGACGTGCTCAGCATTCCTGCCTATAACTACGGCTGGCAGCCACACTACCATCTCAGCGAGGCGTTGGAGCTAGGCGCTGGTGATCGCATTCA